>Ga0181524_10002325_pt1 | contig 19800 bp, 26 predicted proteins | sample PEATcosm2014_Bin_34_FD_119761 | JGI IMG/M metagenome (GOLD analysis project Ga0181524, IMG submission 119761) | Peatland microbial communities from MTU Mesocosm Facility, Houghton, MI, USA - PEATcosm2014_Bin05_60_metaG | ecosystem: Environmental > Terrestrial > Soil > Wetlands > Peat | place...
GCACCCCGAGCACGACCGGGCCCGCGGGTCAGCTGGCTTCGGGACGCCGTGGGGAAAATGGACACAGTTGCCTGCTAGCCCTGCATTCCACGGCGCGACGCGCCCCTCTGGGGCGGCGGCGCCGGAGCAAGGCTGGCCGGTTCTCGACGGAGCCCGGCGCCCGCAGGGGTGCCGCCGCAGGCCGCCGAATTATTAAGCGAACTTCCAACTCGGGACACTAGCCGGCCCCTAACCAAGCACAGACGTTCGTTTGCCATACCGGCTCGAAGAGGGAGAAACGGTGAGGGGGTGAACCGGAGAAACGGCGCGCCGGTGAATCGGTGATGGAAATCCTGATCGAGCCCATGAGCAGCAGGGACCTGGCGGAGGTCCTGGCAATCGAGGTGGTCTCTTTCGGCATGCCCTGGACGCAGGAGATGTTTGAGAACGACCTGGCCCGGAGTGATCTCTCCGAAGCCTTTGTCGCCTGCCTCTCTGATGCCGGAACGCCGCCGCCGGTCGTCGGATACATCTGTGCCTGGGTGGTGGGGGACGAGCTCCACATCAACAACCTCGCCGTGGACCCGCGCTGGCGGCGGCGCGGGATTGCGAGGGCCCTCCTGGACGCCGCCCTGGAGCGGGGGCGGGTCCGCGGCGCCCGGCGCGCCTTCCTGGAGGTGCGGGCCTCCAACGTTGAGGCCTTGGCCCTATACCGGCGGCACGGATTCGAGGTCGCGGGGATCCGCAAAGGCTATTACGACCACCCTGTCGAGGATGGCGTGGTTATGAGGCGCGAGGGCCTCTGACGTCCGAAGGATCGTCGAATGGTCGAATAGTCAAAAAGTCGATTCGTCCCGAAGATTTCACCGCAAAGCTCACAAAGACCGCAAAGAGGAGTCAGGCCCCGCCTTCCTGAGGGGCGGCGCGGCACCGTTCCGTCCGGAGGTTGAGACCGTCGTATGCCCCGGGGGTTCCATGGAATCCGGGGCCCTTCTTTGCGTGCTTCGCGCCCTTTGCGGTTGAATTGCAGTGTTTGGGTTCAGGGTGGGTCGGACCAAATTGACCACTCGACCAGTTGACAACTTGACATTCTTTGAGCGGCACTGCTAGTGTCTGCCTCGTCTTGCGTGTGCCCGCGTGGGCGTTTCCTGGGGAGGAACCGCATGATTGACAAGGAACTGCTCGAGATTCTGGCGTGTCCCAAGTGCAAGTCCGAGGTGAGGCTGGATGAGGCCGCCCAGCGGATCATCTGCACCTCCCCGAACTGCGGCCTTCGCTATCCTATCCGCGACGGCATCCCGGTCATGCTGATCGACGAGGCCGAAGGCGGGCCGGCTCGGACCTGAGAGGGCGGCCCGGCCCCGCCGGGGCTGTCCGGAGGGGGCCGCTCCAACAGAGACTTCCGCAGGTGAGCACTGCCACCGGGAGGACGAATGCGCGCGCTGATCACGGCCGGTGGGCGTGGGACCAGGCTTCGCCCTCTGACCCACACCAGCAATAAACATCTTATCCCCATCGCCAACAAGCCCATGATCCACTACGCCCTGGAGGCCGTGGCGGCCGCGGGCATCCGCGACGTGGGGATCGTCCTCAATCCGGACACGGGCGAAGAGATCCAGAGGGCCCTGGGGAACGGCGCGGCCTGGGACCTCTCGATCACGTACGTTATGCAGGAGGCCCCCCTGGGATTGGCCCACGTCATCCAGTCGGCGGAGGGGTTCCTCAAGGGCGAGCCCTTCGTGTTCTTCCTGGGCGACAACGTCGTGGTCGGCGGCATCCGGCAATTTGTCGAGCGGTTCAAGGCCCAGGGCGACCACTGCCACCTCGTGTTGGCCCGCGTGAAGGACCCGCAGCGCTTCGGGGTGGCGGAGGTCCAGGATGGGCGCGTCATCCGGGTGGTGGAGAAGCCGGCCCGGCCCGCCAGCGAGTTTGCCGTGACCGGGATTTACGTCTACGACAGCCCGATCTTCGAGGCGGTGCGCGCCATCCGGCCCAGCGCGAGGGGCGAGCTGGAGATCTCCGACGCCCACCAGTATCTCCTCGACCGCGGCTACCGGATCGGATTCTCCGAGATCACCGGATGGTGGAAGGACACCGGGAAGCCGGAAGACCTCTTGGAGGCCAACCGCTTCGTCCTGGATCAGGTCCTGGATGCGACGGGCCCGGTGATCCGGGGGCAGGTGGACGCCGCCAGCGACGTGGCCGGCAAGGTGGTGGTGGAGGAGGGGGCCCGGGTCATCGCGAGCCAGATTCGCGGGCCGGCTATCATCGGCGGCGAAAGCGTGGTCGAGGGAAGCTATGTCGGCCCGTTCACTGCCGTCGGGCGGCGGTGCCAGATCCGGAACAGCGAGCTGGAATACAGCATCCTGTTCGAGGATACCCAGATCCTCGATGCGGACGTCCGGATCGAGCGCAGCCTGCTGGGCCGTGAAGTCATCATCCGAAAGGGCAACGCTCGCCCGAAAACGCAAAAGTTTATCCTCGGGGATCAGAGCATCGTGGAGCTCTGCTAGAAGGCTGGCAAGCTAGAAGGCTAGGAGGCGGGCAACCTGGGAAGCTGGAAGCGTTTAATGCGTTCTGGCATCCTAGCCTCCCAGCCTCCTCGCATCCCAGCGCAGGTGATGAAATGATCCACGCCGTGCAGGTCAAGCCGCTCAAGGTCCTGCCGGACGACCGGGGCTTTCTCATGGAGATGCTCCGGGAAGACGAGTCGATCTTCGAGCGGTTCGGCCAGGTGTACATCACGGGCTGCCGGCGGGGAGCGGCCAAGGGCTGGCACTACCACAAGGACCAGACCGACCACTTCGTGTGCGTCGCTGGGACGGCGCTGGTCGTCCTGTATGACGGGCGCGAGAATTCACCCACGCGGGGAATGGTCCAGGAATTCACGCTGACCTCTCCACCCACCCAGGATCCTGCCCCCCTTCTGCTGAAGATTCCGCCGCTGGTCGTTCACGGGTTCACCGCCGTAGACGGCGAGGAGGCGCGCATCGTCAACATCCCCACGCGTCCTTACCGGTACGCCGACCCGGACGAGTATCGCTACCCGTGGGACAGCCCCGAGATCCCCTATCGCTGGCCGGCCGGGGTCGTCCAAGGGGGCTGATCCGGCATGCGCATCGTGGTCACGGGGGCCGAGGGCCAGCTTGGCGTGGAGCTCCTGCGTACCCTGGGCCCTCACGGCAAGGTGATCGGCGTAGACCTCGCGGACCTGGACGTGACGCACCCTGACTGTGCCGATCGGGTTGCGGCGCTCGACCCCGACTGGGTGGTGCATGCCGCCGCCATGACCGACGTGGACGGCTGCGAGCGGGACCCCGCAGGCGCCACGGCGGTCAATGCCGAGGGGACGCGGCGGGTGGCCGAGGGCTGTCGGCGCGCCGATGCCGGCCTCGTGTACTTGAGCACCGATTACGTGTTCGACGGGCGCAAGAGGACACCGTACACCGAAGAGGACATCCCCGCGCCGCTCAACGCCTACGGCCGCTCCAAACTGGAAGGGGAGCGTGGGGTCCGTAGTCTTGTCTCTCGCTGGCTCATCGTCCGGACCGCCTGGCTGTACGGGACGCACGGCAAAAACTTCGTCAAGACGATCCTGGGGAAGGTGAAGGCCGGGGAGCGCCTGCGGGTCGTGGACGACCAGGTCGGCTCACCGACCTACGCGGCGGACGTGGCGGGAGGCGTAGCTATGCTGCTGTCGCAGGGACGGACCGGACTGTTCCACGTAACCAACAGCGGGTCCTGCTCCTGGTATGCTTTCACACGAGAGATCCTGCGCCTCATCGGCGCGGATGTGGTATCTGTAGATCGGATTACCTCGGACGAGTTGAACCGTCCGGCGCGGCGGCCGGCCTATTCCGTCCTGGAAAACGCCGCGTGGAAGGTGGCGGGCTTTCCGCCCCTGCGTCCGTGGCCGGAGGCCCTCGCCGACATGCTCGTCGCCCTCAGGCCGCCAAGCCGTTGACCGGTGGACCTGTAGAGCGGCCGCATTGCGTTTCCGCTTCCACCGGAATTCACCGGTTCACCCTTTCCCCGATCCACCGTGCCACTGAGTCAAACCGGGATTTTTCACCGCAGAGATCGCCGAGATCGCAGAGCCAGACACGATGAGTCCTTTCTTCAAGCAGGCTCGGGGAAAACGTTCCGACTCCGAAGATCTGTTGTTCCTGGATCCCTAGCGAATATTTCGTCTTCCTTTGCGGTCTCCGCGGGCTCTGCGGTAAGACCGAAACGTTTGAGCTATTACCAGGAGCGGATAATAGATGACACTGGACGCCTACGACTTGGCTCGTTGGAACGCACGGTCGCGCCGCAGATAATGTCATTTATAGAGCGCTCCCATTAGTAAGTGGGATTGGGGAGACCATTCGATCCGCCTCGCGTATTATCGCCGCCGTCCAGGCGAGGACGTGTGGAGGTTCGCTTCGCAAACCTCGGTGAATAGCGATTGGTGGACAATCAAGGCGCTTCTGGAGAAGACCCTCGCCAAGAAGCACGGGTTCTCGGACAACCCGAAGGTGTGACCAGAAGTTCCAGGCTGTCAGCGCGTGCCCCAACAGACTTCGGCGATCGGTGTCTCGATGACCAGCAAGAGGTACGCTCCCCAAGAAGGTCGCGCCCACTTCGAACCTCGCCTTGCCTACCATCTCCGCTGCCTGCGCGAGGACGCCACGAATCCCGACCTGACCGCCCTGGAGCGGTTGACGCTGGTGCGAGATCGCGCGGGGCGGATTCGGGAGATTCGGCGGGAACTGAACGCTGCGAAGGTATTGGATTCGGATGGGCGGGCCTGACGCTCCCTGCTGAGAGGAGATGACCGATGCTGTTTCGACCTATGGCGGACCCCGTACCGTCCGCCCTTCAGGAGCCCGGCCTGGAGAGCCTGATGGCCCTAGAGGGCCTCAATGGCTATGACCAACTCGAAATCGCCTGCCGTCACGTGGTGGGCGTCCTTCGGGCTTACCGGTCTGCCTTCGCCGGATCGCAGGAGCGACGGGAGGATTTCGATGTTCTCTGCGATGGCCTAGTGGAATGGCTGGAGACCGAGATTGGCCGACTGCGGTTCGCCCGGACGCAGTGAGCAGATGGCGATCGGATTTCATCAGAAAAATGTGCGGACGCTTTAGCCTCGGCGCCTCTGCCACGACGCTAGCCGCGCAGTTCGACTTGGCCGACCTCCCTGCCTGGTCGCCCCACTACAACTTCGCCCCCGCGCAGGTGGTGCCAACTCTCCTCAGGCCCGCCCCGGACTCCGGCCGGCAATTCCGGCTCCTTCACTGGGGTCTCATCCCTTCCTGGGCCGAGGACCCCCGCATCGGCAACCGGCTGATCAACGCCCGTGCCGAGACCGTGGCAACCAAGCCCATCTTCCGCCGAGCATTCCGAGAACGCCGGTGCCTGATCCTCGCCGACGGCTTCTACCAGTGGCAGAGGCAAGATCGTCGGAGGCAGCCCTTCTACATTCGCCTCCGCGATGGCCGCCCGTTCGCCTTCGCCGGGCTGTGGCACGATGGGCCCTCCGATGCGATGAGGAATGTGATGACTTGGTCGTAAGGCACGGCTTCCGGTACTTCCGCTGTCCGCCTTTTTCCCTGCCTCTTCTCTGAACACGGATGGGCAAATTCCCACGTCTCCTGGAGGACCCTGCATCTGCCGTCTCCAGGGCCTCCAGAGCGCCTTCCTGGGCCGCAGGAAGCGCCCTCCCATCTTCCCCCACACCAGGGCCACCTGCCTCCGGGCCCGCTCCCATATCCGCAGGTTCCGGTCGTTTCCATTTGGGTTACGGGTCGTTTCCTTTTGCGTCATCGGGGGCCTCACCCGAGCCCTCTGTTGCAACCCAGGCACACCAGCGCCCCAATCATCTCAAGTACTTACGGCTGGGCCGTTGGCATTCCCCTTGCTCCTTCTCCGGGTACACCCCACTCACTCGGGCCAAAAACTTGGCGGTCCGGAGGAGCAAGCATGGGGACCCAGTCGGCGGTGTTCTCCGCCACCTCCAAGGCCGGGACGACGCGGTCGGTGGCGGCAGAAATCGTGGCCGGCAAGCTGGTCGGGACGTTCCGGCGGGTGGGCTGCTGCGGGGAGGAGATGGTCTCCCAGCGCATCCCCATCCGGGGGGACCTCAGCACCCTGGCGGCCTTCGCCACCAAGCAGCCGGGAATGTTCTGCACATGGGTGGACGCCAAGCTCGGGCGCACGGAGGAGTGGCCTCCACAACCTTGGTAGCGGGCGGAAGCCCAGAAGGAGCAACCGATGAGGCAGAACAAGTTCGAGGCGGCGATGGCGGTGCTCGCGGCCATGGGCGGTGAGAGCGTGGCGGCGGACCCCCCCACGTCCCCGTCGGAGGCCAAAGTGCCCAAGTCGAAGGTGGCCAAGCCGGCGGCCCCCCCGAAGACCAAGCCGCCCGAGGCCCCCCAGCCGCCCGGCCCCATGACGATACCGGTGGCCTTCCCGACGAACACGACCCATCGGACGGCCGACGGCCAGGCGCTGGAGATCGTGAAGGTCCGGCTCAGCTACCTGGTGCGAATCGGTGGCGGGCGCCTCCAGTGGTTCTCGGCGCCCAAGGTCCAGGGGATGGTGGGGGCCCATGCGGCGGAGACCGAGGACCGCGCCGAGGCGGCTGCCTAACGGACCCGGACGGACAACCGGCTCGAGCCGGCCGGACTTCCCTGGCTGTCCGCCGTCTCGTGGAGGGGGGAGGCTGGGGGCCTCGACGGGGAAAGCTGCGCGCGGGCGCGTCCGTCGAGCTGGCGGGCGTCGATAACTTGGTGCGGAAGGAGGGACGGAGGTGGTCGGGGCACGGTTCCAGCCATGTCGTGAGTGTGAGCGGAACGGGAACGTGGGATTCAGCGGCCCCCCGGAGTGCGACCTCCACGTGGTGCCCGAGCCGAATGGGTCGTGCGCCCAGTTCACGACCGAGGGGCCGGACAGGCGGGCCGCACCGGTCCCGCAGGTGGCCATCGATCGGGCCTCGCTGGCGGGGGTGCTGCCGCTGCTGGCGCGGGTCGCCGCGGGGAGCCGGTTTGCCGGCGACCGCCCCGTGATCGTCGGGGTGGGGCCGGGCAGCCTCGTGCTGCGGGCCGTGGATGGCGAGATCGACCTGCGGGTGACGCAGGGCGTGCGGGGCCCGATGAAGCGGACGGTGGTGGCCTGGGAGGCATTGAACGCGGCGGCCGCCGACGAAGTGACCGCGGGGCGGGCCGGCGGTGTCAGTCCGATGGTCCTGGTGTGCCGAGATGATCGCACCCTGGCGGTGGGGGATCACGTCCTCCCGGGGCTCGATCCGGGCTTGCGGCTTCCGGGGCCGAACGACGCCGAGGTCCCGGGCGCCCAGGGCTGGGAGGTGCCGCCGCTGGGCGGGACCTGCACGTACTTGGCGCGGGCAATGACGGACACGGCACCGCCGGTCCTGCGGTACGCCCTCTTGGAGTTGCCGCATTTCACGTTCGTGACCACGGATCGGCATCGGCTCCACGTCCAGTACACGCACGCCCAGCGCGCGGCGGCCCCGGTCGAGCACTCGCTGCTCCTGACACAGGCGCAACTCTCCCTGCTGTGGGAGGCGGGGCTGGAGGACAAGCGCCTGGCCCTGACCGACCAGGGCTGCCGGATCCGGGGGACGTGGAAGGGGTTTCAGGTCGAGATGGACTTCAAGACGGGGACTGGGCCGTTCCCGCCCTGGCGTGAGTTGCTCGCCGGGTACGACGCGCCGATGGCTGTCCCCATCGACGCGGTGCGTCGGCGCCTGGAGAGGGGCGGGACCCTGTGCGAGCTGTCGGAGACCCCGGGAGGCCCGCGCCTGCAGAAGGACTACGTCCGGGACGCCCTCACCGGCTGGGTGGACAGGGAGGTCACGATCTACGCGAAGGACCCCGGGTCGCCGGTGATCCTGGAGGGGAGCGACCGGGCCGCGGTGATCACGTCCGCGACGGAGGTGCAGCCTGCAGTGGTGTCCGCAATCCAGCAGGAGGCGACCAAGGTGGCGAAGCGGGCAAAGACGGCTGCAGGGCAGCCGGCTGCCCCGGGAGTAGCGGGGCCGGCCGTGGGTCACTACACGATAGGGCAGGAGGTCGCGACGCCGGCCGGGAACGTCAAGGTCCTCAAGGACCGGGTCGCCTATCTGGTCCAGTTGCCGACTGGCCGGAAGCGCTGGTTCTCCGACCCTGGCCTGACGCGGTTCATCGCCGGGCAGCCGGGGACCGAGGAGGAGCAGGGGGAGCCAGCCGCCTAGCGCGGTGGTAGCGATGCGCTATCTCGTGCTCAAAACCGGCCGTGGCCGGCCCCCTTTTTGCTCCCTTGGGGGGCATACCCGACTCGCACCAGGGGGGCAACGTGGGTGCCGATGGGCGGTCGCACGGGTTCGGGTGGTTCACGATCCGGAGGGCGGCTCCGTCGAGTCGGCTCAGCGTACAGACTGCCGGAGGAGGGGAGGTGGAAAACGTGGCGCAGCGAACCGCATGGCTGGACGTGACGGAGCGACTGAATGAGGCGCTGGGGACGTACGAGCTCCGCATCAAACGGGATCTTGTCGACGTGTCCCTGGCGCGATCCCCGTCTCCGGTGAATGGAGATGGCAACGCCGCGGGGGCAACGCAGAAGGCGTTCGCCTATCGGGTGGAGCTGTCTCACGGCGGGGTGATGGCTTCCATGTCCGGGTTGGATCAGCCCGAGGTGGTGTTGCCGCAGTTGTGCCTGCGACTCCTGTCCCGGGTGCACGTCGAACGGGTGGGCAGCCGGGCGCGCAGCGAAGGGTACGAGGCATTCCAGGCGGCATTGGACGCCACGCGCTTGGAGCGTGGCATTGAGGACCGAACGGACCGGACGCCTAGACAGGGTGCCCACGATGAGGAGGAAGATCATGACGACTGAAAACCAGGATCCTACCACCGCTCAGGTAACTGAGAACCAGCAGCCCGGCACTGACCAGGCGCAGACGCCGACCCGGCAGCGGAAGGTCTTCTACGGGGACCTGGAGATCCCGATCCCCGACGGGGCGACCCGCGAGGACATCCGCGAGGTCATGCTGCGGACCTACCCCGAGCTGTCCAACGCCACCATGATGGATCTGCCGGGTGGGGACGTGCGCTTCGTGCAGGCCGCCGGCGAGAAGGGGTAGGCCGATGGCCCTCCCCTTCCACGGGGTCGGTGGAGTGACGGCGCCGATCCCGGCGGGGCCCGTGGGGAAAATCATGCAACGGGTCCTGGCGTTGCGCGATCTGTCCCCCTCGACAGAGGTCCTCGAGGCGGTGGAGGAGCTCGACACCCTCACCCGGGCGGAGGACGCCGCGGCGCGTGGGATCTCCGGCGAGCTCCTGGACCGGGTGATCGCCTACCTGGAGCGAGGGGCAACCTTGGTCCAGGGGACCCGTCTCGCCGTCGAGCGGATTCGGAAACTGCCCCCCACGGTCTGTGACTCTGGGTACTGCTAATGACCCCGGCCGAAGTCGCCAAGTATGTCAAAGCCTTCCAGAAGGCTGCCCGGACGCGGAAGGTGAAGAGCCGGCTGATCCGCCGCGACGTGAATTACCATGACAACATCGCGGAGCTCATTCGCCCGGTGCTCCCTCGGAGCCTGTACCGGATGGTGCGTCGCCGTCGGGGGTACGAGTTGGTGTGGCAGGGGTCACTGGAGATGTCCAGGCGATTGCTGCGCCGGTTGCCGCTGGGGGCCATCAATCTTTGCACGGTGACCGCGGGTCCAGGTACGCATCAAGCGTTTCGGCGACTCTGGTTGAATCCCCCCTACGATGCCCTGCTGGATGAGGCGGTGATGGCATTACCGATTCTTGTCAGGTTCCGACAGGATGAGGCACAGGGGATCACGACTACCCCGCAACCCACGGGTGAGCCGCTGGCCGACACCGGGGAGGCCCCCACCCCGGACGAAAACTTCCCCGAGGATGGGCAGGCTGCCGATGAGTTCCCTGAAGAGGAGCCGGTCACGGTGACCCCGGCTGTCCCCCCTGCGGAGCTGGCCGAAGAGATCGCGGCGGCCGTCCGGGCACGGGCCGAACGGGTACCGACGAATGTGGACTTCCGAAGTGAGGGCGCGCGGCGCTTCGCCGAAGAGTTGGCCCGCGCGACGCGAGGCCACTAATGCGCATGAAGATCGACATGTCCGAGACGGGCATCATCGTCCAACACGACGGGGAGAACGGGGACGTGGTCGTCAAGGCGGTGGATCCCCAGGACCTGTCGCGGGCCTTCGCCGGGGAAGTGATCATGGATACCGGCTGGCTCGGGCCGCGGATCCATCGGTTTGCGCAGCTGGGCGGGATCACGCGGCTGCTGATCGAGGATCCGCCCCAGCGCCGGACGCTGAGGTACGAGGGGCAGCGGCCGATCGAGAACGTCCCGACGCCCCGGTGCCTCTTCAACTTCGGCCTGCGGAACAACCAGCTGGAGAGCTCGCGGATGTGCGTCTGCACGGAGCGCGTCCCGCCGGGGATGGCGTGGATCCCGACTGACATGACGCCGGTGGCCCGGTTCCCGTTCCCGAACGTGTTCCGGGACACCCGCATCTGTTGGGGGCACCTGGGCATCCCGGTCCTGACCGCGCAGACGGTCAGCGTCTTGATCAATCTGTTTTGGGAGTCGAAGTTCAATCACGACCTGGCGGGCGAGGGGGTGCCCCCGACGTGGCGCGGGGAACCTCCGCCGCGAGGGGCAGAGCTGTTTCGGCGGCTGGCCCGGGAGCCGGAATTCCCCCGGGATCTCCTGATCCGGCTGGGCCCATTGAGCAGCTGGTGGAGAGGAGAGCAGCGCTATGACCGATAAGGAGCTGAGCGCCAAGGAGGCGTTCGCGGCGGCCTTCCGCCAGGCGGTCGTGGATCACCGCTTCGGGACGGAGGGGCCGCTGGTCAAGCCCGTGACCTACGTGGCCGCCGAGAACGGGCTGTTCGAGGTCCGGATGAATGCCATCGGGACCTTCGCCCGGAAGATGGAGGGGGTGCCGGGGATGGGGCAGGTGGCCGCGGGCTTCCATCCCGCCCTGCCGAAGATCCCCTGGGAGCTGTTCGAACAGGCCATCAGCTTCTTTCGTGCCGTGATGGAGCGGCACGGCAACGCCGAGGCGTACATTCAATTCTTCTGGAACCGGGAGGAGGGCACATACTTCGCGCATGTGCCCGAGCAGTTCGTCAGTGGGGGGCACGTCAGCTTCAATCGGGACGCGGCGCTGGAAGCGACCCACATCCTCGTGCTGGAGGCCCACTCCCATAACACCATGGGTGCCTTCTTCTCCGGGACGGACAACGCGGACGAGCAGGGGGACCGGCTCTTCCTGGTGGTGGGCCGCCTCGACCGCCGGATTCCCCAGGTCCTGGTCCGGTACGGCATGGCCGGGCACCACGATCGCCTGGACATCGAGGCGGTGTTCGAGGCCCCGGTCGGAGAGGACAAACAGTCCTGGCTGGATCAGGTGCAGCCGGAGCGGAAGCCAGATGTGCCCGGGGGGGAGCCGTGTCTCCCTGGAGGGGCGAGGTCGAGGTGGGGGTCGCGGACTTCCCCAGCTTCGCGAGACATCCTCGGACGACTGGCCAGACAGCCCACGAGCGACGAGGACGCCGACACAGAACAGGGGGTGCTGTTCGATGAAAGTGGGCACGCCGTTTAGGGACGCAGTCCTCAAGGTGCATGTGCGGGTCCAGACGTCGGGCGTGACGACGCAGAGCACGCCGGAGAGCCTGGCCACCCGGGCCCCGAAGATCCTGGTGATCGGCTGCGGGGGGACGGGGGGGTGGGTGGTCCCGCACCTGGCCCGACTGGTCAAGAGCCTCGGGGTGGGCAGCCTGGCAGTCGCGGACGGCGATGGGGTTGCGGTGAAGAACCTCGGCCGGCAAAACTTCGTCGAGACGGACCTGGGCGAGAACAAGGCCGTGGCCCTCGCCAAACGCTACAGCGGGGCCTTCGGCATCCCGATCCGCGCCATCGCCGGGAACCTGGAGGACGTGCGCGGGATGACCCGCCAGGCCCCGCAGATCGTAGTCGGCTGCGTCGACAAGCACAAGGCCCGCCGGACCATCGCGGAGTACATGAGCCAAGCCTCTGAGTGCGTCTGGATCGATGCGGGCAACGAGAGCGTGGCGGGGCAGGTGATCTGCGGCTACACCGGGACGCAGGTCCGCCCGGGGACCCGGGCGAGCGGGCCCATCGCGGCCTCCCTCCCCACGGTCAGCCAGCTGTTCCCCTTGCCGGTGGATGGGGAGGTGCGGCCGTCCTGCGCGGATCTGCAGGAGGTGACCGAGCAGGTCTCGACCGTCAACGTCATGGCGGCATCGATCATCGCCAACTTCGTGCGGCTGGTCTTGGAGGACGTGAAGCGGGATCTGCTGCGGCAGGCGGTGCGGGGGCTCGCCTTTCATGGGGTCTACTTCAACGTGGGGAACGGCGGCTTCAGCACGATTTGGAACAGTCCGGAGAACTTGGCGAAGGCGAGGACCCCCATCTGCCCCTGGAACGCGAGGTAAGCGGTGACAGCCGGAAGGACAGCATGGCCGACAGGGATCGGACGCGGCGGACGACTCGTGGGAGCGCCCAGCCGCAGGCGAGGCTCACCGAGGATTCGGGACGGGAACTACGTCCGCGGCCGGAGAGAGGAGGCACACATGTCGGAGCAGACGAACGCCACGGCGGCTGAGAAGCCGGGGGCGCAGGCTCCCGGTCAAGTCGCGAAACGCGGAGAGGCGGCCCCGCCCGCCAAGCCGGGGCAGGGGGATCTCGAGGCCACGATCCGGGCCAAGATGACCGCCGTGGGCAAGAAGGATTTTTATAAGGTCGGTCGCGCGCAGGGCGACGGCGGGCAATGGGAGGATGTCCTGGCCCCGAATGCCCGGGTCCTTCAGAAGTGGTCGAATGAATCGGACAAGCCCATCAGCACGAAGATTGTCCACGGGCTGACCTCGGGCGAGGGATGCTCGGTGACGGTGAGGGGGTGGATTGGCGACGAGGCGACGCCCATCGTCGTGAAAGAGGAAACCGTCTCCATGCACTGGGCCCACGAGCTCGAATGGCTCCTCGCCGAGGCCGTGAAGAACGGCATTACCCTGGAGAAGAAGGTCAACGGCCAGTGGCAGAAGCAGCAGATCCAACCGGCGTTCGATCTGGTCGGGCCCGATGCGTGCGGAGTCCACCGCATTGTCCTTCGGGATCCGGAGCATCAGCTCCAGGTCCTGGCGCAGTGGTACCGGACCCGCCGGTTCGGGGAACGGGTGTGCACCACGAAAGCGGAAAGTCGGATCCATCGAAAACTGCTGTCGGGGGAGTGGCGGGACGAGGAGGAGATCCAGCACGAGGAGGAGGAGATGCGGGCGGTGGCGAGTGCCCAAGGGATCGTTGCAGCACCGACCGAGGCAGCGACCGGGCCGCTGCCCACCGAGCGGCTGATCCCCCAGGGAGCCGTCCCCACGGGGAATGGCGGGAAAACAGTCAGCCCCATGGCCGTGGTAAGCCTGCTCACCCGGTTCAAGGACCTGGGGGAAGGGAAGTTTCCTCTCCCCGACGGCGAAGACCATCGGCAGTATCTCCTGTACGCCGCCCTGGGCCTCATGCACGAGCGGGGCGCCCCGCTGACGGACGCGAGGCTGGAAGCCATGACGCCGGCGGACAGTGGAAAACTGTGGGAGCTCGTGGGCAAGATCGCGCACGGCGACCAGCAGGCCCTGGCCACGATCGACACGCTGCACGCCGCTGGGAAGACGCGGGTGGGGGCGCTGGCCAAGCGGGGCGAGCAATGAGCCGAGCGTCGCGCGTGTGGGTCCCCGGTGAGCATATCAGTGTCAGCGCAACGCTGGCCTGGGATCGGTGCCCAGCCGCGGTGATTTTTGACCGCGTCCTGCACATTCAGGCGCCCGACCGATCCTTTTTCATCCTCGGTGGCGAGCTCCACACGATCGCGGAGTGGCAGCTCACGCTCAAGCGGGACCAGCAGCCCCTGCCCTCGGAGACCGAGGTCGCGGATCGGATTCAGAAGGAGCTGCAGGTACGCTGCTCCGGAGAGAACGGCGTCCAATTCGGGAAGGAGGACACCGCCGAGATTCTCATCGAGGATTGTATCGCCATGGCGGGGGTCTGGATGCGGGAAGTCCTGCCGCAGATTGAACCGGACAGCCTCGAAGTGAAGGTGGGGCCGGAAGATGGGCTCTGTCTTCCCGGGAGCGGGACGCCGGTGATCGCGTATCTCGACGTGATTGACCAGCACGCGCAGATCCGGGATCTCAAGACGGGGAAGGCCAAGTGGCCCGAGGGGGCGGCCGAGAAGAAGCTGGCCACGTCGGTGTACAGTTGGGCCTTCCGCGTCAAATTTGGGACGCCCCCCGGAGCGTTTGTCTACGACCTGATCCTGAGAAAGAAACGGGTCAAGAGTCGTCCGCACGCCGAGGCCGAGTACCATCCCATCAAGGTGACCCCGGATCCTCGCCTGGAGTTCGGCGCGCTACGGCGCATGGAGGCGATCGTGGCGCAAATGCGCGCGGGGCAATACTTTCCGAATACTGGCCACGAGTGTACCGACTGCGCCTTCGAGGAGTTGTGTGCGGAGCACTTCGTGGGGCAACCGTTCGCCCCCTGGCATGCACGCGAGGCGCCGGCGCCGGCCGAGGGCCCCCGGTACCTCACGCGTGGAGGCTAGCATGGCGGCCCCGGGGCTGCGCCGCGTCACGCCGCCGTATCGGGGGGTCGCCGCGATCGCGGCGATCCGGGCCTGGCGCCTGCGGACGGACCCCCCGAGGTGGGGCGCCTGCGCCGGGAAACCCGACGGGAACCTGCCACACGGGGAGGAGGAGCCATGACCAAGGTGGAGCAGCAGTACCGCGCGTGGCGGCAGACGCCGGAGTCGGAGGTGGTGATGGGCCACTTCCGCAGGCTGGCGCAGGAGGCCGCTGATGGGCATCGGCCTTGTAGGCTAAAGGCCCTGGCCGAGCGGGTCCGGGACGAGGCCGGGTGCCGGCTGAACAACATCTACGTGGCGTACATTGGCCGGGAGCTGGTCCAGGAGCTGCCGGTCCTGCAGCCGCTGGTCACGTTCCGCAAGACGGCGGTCGAGCGGGACAAGTTCCCGCACCAGTGGTTGAGCCAGGTGAACGCGCCGCGGCGGATCCCGACGGCCCGTCCGTGGCCCTCGGGGGGTTCGTGCGACCGGCAGGCCGGGAGGTGATCATGGCGCAGGACGACTTCGATCTGGCGGCAGCCCTGCGCCACGTCCACCCGGCCGGAACGCGGCGGCGGAGTGGAGAGGTCGAGCCCGCCCACGTCTTGCTGCCGGAGTCGATGCGGGCGGAGCGGAGCGAGCCGAAGGAGAAGACCGAGCGGCGGATTCCGGAGCAGCTGCCCCTCCGTCCCCGCATGCCGGATTGGAGCACGATCGGGAAGCGGCCGCCAGTGCAGAGGTTGGCATCGCTGGAGGTGACGTCGGCGGAGCGGCCGCCCGTCAGCCGGCGGCGGCACGGCTGTTCGATCTGCGGCAGCACGACCGTGCTCTGCAAGGACGATGGCTCGCCCTACGCGCACAAGTGCCAGCACAAGGTCTGGTGCCGGACGCAGGACGGCCACCTCAAGTGCCAGCAGTGCGAGGCGGAGCGGGTCACGCGGGCCGAGCAGACGCTCCTCCAGGGCCGCGCGGCCCGGCGGCAGTTCGCGGCGAACGTGAGGCGGGCCGACCAGGTCGCGCCGCGGGTGGGCTACGACCTCGTCGAGGTGGTCCGGCCGGTCAGCTGTCCGATCTGCCAGAGCTTCCTGCAGGGGCAGCGGGCGGTCCGGGTGTGGGTGTGGGATCCCGAGGAGCGAACGTGGACGGCGAACACCGTCCAGTGCTGCAGCCACCCCCGGCCCGGCGTGCCGATGGCCGAGATGCCGGCCAAATACTTTGAGGTGGAGCGCGCCAGTGCCGGAGGCCCAGGGGGATGCCAAGACGCCGGGGACCCGGACGGAGATGCCGTGGCGGTCGATCGGTCCTCGGCACCGGACTCCCGACCCACGGGACAGCCCTCGTCGAAGGGAGGGCGGCGGCCCTCGCCGGGCTCGCAGCGTCCGGCTGTCCATCGCCCATCAGTGTCGAGCCCCTTGGCCGCTGCCGGCGGGGGCAGCCGTGCGAAGGGCCGGCCAAGGGGTTGACGGCCATGCGCGGCAAGGCGGCGTGATGCCCCGGATCCGCGAGATCAAGGTCTCGTACGAGGAGAAGGAGGTTCCCGACCCCGGGGTGGGGGAGCCGGTCCGCACGATCGAGCCGGTCCTCCGCCTGACGAGCTTCCTGCGGTTCGCCGTGGACGAGGAGGTATGGGCCCTGATCCTGGACGCGGAGGCCAAGCTGATCGGGCTGTACCAGCTGGCGAAGGGCGGGCGGCACGAGACCCTGATCGATCCGGCCTCCCTGTACCGCACGGTGCTGCTGTGCGAGGGGAGCGCGGTGATCCTGGTCCACAATCATCCCTCGGGCCGGGTGAGCCCGTCGCCGGCCGACCTCCAGGCGACCGAGCGGATCCTGCTGGCGGGGGTTGCGCTGGGCCTCCCGCTCCTGGATCACGTCATCATCGGTGGGCGGGGCGAGTACAGCTTCGGCCGGGCGGGGATGCTGCGCTTCCTGGAGGCGAAGCAGCTGCAGGCGCTGGGGATTCGGGGGGTCCCGGAGATCCGGAATCCCGAGGCGCAGGCGGCCGAGGCGCGGGCGGCCCTCGCCACCTTGGCACGGACGGAGGCGCCCTGCGCTGTGACGCCTGCGACGGAAGCGGGGGAAGGGAGGATGCCTGTCCAGATGGAGCAGGAGGCGGACGACGATGGATGAAGTCCTGCCGCAGGTCTCCGGCCCAGCGGGGCCGCAGGACGACGTGCATCGCGTCGGCACGCGGGAGGCGCTCCCGCGGCTGCGGGACGCGCTGCACCTGGCGCTGACGCCTGGTGCGACGGGAGTGGCCGCGGAGGGCATGACGGCGGAGGGGGAAGGGGACGCCGTGCGGGTGATCCGGGAGGACAGCCCGGGGCTGGGCCAGACGTGGCGCCACTGGCTCCCGACCTGCACGGAGCGCATGCGCGACCCGAGCCAGGACGTGATGATGCCGGGGGACCGGTGGTCGGAAGACCGTGCAGGAGCAGTCCGGTGGCCGATACACCATCTGGGCTCCGGCGTGACCCATTTCCAGTGGACGGGGAGCCTCTGGAGCGGATTGCGGAAGCCCTACGGCTGGCCGCAAACCTGCACCCTCTCAGGGGGAGGGGGGAAGGAGGGCAGGATGCGCTACTGGAAGCCCGGGCGCCGGGCTTGGGCCAACGTGCAGGCCATGACAACCGTCTCCTGCGACACGCTCGGGGAGCCGCTGCGGGCCGCCCTGGAGCCCTACCGATCGCCGGCTCCGGACGAGCGGGAGTCCGATTCCGTGGAGATCCACTTCACGTCCAGTGGGTATGACGACCCCGGGGTCTGCTCCGGGCCGCCAGAGGTCTGCTCCCCGGCGGAGTCGGACGAGGAGCGGCTGATCGAGCGGGTCGTCCTCTACCGGGGCGAGGTGGTTCCCGTGGAGTTGCCCCAGGCGGCCGTGGCCATGGTGGAGCGGGATCAGGTCGCCAGGCAAGCCGTGGACGAGGCGGATCTGCCGGACACCGAGCCCGATCCGGAGAACTCCGCCTACGATCGGTCTGGCGACCGGTAGGGGGCCACGGGGGCCACGGGGGCCAGCAGGTCGTGGCTGCCGGTGCCATGAGGCAATGCAGGAAGCCGGCGAGGTCCTCCCCGGGTCTGTTCGCGTGGCGGTGCGAGGAGCACGCGGCGTCCATGCGGGGAAGGCTGGCCGCGAGCGGGGGAATCGACCGGGCGAACCGGACCGGGCACAACGCGCAGCCCCCCGGAGTGGAGTCGTGCCTTTCGCCCGGGGGCGTGAACCCCTCGAGGCAAGCCAAGGAGCCAGGAGATCATGCGGAGAGCCAGGAAGAAGCCAAAGAGGGTGCAGGAGCCCCTGCTGTTCGACCTGGGGACGGATCGGGTCGCGGAGGTGACCCAGAGACGCGGCCAGATCATCTCGGCCCTGATGAAGGCTATCCGGCTCGCCCGGGAGGAGGACGCCGTGTACTGGATGCTGGCGCTCCTCCGGGGCGGGCAGGAGCGGAGCTACCTGGGGCGACGGTGCTTCGGCTCGGCCTGCGAGGACAACTTCAATCTCCAGGCGATCGAGATGGGGGCGGAGCTGGCCCGGAAGCCGGCCAAGGCGGAGCTGCCGTTCCTCCAGTCGGTGATCGCGTCCAGCCGGGGGCCAAAGTGGTACTGGCCCATGGCGAAAGCCTACACGTTGGGGCGCTGTCAGCCCTATGAGGCCCCCCGGGTCTTCGAACACACGAGCGTCGCGGAGCTGGAGGCGCTCGGCCGGGAGGCCCTCCGGCAACGGCAGTTCGTGCCCTTCTTTGCGGCCTATCGGGAGCTGAAGCGGGAGCGCAAGAAAAACTTGGGGATCGTGACCGAGCTGGTGGCCCTCGGGAAGGCGAGCCCCATCGAGGAGGCCAGGCGGCTGGCAAATGCCATGGCGCCTCACCTCTGGCAGTGTGCGACGCGGGAGACGAACCCGGTCTGGCAGCTGGTCTGGATCCTCTGCGAGGGGCCGTTTCCGGGGTCGAACGCGCCGGTGGATCTCACGGGGGCGGAGCAGAGCATCGCCCGGGCGGAGGAGCGCTGGGCTGCAGAAAACTTGGAGCCGGTGCCCAGTTGGGCATTGGATGGGGTGCATACCATCGGGGACGACGAGCGCTTCGCCGGAACGTGGCGGGGGCTCCGGAACATGGTTTTGATGTATGAGCGGTTCGGGAGGTTAAGTCCGAATGATCCCGGCATTCTGATGCAGGCCGGCGAGAGCGGGCGGCGGCGGAAGGGACGGTGGCCGATCATCTTCCGGTCGTGCACGCACCCGCAGGTGACGTACCAGGTGGAGCCCGACGGTGATGAGCTCCGATGCAGCTGTCCGGCGTTCTTCGGGCGGTTCCAGCGGGGGCAGAGCGACTGCCCGCATATCCGCCAGGTCTTGGTAGAGAACCCCGATCTGCTGGAGCGAGGGTAACCGAGCAGGCGCGGTGTTTGTCCGGGGGACCGTCCGTCCTGAGGTGGCCACGGAGATCCGCCGGCGGGCGGAGAGCCAGCCAGGGTATGCGGGCGAGGGCGGCGCAGGCGGACACGGGGCGAGCGCGCACCGGATGAGCCGGAGGCTCCGGAGGAAGACGGGTCGGGGGAAAGGATGCCCGTGTGACAACTGCGTGCGGGTGAAGATCCCGCGGAGCCGCAGGAGGAGCCCATGACCCAGCAAGAGGCCATCACAACAGCCCGAGCGCAGGACGAGAAGGAAGAGGAGAGCGAGTGCGACGACCAGCCCAAGATGTCCATGGCCGATCCGAAACGGGGCGCGGACGTGCACGCGTGGGTGTGGGTGTCCGCCGACGAGGGATAGTCCCTTTGGGGGCGGCAGGAGGGCTGAGCTGTGAGGGAAGGCGACACGGTCAAGATCGGCGACGAGGAATTCGAGGTCCTGTCGGTTTACACCCGTGCTCAAGCGATCGAGGACGGCGTCCTCATTGACGTGACGAACCTGGCGCCCGACCTGGTGCAGAACGCCGGGATCAAACTTCACGTGGCGATGACCAGCGAGGTGTGGGACGAGTACGTCGAGGTACCTGAGGGTCTCGTAGGCCAGGACTGGAAGGGGCGGCTGTGGGACATCCTGTACCTGTTCCAGGTCCAGGCCCGTCGGGCGAAGGCCAGCGAGATCCTCTTCCAGCTGTACGCTCGCAACGACAACCGGCGCCCGCGGCTGGTCACGCTCAAGGCGGTCTGCGGGCCGGACGACGAAGGCAAGC
>Ga0181524_10002330_pt1 | contig 19759 bp, 20 predicted proteins | sample PEATcosm2014_Bin_34_FD_119761 | JGI IMG/M metagenome (GOLD analysis project Ga0181524, IMG submission 119761) | Peatland microbial communities from MTU Mesocosm Facility, Houghton, MI, USA - PEATcosm2014_Bin05_60_metaG | ecosystem: Environmental > Terrestrial > Soil > Wetlands > Peat | place...
ACTCGGCCATCTCGGGGTCTCCTGTCTGAGAGGGTTGGCTTCGACAACCAAATCTTCTCAGGCAGGGGCCACCTCACGCCAGCCCAGCGAGCACGTTACCGCGACAGCGGTTTAGTTCAATCACATTCGGCGCGCTAACGCCGATTCTGGTTTGCTTTCACAAGACGGAGTTTGCGCCACCTTCAAACTCCGACCATTCCCGCGACGGCGCCACTTCGCATATGGGTCTTCACTTTGAGCGCTCGAGCTCAAATGCCGGCGCTTGGGTGCGCCATGAGGGACGCGCTTCGCGAGCGGCTTGCTCCCGAAGTGCTGCACCACCAGTGGGGACACGATCGGAGTGGATCGGAGTGAGCGACGATCGCGTTATCCCAGAGGCTTTACGACGCAATTGTGGATGGGAAGGCTACGCTCGCGCAGTCGACCGTATGCGAGGAGATCGAAGCGGGCGCGGACCCGCTGGCGTTGATCGCAGACACCATGATTCCCGCGATGGATGAGGTGGGCAAGCTCTTCCGAGAAGAGGAGTGCTTTGTCCCGGAGCTCCTGCTGGCGCGGCGGGCGATGAAGGCGGCCATGGAGCCCCGCCGGCCACTGCTGGCGGCCGCAGGGGCGAAGCCGTCCGGCGTGATCGTCGCCGGAAACGTTCAGGGGGACCTCCACGACATCGGCAAGAACCTCGTGGTCTCGATGCTGGAGGGCGCCGGATTCAAGGTTCATGTCCTCGGCGCCGACGTGTCGCCGCAGAAATTTGTCGACGCGATCCGCCAAAATGAACCGCAAATTCTCCGCCTTTCCGCACTCCTGACGGTGACGATGTGGATCAGAAGGATGCCCCGGTTCCTCCGGCAGCCGCTTTCACGGCATAAAGGCTCCCCCGTTGACGTCGAGAATCGCTCCGGTCATGAACGCCGCCGCATCGGATACCAGGAAGGCGACGACGGCGGCGACTTCATGCGGTTCGCCATACCGCCCCACCGGGATGCTCTTGGTAAGGGTCTCCCGCATCGCCGCTGAGGTTTCCATCGACATCGAGCTGGTGACCGGGCCGGGCGCCACGCAGTTCACCGTGATGTTCGAAGACGCCGCCTCCAGCGCGACAACGCGGGTCAGACCGATCATTCCCGCCTTCGACGAAGCGTAGTGAGCGGCGACGACGGGCGACGCCATCCTTCCTCCGCGCGAGGAGACATTGACGATTCGCCCCCACCGCAGCTCCTTCATCATCGGAAGCACCGCACGGCAGAGGAGAAAGGGCGCCGTAAGATTGATCGCCAGCACCTCGGCCCATTGCGCCGGCGAAATTTCTTCCGTCAACGGCTTGCCGCCCCCCTCTTTCTTGGGATGGATACCGGCGTTGTTCACCAGCACGTCGACGCGGCCGTATCGCTCTCTGATAGCGTCCATGAAGCGGTCGATTTCCGCCTCGTGACCGAGGTCGGCGAGAAATCCTTCCGCCGCACCCTTTCTTCGCTCCTGGATCGAGCGCGCGGCGTCCAGGACATTGGGCGAGCGCCCGACCAAAATTGTCCGCAATCCCGTCTCGCAGAACCGTTCGGCGACAGCCAATCCGATCCCCGCCCCGGCTCCGGTTACGACGGCGATCCGTTCGCTTGACTTCATTGCTTCGTCCCCCCCTACGCAAATGGTTGAGAGCTTGCCGGCCGCCGGCCAAGTCGTCACGGCGGACGTCGGGATTCTGGCGCCGTCGGCCGCCTGTCCCGGATACCAGCTTGGAGAGACGTCCGCTACAAGGACCACGCCAAGGCCGATTGGCAATATGAGCGTCTCGGGGCAGGAGTGCGTCGAAGTGCGTTGAATCGTGCGCAACCAAACGGAACAACCGAAATGAACAATCCTCGTTGGAAGCAGAGCCCCGAGGGATCGAACTGGGGTGATTTCGGCTGCGATGACCAGATCGGCCGCATGAATCTGCTGACGCCGCAGACACGGCTGCGGGCAATCCGCGAAGTGGAGTGCGGCATCGTGTTCCGCCCGAGTCTTCCGCGGGACTACCCAGGTGGCAACGCCCTGTCCAGCCACCGCAATGAACCGAGATTTTTCCACGAGCGGCGCGGCGACGGATATAATTATAATTATGAAATGTCTAACGTTTGCGGTTCTTACACCGATGTGGTGTGCGATGAGGCGATAATGCTTTACAGCCAATACTCCACACAGTGGGACGGCCTCGGCCAAGTGGGCCAGATGTTCGACGCCGATGGCGATGGCGTTGCCGAGAGAGTGTACTACAACGGCTTTCGCGGCGGCGTCGACATGATCGGCCCCGACGATGCCGATGGCGGCTGGGGCGCCAAGGCGATCGGGGTCGAGCGGCTCGCCGCCACTAGTGTGCAAGGTCGCGGGGTGATGGTCGACCTGGAGCGTCTGCACGGCCACGCGCGCACTTTGGTGGGTTACGACGGGCTGATGGCTGCACTCGACAGCCAGGGCGCGAGCGTCGAGAGCGGTGATTTCTTGTGTATGTACACCGGCTTCGCGGACGTCATCCTCGAAATGAACAAGCGTCCCGATGGCGCTGTGCTGGCCAATTCGTGCGCGGTGCTCGACGGGCGCGATAAGAAGCTGTTGCAATGGATCACCGACTCGGGCGTCGTCGCAATTTGCGCCGACAATTACGCCGTCGAGGCGTATCCGGCCCGGGCAGGCGAGGGCGAACGTTACCCCGGCCTGCCCCTGCACGCCCACTGCCTTTTCAAGCTCGGCCTCCATCTGGGCGAACTGTGGTACTTCGCCGAGTTGGTGAAGTGGTTGCGGGCGAACGGACGCTGGTCGTTTCTTCTTACCGCGCCGCCGCTTCGGCTGCCCGGCGCCGTCGGATCGCCAGCCACGCCGGTCGCGACCGTGTAGGCGCGGCAAGACTCGGTCGCCGTCTTTGCGGGACCGGCGCCAGGAATCTGCCGGGCGGGCGGGTTCAGGCGTGCCCTGAGACCGAGCCGGGTAAGAAGGTCCCTCGGTTCGTCCGGTGTTCCGAATACACGGTCGATGACCGACTTCAGCGCCAGCGCTCAAGATCCGGCGAGAGCCTCACCAGGACGTTTCGCGACAGCCGTCGGCGCGTCCGCTATCGAAAAATCCCCGCGAATCCAGACCCCGCGAAATCTGGCTGAAGAATTTCATTGCGGCCCTGCCGTTAATGGTTATCATGACAACATGCCAACATGATCTTTGGCCACTGGCCTTGTTGGTATCTGGAAAAGATATGGCGAGCTGGTTCGATCGGAGACGGCGCAATCGAGGCGTTCGTCACATCAGCGGCACCGGACGCGACCATTCCAGGGGGGAAAGCGATGCAGAGCTTGGGTTGGTGCTTCGCCCGTGCGCGGGCGCTTGAGGATATCGCCCGTCGTGCGACGGCCGTGGCGGTGTTCGGCGCCGCGATGATCGGCGGACCGTTCGTCGCGCCGGCGGCGGCGCAGTTCTCTAACGATACCGTGAAGATCGGCGTTCTCGACGATCTGTCCGGCTTCATGGCGGACGATACCGGCCCCGGCGATGTCCTCGCCGCGCGTCTGGCGGTCGAGGATTTCGGCGGCACGGTCCTGGGCAGAAAGATCGAGGTGGTGGAAGGAGACCATCAGAACAAGGCCGACGTAGGGGTCGCCGTCGCCCGACAGTGGTACGACGTCGAACACGTTGTCGCGATCTTCGGCCTCAGCAATTCCGCCGTCGCGCTTGCGGTGCAGCGCCTCACCAAAGAAAAGAACCGCATCAACATCACGACCGCGGCCGGCGCTCCAGCATTGACCGGCGACCAATGCTCGCCCAATGGAATCCATTGGACCTACGACAACTACGCGATGGGACGCGCCACGGTGCTGGCAACGATCAGGGCGGGCGGAAAGAAGTGGTTTTTCATCACCGCGAACTACTCCTTCGGCATCTCGCTGGAGGAAAGCGCCGCGGCATTGATCGTGGCGAACGGCGGCGAGGTGGTGGGCCGCGTCCGGCACCCCACCGACACTGCGGATTTCTCCTCCTTCATTCTTCAGGCAATGGCGTCGGGCGCGGACGTCATCGCTCTCGCCAATGCGGGCCAGGACCTGGTCAATGCGGTCAAGCAGCTCGATGAATATGGCGCGCGCAAGCAGGGCGCCAAGATCGTTGCGTTCGTCGCCCACGTGACGAACATGCATGCGCTCGGATTGAAGGCGGCGCAGGGACTGAGTTTCGCGGACACTTTCAACTGGGATCAGAACGCGGAGGCTCGCGCCTTCTCGAAACGGTTTGAAGACGTCCTCGGCAAACCGCCGAACGGGTTGCAGGCCAGCGTATACGGAGCCGTCATGCACTATCTCAAAGCGGTCAAAGCGACCGGAACCGATGACGCGCAACGCGTCATGGCGCTGATGAAAGCGACGCGCATCAACGACTTCATGACCAAGGACGGCTACATTCGCGAAGATGGCCGCGTCATTCGCGATCTCCTCGTATATCGCGTCAAGACGCCGAGCGAATCGACGGGCCCCTGGGATCTCCTGGAACAGATAGACGTGATCCCCGGAGAGGAGGCGTTCCGGCCTCTTGCGGAAGGCGGCTGCCCATACCTCAAAGCACAATAGTCCGGCCGGCCGGGGGAGCGGAAGTCCGTGTCCATCGCGCGGATAGCCAGATACGACGGCGCCTTCACGTCGGATGGGTGACGAGTTCGTCAAACACCCAAGGCGGGAACCGGATGCCCGAATCGGGCATGTCCGGTTCAGTGCGGGGGGCGCTCAGAGATGAGCGTCCCTACCGCGAACGCTACATGACTGGCTCAGCCGCGCTCACATCGGCGTCGTGACGAGCTCGATGGAGTAATTGTATCGCTCCGGGTGATATCTCACCACCGCGACCTCGACCGGTCGGCCCGTGGCGACGTAGTAGGTCCGGACCACTTCCAGCAAGGGGGTCTTTGGCTTGACGCCCAGGTGTTTCGCCGTATCGGCGTTTGCCAATGCCGGCTTCACGATCTGCTCGGCCCGCACGACCCGCTGATTGATCTTCTGTTCGACGATCCGCACTATTGGGAGGCCCACCTTCGCGTCGGCCTTGTGAACCAGCGAACCGACCCAGTCCGGGAAGTAGAAATTGGAATGCGCGAATGGCTCGCGCTCCAAACTGCCGACCACCTCCAGGCACACGGCCTTGGCGGGGCCGACGAGATCAAGCGCTTTGGCGATCATCGGCGGCGGCTCGGCCTCGGTCCTGGAGAGCACCCGATAGGATAGTCGGCCGGGATAGGTCAGCAGGTCGTCCAAGGATCCCATGAGCCGCATCGACCTCATCGTCCCCGACGTCTCGGCGACAAAGGTGCCGACGCCACGGCGGCGGTTGATGATGCGCTGCGCAAGTAGAGAATCGAACGCCCGGCGGACGGTCGTGCGGCTCACGCCGTAAGCTTTGCACAACGCTTCCTCAGTCGGCAGCAGCTGACCGGGAGAAAACTCTCGCCGTTGAATTCGCTCCTTGAGAATCTGTTCGAGCTGGTAGTGGAGGGTTACGGGTCCCGTCTCAAGCAACATTCATCGCCCCATTGATTTCCGATACGTCTGATTTGGCGAGAATGTTCGGCCCGCTCATGCTGGCCGCCGCCGCACCATCAGCACATGCTCGCCGCTGAGCACGATCTCGCTGCGTCGATTCACGAGACGACAGCCCTCCATCAGAATGCCCATGTGCGGCCGGCTTCGGCTCTCGCGTTTGCTCTCGATCGCCCAGTAGGCGCGGACCGTGTCGCCGGCCCTCAAGGGCGCCGACAATTTGACCTTATCCCATCCGAGCGTGGCGACCGCCGTGCCCAGATTGTAGTTCGTCTGCCACATCAGACCTTGCATGATGCCCAGCGCTAGGATTCCGTGCCCGATCCGGCCGCCAAACTCGGTCTGCTTCATGACCTCGGCGTCCATGTGGACGTCGCTGAAATCACCGGTCAGACCAGCGAACAAGTCGATCGTGTTCTCGCCGATCGTTCGTCCCGCCGACGTCAGCTTCTCTCCCACGACGAAATCCTCGAAATATCTGCCCAGCATCATGCGTCCCATCCTCGCTCCGCTCCCAGCGTCCCGCACAATGCGCATTTCAAGGAATTCGACGTGTCGGACGCCTACCCTATTCCCGACCCTCGCCGAAATTCGGCGCGCGTTTTTCGCGAAACGCCCTGATGCCCTCCGCGGCGTCCCGAGTGGCGAATAACCACGCGTTGGCCCGCTCTGCGAACAGCAAATCATCCGTCTGGAAATTGCGATTGATCGTGGCCTTGAGCAACTCCACGGCGTGGGGTCCCAGCCGAGCCACGTCGCGAGCGAGCGATCGCGCCACGTCCAACAATTCTTCGTGGGGAACGACGCGCGTCACCATGCCGTATGCATACGCTTCCGCGGCGCTCAGCTTGCGCGCCGTCAAGAGGATCTCCCTCGCCCGCATTATGCCGACAATCTTCGGCAAGCGCTGCATCGCGAGCCCCGGAACGACGCCGAGCGTCGGCTCCGGAACGCCGAACACCGCCTTTTCGGACGCCAGGATGAAGTCGCACGCCAGCGTGAGCTCGAGTCCGCCGCCGAGCGCGTAGCCGTTGACGGCCGCGATCACCGGCTTCCTCATGCGCTCCGGCGCCGACAGGAACCGCAGCGACGCCCGCAACTGGCGCGCCGCGTCCTCGGCGTTGGTCGCGAGCTCGTCGATATCCGCGCCGGCGGAGAAGGCGCGACCGGTCCCCGTGAGAATCAGCACCCGCACTTCCGGCGCGGCGTCCACCGCCGCGAAGACCTCGGCCAGCCGTTCCTGAACCTCCAGGCTCAACGCGTTCAGCCGGTCGGCGCGATCAATCCGCGCGATCGCCACGCTGCCTTCGACGTCATATCGGACAGGGTTCACGTCCTCACTCCCATCGACGGCCAACTACCGGAACCGGTCGAAATTCGGCTTGCGCTTCTCGAGAAAGGCAGACATGCCCTCCTTCTGCTCCTCGGAGCCGTGCAGGCCGACGTTGAGCATGCGGAACCCTTGAACGACCGAGCCGTAAAGCATGTCGGATTCGTAATTGAGGTGCAGCTTGGAAATGAGCAGGGCCGTGGGGCTCTTTTCCAGAAGCTCCTGGCACCACTCGGCGACCGCCGAATCCAGTTGCTCGTGTGGCACCACCTTGTTGATCCACCCCATGCGTTCGGCCTCCACGGCCGTGTACCTGTGGCAGAGCATCACCACCTCCTTGGCGCGACGCTCGCCGATCAGGCGGGGGAGCAACTGCGTGCCATACCAGATCGGAACGCTCGCCACTCGGGCTCCGGCTTGACCGAACGTGGACCGTTCCGAGGCGACAGCGAGGTCGCACAACAGATTCAGTTCGTTTCCGCCGCCCACGCACCACCCGTCGATCCTGGCGATCACTGGTTTGCCGGTATTGCGCATCGTCGAGGACAGATGCAGCAGCCGCCGGTTATAAAGCCACGCCTTGTTCCGGGTGAAATCGGCTTCGCTGTTTACGTCTCCGCCGGAGCAGAACGCTTTTTCGCCACTGCCGGTCAGCACGATGACGCCGATATCCTTGTCGGCGTCGGCGCGCTCGAACGCGTGCGCCAGCTCGTCCAGCGTCTGCAGCCGAAAGGCGTTATGCTTGTCCGGGCGGTTGATGACGATCGTCGCGACGCTCCGCTCGCTCTTGTACAGCAGGTCCTGGTATTCCATTTGCGGTTCCTTTTCGTCTCACGAGGTTTCACGTCGGGTCGAGCGGGCGGCGGCCAGCTGATCGCGAAGTTGGCGCCGGGCGATCTTTCCGGTCGCGGTGACGGGCAGTTCGTCCGCGAACACGACCGAGCGAGGGCACTTGAAGGCCGCCAGACGATCTCGACAGAAGGCGATGATCTCTTCCGCGGTCGGGGAAGCGCCCGGCCGCGCGGCGATCACCGCGACGGGAAGCTCGCCATATTGCTCGTCCGGCACGCCCACCAGGGTCGCCATCGCCACGCTTGGATGTTGCGCCAGGACTTTTTCGATTTCGGCCGGATAGATGTTCGCGCCGCCGGTGATGATCATTTCCTTCTTGCGGTCGACGATCCGGATATAGCCGTCCTCGTCCATGATTCCGAGGTCCCCGGTGTGGAACCAGCCGTCCCGATAGGCCTCGGCCGTCTCCGCCGGGCGCCGCCAATATCCGAGCGTCACGGTGTCGCCCTTGCAGATAAACTCGCCGATCTCGCCGGGAATGACATCGCGACCGGAATCGTCGACGACGCGAACCGTGAGATTGGCGCCCGGCACACCGATCATGTCCTCGCGAGGCGGAAGCCCAACGCGCCCCGCGGCGAGCATGTGCGCCTCCGTCAAGCCATAGATCTCATAGGGTTCCCAGCCAAAAGTCTCGCGCACTCGGCGTTTGAGCGCCGCTGGAAATGGCGAACCGGCGCTGAAAAGCGTCTTCATGCTCGAAACGTCATGGAGCCCGGAGTCGAAATTGTCGAGGAGTTGAACGACCGCTGTCGGCACGATATTGGCAGTGGTTGGACGGAATCGAGTGATCACGTCGAGCGCGGCCTTGGGCTTGAACCGCTCGATAAGGATGGCCGAGGCGCCAATCCGAAACGCCGCCAGCACACCCATGACCATACCGATCGTGTAGAAGAATGGCGAGGTGACGAACACCCGGTCGTCGTGGGTCAGCTTGAACACGTTCACCCAGCTGATCGACACGAAATCGAGCCAGAAATGACTCATCATCACCCCTTTCGGCTCGCCCGTCGTGCCGGAGGTGTAGAGCATCATCGCGATGTCGTCGGGCGACCGGTCCGCGACGTCCGACATCGGCTCCCCCGCCTCGAGCGCATCCAGGGACGGAATGCCGTCGCGAACCGGCCCGCCGGAGAGCACGATGTTCCGCAGGGACGGCGCCTCGCTCCGCGCCGCCAGAATCGTGTCGAGGACCGACGGTTCGCAAACGATCGCGCCGGTCTCGCTGTCGTTGAGCAGGTAGACGAGTTCGTCGCGCTTGAGCATGACGTTGACCGCGACGACGATCGCCCCCACCCGAAGGATGGCGAAATAGGCGACCACCACGTTCGGGTCATTGTTCATCATGAAGGCGACTCGATCGCCAGGCTTGATTCCCAGCCGTAGGAGACCCCCGGCCAGCCGGGCCACCCTCGCCTCGAGCCTGAGGTAATCGAGTTCGCCCCATGGACCCAACAGGGCGAGGCGGCGCGGAACCCTTCGCGCCGAGACCGCCAGGATCTGGTGGCCCATGTTCATGGCGAGTACCCCAAGTAGACGTCCTGCAAGGTCTTGCTGCTCCGAAATTCTTCCGCGCTGCCGTGGCCCACCACGCGTCCGCCCTGCATCAGCAGTACGCGCTCGACCAGTCGGAGCGCCAGCGAGGCGTCCTGCTCCACCACGACGATCGTCAGCCCATCCGCCCCGATGAGACGGCCCAACGTCGCGTAGATTTCGCGACGCACCTTCGGAGCGACGCCCATCGATGGCTCGTCCAGCAGCAACAGGCGCGGTCGCGACATCAGCGCCCGCGCGATCGCCAGCATCTGCTGTTGTCCGCCGCTCAGCACGGCGGCGGCGGCGGCGCGCCGCTCGCGAAGGACGGGAAACAGCGTGAACATCGACTCCACCCGCTCGTCCCGTTCCGCGCGGCTCGGCCGGCTTGGGTTGGCGCCCAGCAAGAGATGGTCGAGCACGGTCAGCGGAGGAAACAGCATCCGGCCCTCGGGCACCAGCGCGATGCCCCGTCCGACGCGCTCGGCTGCGGACGCGCGCGTGAGTTCGCGGCCCGCGAACGCGACGCTGCCCCGCTGGAGCGGGATGAGGCCGACGATCGCCCGCATCAACGTCGACTTTCCCGCGCCATTGGCCCCGAGGATCCCAATGACTTCGCCGGCCTCGATCGTCAGATCGATGTCACGCAGGACACACACCGGGCCATAGCCCGCCTGCACGTCGCGAAGCTCAAGCAGCGCCATGCTCGACCTCCCCGAGGTAGGCCTCGATGACGCGCGGGTCGTTGCGAACCTCGCCCGAGCCGCCTTTCGCGATGACCTCGCCGGCGTCCAGCACCACTATTTCCTCGGCGACTCCCAGAACGAACGGCATGTTGTGCTCGACGACGAGCACACACATTCCCTGGCCGGATAGGCGCTGCAACAGACGGCCGAGTTCGCTGGCCTCGGCCCCGCTGAGGCCGGCGCAGGGCTCGTCGAGCAGCAACAGCGACGGCTGTGTCGCCAAGGCCCGCGCGACCTCGAGGCGGCGGCGCAGGCCGAACGGCAACAATCCGGCCGGTTCATTCGCGTAGCCGCCGGCGCCGACGGTCTCGAGAAGATTCTGGGCGCGGAGGCGCAATGCCCGTTCCTCCGCCATGAACGAGCGAAGTCCGAGAAGGACGGACGCCAACGACTGTGTGATATGTGGGTGGAACCCGCACATGACGTTTTCCAGCGCCGTCATGTGATCGAACAATTGCGTAATCTGAAAGGTTCGCGCCATCCCCTCGAGGACGCGGCGCGACGCGGTCCAGTTGTCGATCGTCTGGTCTCGCAGTGTGATGCTGCCGCTGTAGCGTCCGACGTAGCCGGAGATGATATTGAGGAGCGTCGTCTTGCCAGCTCCATTGGGGCCGATCAACGCATAAATCCGCCCTTCGAAAAGGTCGAAGCCGACGTTCGAGACCGCCGCGACGGCGTCGAAACTCTTGCCTACGTCCGCGAGGGAGAGAATTGGCGACTTGCTCATGGAGCCGCCGCCTTCCGCTGAAGGCGGCGCGGGATGCTCCGCAACGCTGGAACCACACCCTCGGGAAGCAGCAGAATGATGATAATTAGAAGCCCGCCGTAAATTACCGGCTCGACACCGACGTAGTCGCGCGTCAGTTGCGGCAACAGGCTCAGCACGAGCGCTCCCACCAGCACGCCGGTCGCGTCGCCGAGCCCGCCGACGACGACCATGGACACGACCAGGATCGTGACGTTGAAGCCGAAGCTCGTCGGGCTGATGTATTGCATGAAATGCGCGTAGAGAAATCCCGCGAAACCCATGTAGACCGCGGAAACCGCGAAGATGCGAACCTTCGCGGCGATCAGATTGACGCCGATCGCGGTGGCTCCCGTCTCCGAATCGCGCAGGCTGCGCGCGACGCGCCCAAAATGCGACGCGCCCAGACGAGCGAGGGAGACATAGGCGAGGACCGCGCCAACCCAGACGATGTAGTACTTGCTCATCCTACTTTCGGCGCTCCATCCGCCGAGACTGAAAGGCGGAATTCCGGTGATCCCTTCGGTTCCTCCCAGCACGCCCGGCATCTCGCCGACGACGGACGTGAAGATTTCGCTGAACGCGAGAGTGACCAGCGCCAGATAGAAACCCTTCACCCGAAGCGCCGGATAAGCGAGCAGCGACCCGACCACGAAGCTGAGGCAAAGCGCGATCGGAAGCGTCAGCCACAACGGAAAATCGAATTTCGCGCTGAGCACGGCCGTCGTATAGGCTCCCAGGCCGAAAAACGCCGCATGGGCGAAGCTCGCCTGTCCGGCCGTTCCCATGATGAGGTTCGTCCCCTGCGCGAGAATGGCGAAGATCAGCGCGAGTCCGGCGACGGTCAGATGGTAGGGAGAGGCCGTCACCAGCGGCAACGCCGCCAACGCGACGAACAACGCCATGATCGGGTAGGACGCGCGCATCGTCATGTGACCCGCTCGGTCGGTCCGCCCAAGAGACCGGAGGGACGAAGCATCAGCGCGAGGATGACGAACGCGAGCACGATCGGCTCGCGGAACGCCGACGACACGTAGCCTGCCGTGAAGGCCTCCAGCAATCCCAGCACCATGCCCCCGACCAGCGGGCCCGCGAAGCGATCCAGTCCGCCGAGCAGCGCCGCCGCGAACGCCTTGAGGACGAAATTGAAGCCGCTGCCGGACGATGCGAACGTCACCGGAGCGACAAGGGCGCCCGCGATGCCGGCCAACAATCCAGCCAGAAGAAAAACGCTGACGCGTGTGGCGCCCTCTTCCACGCCCACGAGTCTCGCCGCCTCAGGGTTTATGGCCGCCGCGAGGATCTTCTTGCCCCAAAGCGTTCGGGAGAACACCAGGTAGAGCGCCGCAACGACGACGAGACAGGTCGCGACGAGGACGACATCGGACCGGCTTATCGAGGCGCCCGCCCACGAGAACGGCCGTCCGGCGAGCACCGGCGGCGCGAACAGCACGTCGTGGCCCCACACCAGGATCATGACGCCGCGCATCAGCGTGCCAATGCCTATGGTCAGGATCGCGATGACGAGCGGATCTCGCACCCGGACGGGAGCCAGCATCAGTCGCTCGACGACGAACGACACCAGCACGACGGCGAGGACGGTCAAGACCACGGCCACGACAGGGGCGAGCCCAAACGTGGCGGACAACGAGAAATAGATCAGCGTCGCCAAGGCGACGAATTCCCCATGGGCGAAATTGAAAATGTTCGAGCCGCGGGCGACGATTTGGAATCCGAAGGCGACGACCGAATAGACAAGGCCCAAGGTCGTTCCCGTCACCAGAATTTGCAAAAGCATGGATCGTCGCCTGATCTCTAGAGTCTGCCCATCAGCCGCCGCGCGATCAGGACTCGCATGATTTGATTGGTGCCGTCGAAGATCTGCAGAATCTTCGCGTCCCTCATCATCCGTTCGACGGGGCATCCGCGCATGTATCCCAGGCCGCCGAACACTTGCACCGCATTGGTGGTCACACGCATCGCGACATCGGTGGCGAAGCACTTGGCCTGGGCCGACGCCAGATGGAAACTGTCGGAATCGCCCAGCGCAAGCGTCGCGGCGTGATGGACCAGTCGGCGCGCCGCCTCGATCTCCATCGCCATGTCGGCCAGAATGAACTGGACGCCCTGGAACGCGCCGATAGCCTGCCCGAATTGTTGACGTTCGCGCGCGTAGCCGATGGCCTGCTCCATCGCGCCTTGCGCCAAGCCGACGCCGACGCCGGCAATCGCCACGCGGCCGCGCTCCAACGCGAACATCGCGCCGTAAAAGCCCTGGTCCTCCGGCCCCAGCCTGGCGTTTTCGGGCACGATGCAACCGTCCAGAACGAACTCGACGGTCGTGGTGCCGTGGAGCCCCATCTTCTTCTCGTGCCGGGTGATCCTGAGTCCCGGATTCGAGCGCTCGACCGCAAACACCGATATGCCGCGCGCGCCTTTTCCCGGCGACGTGACCGCGAAAACCAAAATCACGCTCGCGACGTCGCCATTGGTGCAATATTGCTTAGTTCCGTCGAGGACGTACCCGCCGCTCGCGCGCCTCGCGCTCGTCCGAATGGCCGCCGCGTCGGAGCCCGCGCCGGATTCCGTCAGCCCGATGGCGATTAATTGGCCATCGACCGCGCGAGGCAGATAGTTACGTCTTTGTTCGTCCGTCGCCATGTAGTTGACGATTTCCGTGCACAGCGAGTGGCTGGTGAAGATGATCGCCGCCGAAACGTCGACGCGCGCCAGCTCCTCGGCGATCGCGGTCTCGTGGACGACCGAAGCGCCCGCGCCACCGTATTCTTCCGGCACGAGAAGCGAGAGCAAGCCTGCTTCGCGATAGGCTTCAACCACATGCCAGGGAAATTCCTCCGTGGCGTCCGTCTCGGCCGCGCGCGGCGCGATCACCTTCTCGGCCAGGCCGCGCGCCATGTCGCACATCGCCCGGACCTGTTCGCCGTGTTCCGAAATCGTATCGATTGTCATGGCGCCGACTCGTCCTCGCCCTGCGGTCGTCCGGCCGCGATGGCGACCGGACGAATCGGCGATCCCGTTCCGCCAACGATTTTGAGAGGGATCGCGATGAAAAGAAATGTGTAGACGCCGTCACGCGCGAGCGCTTCGAGATCGAGCATTTCCATGATCGGAATGCCTCGTTCCACCAGCATGGCGACGTGGACTGGAAGACCGGACGCTGGAACTTTCTCGAAGGCGTAGGTGTCGGAGCCGACGTAGCGCGCGCCTTGGTCGGCGAGCCAGTTCGCCCCCTCGACGACGACCCCTGGGCAGAGGTGCGCGTGAAAGCGCTCGTGATCGGGCCAATGCCGCATCCATCCGGTCCGGATCAGCACGCTGTCGCCAGGCTGAGGGACGATGTCCTGTTTCTGGTAGGCTTTCTCCAACTCCTCGCGCCCGATGCCGCGATCAGGGTCTAAGATGTCACATTCGAGCAACCGCGGCATATCGAGCAGCACGCCGCGACCGACGATCGGCGGCAGCTCGTGCGCGCCGTGACGCGCCATGCCGCCGAGGAAGGACTGCACCGCCGCCGCTTCGATCCCTCCGTGCAGGCATCCGCCCTTGGAGACGTGACCCAGCGCGTCGATATGGGTCCCGACATGGGTCCCCATCGAAAACAGGTCGGTGGCCGAGCTGACGCCGTCCCGGTACATGACTTGGCCGTGCTTCTTGATCAGCGAATGGAGATAGGGCGAGTGAGCGGGGCCGTGCGGGATGCCAACCTCGAGCGGCACGCCAAGATCATAAACCTGGCAGCTGTCGAGAAATCGAACGATTCCGTCGAGACTTGTCATGGCGTTCGCACCGGTCGAAACCTCGGAAGCGTAATCGTCTCGGTGACGCGCTCGAAATCGACCATGACCGGCATGTCGCACATGATGTCCTCGTTGGCGATGCCGACGACGTTGCTGAACATGAAGATTTCCTCGGCCAGACGGATCAGGGCCACGTTGTAGGGCACGTCGGCCGCGAAACTCGGGTGGTAGGCGCGGTGGAAAACGACGAACGAAAAGACCCGGCCGCGACCGCTGACGGGTTCCCAGGCGAAGTCGGCGCTCAGACAACGCGGACACACTTGTGATATTGGATATCGGCGCTTGCCGCATCCGCAGCATCGCTGAAAGCGCAGTTCTCCCTGGTTGAGCCCCGCCCAAAACGGGGCGGTCTCGTCGGTGATCGTCGGTAGCGGCTTGAGATAGTCCGACATGCTCATCCCCTCCCGAGGACCGCTGCGGCCGAGCAATTGAGCGTCATGCCGCGCCCGGTGACGAGGCCGATCTCGGCGTTCGGCGCCTGCCGCTCTCCACACGCGCCGCGCAGTTGGGCGACCGCCTCGACGAGATGCAGCCAGCCTTGCATGTAACTTTCCGAGAGGTTTCCGCCCGCGGTGTTGATTGGGAGTTCGCCGCCGAGCTGGATGCGGCCCCCTTCGACAAAGGGACCGCCCTCGCCGGCTTTGCAAAAGCCGGCGTGCTCGAGCCAGACGATCACCGAAATGGTGAAATTATCGTAGATTTGCGCGAAATCGATGTCGGCGGGATTGACGCCCGATTGGGCGTAGACTTGCTCTATCGCCACGCGTTGGTGCGGAACATACCACCAGTTCGGATTGCCGATCGTCTCGGGGCTGTGCGCCTGGGCCGCGCCCATAATGCTGACCGGCCGATGCCGTAGGTCCGAGGCACGCTCGTGCGTGGTGACGATGAAAGCGGCGGCGCCGTCCGAGATCAAACAGCAATCATATAGGCGCAACGGCGCGACAATGAGACGCGAGGCGATGTAATCGTCCATGGTCATCGGCGCGCGCATGACCGCGTCGGGGTTCAGACCGGCATGCCGGCGGCATGCGATGGCGACCTCGCCCAGTTGATGGCTTTTCGTGCCAAATTCATGCATGTGGCGCCGCGCCGTCATGGCGCTGTTGGCGGCCGCCGAGAACATGCCCCAGATCCCCCAGGAATCGCCCCATCCCGCCGCCCGGTCGAATTTCGACCCGCCTGAGCGCGCGGTATCGCCGAATGCGCACACCACCGCCTTCGCGGCGCCGGAGGATACCGCGAGGCTCGCCATCTGCAGGCTGGCCAAGCAGGTCGCGCCGCCCATCGCGAACGACCCGCCGTAGCGCAGCGAAAGCCCCAGGGCCTCGCCGAGCCGGAGGTAGTTGGCGGCGCCTTCCGGCGCCGTCGTCCCCGGCTGGGTCAACAGGCCGTCGATCTCGGACTTGTCGAGCCCGCTGTCGTCCAGCGCCGCTTTGACGGCCGCGATCTGCAGACCCAAGGGCGTCGCTCCCGGCAGCGTTCCTTGCGCGGTTTTCCCGATGCCAACGATCGCGGTCGGATATCTCATCGGATCAAACCTATTGCTCCGCCAGGTATTCGGGGACGGTGGCGCCGGTTTCGGCGAGCGCCCGAATCTCTTTGTCTTGGTACCCGAGTTCGCGCAGAACCGCCTCGGTGTCCCGTCCGAGCGTGGGCGGTGTGCGCGCGATCTCCACCGGAGCGCCGCGCAACCGAAACGGCAGGCCGACGACCTTGGTCCGCCCCGCGACCTCGTGGTCGAGGGGCAGGAAGGTCCCGAGCGCCTCGAGCTGCTTGTCCTCAAGAACCTGCTGATAATCCCGCACCGCGCCGCACGGCACGCCATCGGCGAGCAGCCGCTCGAGCCATTTATGCGTCGTCTCGACGCGGAAGCGCGGCTCGATCAGATCCATCATCGACTGCTGGTTCTTGAGTCGCGAGGCATGAGTGCGGAAGCGTTCGTCGGCGAACAGCTCCGGCATGGCGATCGTTTCGCAAAAGATCTTCCAAAATTTTGGCGTTGGGATCGCGACCATCAGATAGCCGTCGCTGGTCGCGAGATCGAGAATAAGCGCCATGGGCGAGCGATTGCCGAGACGGGGCGGATTGACCCCCTCCATCAACGACCAGGAAAACATCGGCGACTGCAAGAACACTGTCTGCTCGAACAGCGAAACGTCGACATAATCCCCTTGGCCCGACCGCATTCGCCGAATGAGCGCGCCGAGAATCGCAAAGCCCGCCGAGACGCCAGTGGAGACGTCGACGATCGGCGCGCCGGCCCGTAGCGGCCGCCCGTCGGGTTCCCCAGTGATCGACATCAGCCCACCCATCGCCTGGAACAGGATATCGGTGCCGGGCCGTTTCGAATAGCTCCCCCGCTCGCCGAACGCCGAGATGGAGCAATAGATGATGTCTGGCTTGATCGAACGGACGTCGTCGTACGCGAGCTTCAGCTTCTCGACGATGCCGGGGCGAAAATTATGCACGAGCACGTCGGCCCGAGCCACCAGGCGGCGAAACACGCCGAGGCCCTCGTCGGTCGTGAGATCGAGCACGATGCCGCGTTTGTTGCGGTTCAACGCCAGAAAGAACGGGCAACGCTCGGGATCGTGCCGCGTCTGCATATAGCGCGTATCGTCGCCGGCTCTCGGCTCGATCTTGATGACCTCCGCGCCCATGTCCGCGAGCAGCATGGTCGCCGTCGGTCCGACGATCATACGGGTCAGATCAACGACCCTGATGCCTTCAAGCGGCATGCTCATTGTACATCTCCCCTGCCGTCCCATGCCGCCGGGCTACAGCATGTTCAGACCGCCGTTGACGCTCAGCGTTTGGCCGGTGATGTAGCTCGCGGAATCGGAGGCCAGAAACACAATGGCCTCCGCCGGCTCGTCCGGACGCGCGATGCGCTTCATCGGGACGAGCTTCACAATGGATTCCAATATTTTCGGCTGATGCTCCGCGACCGCTCGAAACATCGGCGTGTCGCTCACGCCGGGGCACACGCAATTGACGCGGATGCCGAAACGCGTCACTTCGCGCGCCAGCGACTTGGTGAACGCGATGACGCCGCCCTTGGCGGCCGCGTAGATCGTCTCGCCGTTGGTGCCGACCCTGCCGGCGTCGGACGCCACTGTCACGATCGCCCCCTTGCGCCGCTCGGTCATGTGGTCGAGCACGGCGCGCGCGACGTGGATCTGGCCCCAGAGATTGATCGCCACGACTTTGTGCCAGAACTCGGGTTCCTGTTGCATGAAGAAGGAATGCTCGTTCCAACCGACCACGCTCGCCAAGGCGTCGATCTGGCCGAATTCCGCGAGCGTCTTCGCAACCGAAGCCTTGACCTGGGTGAAATCGGTGACGTCCGTTTGAACAAAGACGCCGCGGCGCCCCAGGCTTGCGACGATCTCGACAGTCTCGCGGGCGGACGTTTCATTGACGTCGAAGATAGCCACATCCGCGCCCAGCTCGGCGAAGCGAACGGCTGTGGCGCGTCCAATACCGCTCGCTCCGCCCGTGACGACGACTTTACGACCTGCGATGTCCTTCACTCTCTTGCGTCCCTATTTCTGCTTCCGCGAGCTGTAACGGATCCACTTTCCGTCCTCGATGACGCCGATGACGACCTCGGAAGGATCGACGATCTCGTGAACGTTGGCCGAGAATTTAAAGTGCCCGGTCGCGCCCGGATAATCCGTCTGGTCGAGCGCCGCCTGGAGCTTCACCCGATCCACGTTCCCGGTCGCCGGCGCCGCCTTACGCAGCGCCGCCGCCAGAAACTCGATGGCGTCCATGCCGTACATCGGGGCGGCGCCGGACGGCGGCACGCCGGTCGTTTCCTTGTACAGATTGAAGACCTGCGTCTGCGTCCCCGGCTTGGGATCCCCACTCGCCATTGAGGACGCCACCAGAACTCCCTCGGCGGCCGACCCCGAGGCCTGGATCACCGAGGCCTGGCCCAAATTCTGCGGACCGATCAACGGGATGTCGGTCATCCCCAAAGCTTCGCGATTCTTGTTGATCACCGCGCTCACGAGACCGACCGCGTAGCTGATGATGAAATCCGGCTTCTTCTCCCGGATGCGGATCAATTGTGGCGTGACATCGGTGTCTTTTGGCGAGAACTGCTCTTCGTCGACAAGCTCGAGCCCGTATTTCGCGTAGGAATCCTTCGCGACTTTCGCGGCGCCTTGGCCGAAGGCGTCGTTCTGCATCAACAGCGCAAAAGTCTTGTAGCCTTTTTCCTCGGCCATGAATTTCAAGATGCCCTGCATCAGGTAGAGGTCGCCAAGCAGCACGCGATGGAGGTAGCGGATGTCTCCGCTGGTGTAACTTGCCGCGCCGACGAACGCGATCATTGGAGTTTCGAGCTTGTTGGCTAATGCTTTCACCGCATTGGCGTCGTTCGAAGTGGTGAATCCGACGATGGCCGAGATCTTCGGATCGCCGGCCAGTTCCTCGAAATATTGCACGGTGCGGTTGGCGTCGCCCTGCGTATCGCGCTCGACAAGCTCGAGGGGGCGGCCATTGATGCCGCCGTTCGCGTTGATTATCTTGACCGCCACCCGTTGACCGTCGCGCTCCGGAACGCCATAGGCCGCGGCGAACCCGGTCACGTCATTGATCGAGCCGACGAAGATCGGCTCGGCGGCCAGCGCGGCGCCGCCTTTGGGGATAGCCGTGCAAATCACGGCCGACGCCATCAGAAGCATCGCGATCTTCAGACCGAAGCGACGCGTAGCGCCACAAATGAACTCGCTCGGCGTCTCCATGGTGTTCCCTCTCGTGCTGTATCCCTTGACCCACGCATGAGATGCGATGGTTATCGGCATTTGTACGGTTGTCATGACAACATGTCAAGACGCCGCAATTCTGCGCCGCAATTCTGAGTCCTGCTCCCGCACGGATTTCACAGGCCCATTTGTTTTTCGATTTCGGGAGGAGGTTTGGAATTGATGAGCGTCGTCATGAGCGTTTCCCAGGAGGGAAAGACGAGATAGGCGGTGATGGTTGGGATGTGTTCGAAGAAGCGCGTGCGGGCGGGTTTGGCTTCGCGGGCCTTGATCCACTGTTCTTCGAGGCAATCGGGCGATGTCCCGCTCGCTGTTGAAATTCTCGAAGCGGTCGTTGCACATTGAGATTTACGCAGCCTCGGGAATTTGAACAAGGGCCTCTTTGGAAGGCCGCTGTTGGCCTTGCTTTGCAAG
>Ga0181524_10002336_pt1 | contig 19703 bp, 20 predicted proteins | sample PEATcosm2014_Bin_34_FD_119761 | JGI IMG/M metagenome (GOLD analysis project Ga0181524, IMG submission 119761) | Peatland microbial communities from MTU Mesocosm Facility, Houghton, MI, USA - PEATcosm2014_Bin05_60_metaG | ecosystem: Environmental > Terrestrial > Soil > Wetlands > Peat | place...
TCGAGATTGAAGGAATAGCCGGCGGGCACCACCAGCCCCACCACCGGCTTGGAGCAGCCGAGCCGCTCCAGCTTCTCCATCAGTTGCGGCAGCGCGCTTTCCGACGACGAGGTGCCGAGCACGATCAGCAACTCGGCCTTGATGAAGGCGAGGAAGCGGAAAATGCTGAAGCCGGCGAACCAGGCGATCGCGCCGAGCACGACGACGACGAAGATGATCGCCGTCGCATAGAACATCGCGATGAGGAAGAACAGGTTGCCGAAGAATTTGGGGCCGTTGACGCCGATGGTGTAGGCCATCGCGCCGAAGGCGCCGAACGGCGCGGCGCGCATGATGATGTTGATGATGCCGAACATCGCCTTGGCGACGTCGTCGACCAGGACGCGCAGCGCGTCGCCGCGCGCGCCCATCAGCATCAGCGCGAAGCCGAACAGGATCGCGAACAGCAGCACCTGCAGCACGTCGCCGCGCGCGAAGGCGCCGACCACGCTGTCGGGAATGATGTGCAAGACGAAATCGACCGCCTTCGTTTCGCTCGCCTGTTTGGCGAAGCCAGCGACGGCGGCGGCGTCGGCCTGACCGGCCGCGCCCGCGCCGGGCGTGAAGACATTGCCGATGACGAGGCCGATGGCGAGGGCGAAGGTCGAGACGATTTCGAAATAGACCAGCGCCTTGACGCCGATGCGCCCGACGCTCGCGGCGTCCTTGATGTGGGCGATGCCGGAAACGATGGTGCAAAAGATGATCGGCGCGATCACCATCTTGATCAGGCTGACGAAGCCGTCGCCGAGCGCCTTGATCCACTCGTTCTTGGCCAGCCACGGCGCGTAGACGCCGAGCAGCCCCCCAGAACGATGCCGATCAGCACCTGGACGTAGAGAAGCGCATACCACGGCTTGCGTTCTTGCATGGATTTTCCCCCGTTTCGCCCCCGGCGCTTCGCCGCGCCAATCGCCGCCGCAGGCCTCTTCGCGCGGCGGCGAAATGGCGTTTGATGGAACGTAAACCGCCGGCTGGCAAGGGGAATATCCCCGCGCGGCGATGCGTCGCGGCCTCGTCCCGGCCGTGGGCCGCCGCGATCAATCTGGCCGTCTCGCGCGCCTGGGCGAGGACCAGCCGCGAGCCGCGCGCGCCGATTTTCGATCAGTCGCCGGCCATGCAATCGTTGAACCGCGCCCAATAGGCGTCGTTCCATTGGGCGGAGCCGTTCGCGGCGCCCCCCACGGCGCCGGCGCCGGCGCCGATCGCCGCGCCCGCGCCGACCGAATTGTGGCCGCCGACGAGGGCGCCGATCCCAGCGCCCAGCAGGGCGCCGCCGACCGCGCCGCCGACCGTGCCGCCGGCCACCTGCTGGTTGGCGTAAACGCGCGCCTCGTTATCGCAATACGCGCGTCGAGACGCCGCGTCCGCGCTCGTCACGAAGGAAGCGGCCAGCGCCGCCGCGACGACAACGACAGCCGTACTCCGCGAGGCAATTCTCATGGTTCCGCTCCTCTCGACGTTTTCCCCCAATGGCGATTGCGAATCGGCGTCCGACGCGGACCCCGCTCGCCGCATTGCGGACTGCGCTGTTCGTTTGTAGGTCCGGCGCCTGACCGGGGTCAACGTCGGGCGCGGGAACAGGTCAATATTCTGAGCCGAGGCGCAAACGAGCGGGCGAAGCGACGGCGCCGCCTGTCGGATCGGCGGGACGGGGCGAATGACGGCTCCTCCGGCGGCCAATGAATGTCCGCTCAAATTTTGGCGACGATGAACACGCCGCGCTGCGCCGCCTTCGCGCCGGCCGTGCGATCAAGATCGGCGACGGCCTGCGCGAAGTCGGCGGGGCTGGCGGCGCCGCCGAGGGATAAATTGGTCTGAGCGCCTGTCTCTTGCGTCGCCGAGCCGGCGCAAGTCTGCGACGCCGCGACGCCGGCGAGTATTTTACCGACGATCGGGATTGGGAATATCATGTGAGCTTCCTTTGATGAAACCGGCGGGTTTGAGCGAACGCAAGCGACGCGAAGCCTGGTTGACCGCCGACTTCGTCGCCGATCCGCTCGGCGAGCGGCGCGCTTGGGCGCGTGAGAGCCAGAGGTAGCGACGCCAGCTTGCGCGGGCCCGTCGTGACGCGTCGCCGTCAATGGGGCCGGGAGTTTTGCGACGCTCACGCGCCCGCGAGGACGCGAAACGCCCTCATGCCGGCGAGCCGCCTGCGCCTGACCCGGGCCTTAGCCGTCGAGACCCACGAGGACTGGCTGGAGGCCACGCGCTGCCTCAACATGGAGCACTTGCGCGAGCGCAAGAAGGAGGCGCCCAGAGCTTTGGCCGCCTGACGGCGGCCCGGCGCGCCCGGCGCCCCGCTATGCGGGAGCTGTGCGGCAGGGGCGCCGGCGTCGCCGAGCCAAACCATTTTGCTGAACTTGACGCACGGAACTCGCATTTTTGTTCCGGCGTTGACACAGGAGCGGCAGGATCGCATCGTTCGCATTGCGGCGGCAGGGGCGTAGCGAGCAGGATTCCTGGACCGTAATGTAGCCCCGAACCAATATTTCGACTATACAGAGCGTGCCGCCAATCAGAAGGAGACACCCGTGACATCCGAGATCAATCGCAGTGCCATGGCGCTCGCGACCGGAGTGCTGCTTGTCGGGACGATGGCCGCGGTTCAGGCGCGCGCGCAGGAGTCATCTCCGCCGGAAAACGTCAACGATTGCACCTTTCTTAAGGACCCCGTCAACGTTCGGCTTTGCGTCGAAAGCTTTCAAGGCTCCGCTCAAACTCCAGACACAGCGCCGCACTCGCCGAGCCCTTCGGCGTTTGCGCCGCTTGCGACAGCGCCCGTCACGCCAACGGAGCCGCCGCGGCAGGCGCCGCCGCCGAGACTGGCGCCTCAGTAAAACCGGGTCGCGAAAGCTCAGCGCATCGCAATCTAATAACGTTGCTGGACGATGCAGGGCGACGAGGCCGAGTTGATGGCTTGGCAAAGCGACGTCGTGGAAGCCGTCTTCTGCTTTTTGACGGTTATTGCACGACCGGCCGCGGGAGTTTGCGAAGGCAGAAGCGACATCTCGGCGCTGGCGAACGGCAGGCCGGCCGGAGCCCACTCGCTGGCGTCGCGGCCGGTCACGGCGCGCACGTAGTTCACCGTCTCCAGCGGCAAATCGGCCTGCCCAGCGAGCCATGCGCTCACGCGACCGGCGCCAGCGTTGTACGCGGCGGCTACGAGGCCCAAATTCCCGAAGCGAGAGCGCAGATCGCGCAGATGCCTGGCCGCCGCCGGAACGGCTTCGAGAGGATCAAACGGGTCGCGCAGACCGACCAGCGTCGCCGTGCCCGGCATGAACTGCGCGATGCCCAAGGCTCCAGCCTTGCTGACGCTGGTCGGATCGAATCCGCTCTCCTGCGCGACCACCCGAATGAGAAAATCCTGCGGAAGATTATTGGCGGCCGCCGCTTGCGTGATCAGCGCCAACCATGTGTTTCGGCCGACCCGCGTCCGGGCCAAGAAATCGTCGGCGATCGGCGGCCGGCTGATCACCAGCATGCTGAATTCGCTTGGCTCGCTGGCCGCCGCCGCGCCGTTTTCCTGGCTCTGGGCGCGCGCCGGACCGCTTGCCGCATTCAGCATCAGCAATACGCCAAGCAGCGGGACAGCCAACGCGTTTGAGCGAAGGCCCCGCCGCGGCGGGCGGCAAGCGCCCGATGCCGAGTTACCGCTGTCCATTCGGATGGCGCCCAACGGGAGTGGCCGCAGCAGCCCGACCCCCCTAATACAGCGCTGAGGGTTCCTGTGCTTCAGGCTCGTACTTGTCTTCCTTCAAATATTTATCGATGAGAGCTTCTTGTTCTTTCGGGTCGGCGAAACTCCACAGTTTCTTCCGCGCGCCTTCGATAATCGTCGCGTAAACCGCGAGATCGATCGCCTGGCGAACCGCGAGCTGAGTCGGCTCGTTCCTGGTGAAGCCTCCTTCGATTTGCAGAAGCTTGTTCACGGCGACGTATTTATACTCGTTGACGTCGACGGCGATCGAGTACACCGTCTTGGTCGTGGTCACGCTGGTGAGCACTTCGCCCGACTGGACGGACGTGACGCGCATGCCCACCGTCACGTTATCCTGCTGGTATTGCGTATTCCCGCCGATGCCGAGGAAATTCGCTCCGACCCCCCCGGTCACGGTGTTGGCGTCAAACGCGATGATGCCGCCTTCGATGAGCAGGCCGGCGAAATGGAGGGGCGGCAGCGGCTTGGCGTGCTCGCCATCGACTTCCTTGCGCGTGGCGGTAATGAGCTGACGTTCTTGCAGCAGGCTCGACAAGCCGGTGCGTTCCACCACGGTGAACCACTTCCCCGCCCCGGCGCGCTTCAAAGCGTCCACCGCGAAGGCTGTCCCGCCTTGAGTCACCGCCCGCGAAAACACCGCAACCGTCGCGTTCGGTTCGTTCTTGCCGGTGAGATCGGGGAATGTGTAGACGGCGATATCGATCTTGCGCCGCGGCGGCGGAAGCGTTTCCAATTCGACGGCCGTCGCGGAGGGGTCGGTCACCCTCGGCGCCTGTTCAAGCAATTCGCGTGTGCCTGGGGGGGCGCAGGCGGCCAACCCCAATGCGACCACGACGAGCGCGATCGTTTTTCCTCGAACGCCTTTCAATGCCCAGCCCCCCAAACACAAACCCGCTGACCCGCGGCCTCCATTATGGATTAGCCGGCACCGTGATCGTCGTTATGGATCCAGCGGCATCGATGGTGATGTTGACTTCGCCCGCGACCGTCACGAACGTAACCGTCGTCGTGCCGTAGCTGTAGGTGCCGGAGGTCTGCGCATTCGGGCCGAAAATCGCTTGCGTAATCTGATTGGCGAACGAGCTCAGCAACTGGCTTTGCAACTGTTCGGCGAAGATCTGACTGGGCGTGAGCGCCCCGGTGCCGTTCGCGCTACTCGCCGCCGCCGCCGCCGCCGCCTGTTCGGCCGATTTGGCTGCAAGCGGCAAATTCTGCGCGTTGGCTTCGTCGAGCAAGACGATGCCGTTGTTCGGATTGCCGCCGAACGACGGATTGATCGGCGTGTAGACCAGGCTGCTCGCCTGCGAAGGCGCTGCTCCGCCGAGAATGGCGAGCGCGGCGGCGCCGCACGCTGCCACCGCGGACAACCACGACAGGGCCGACTTGGAACGACGTGTTGCCATTATCCCACCCCCTGTTGAGCGAGTTCCGCCGTCACTACTAGACTCCGCTGCGGCTTGCCGCAACCGTCAGCCCTTCATTCCCTTCGGTCACTACGGCTTTTGTCGGCCTGCGATACCGAGGCGCCACACTTGGAACTCTGGGGCAAGCGGGTGAAAAGCGCCCGCCCGATCGTCCTCATCGTTCGAGTCGCCCGATCTTCATCCCAAGGGTCTCGCAAGAGGAGCAAACGATTCATCCGATTGCCCCAGGCGAATCGCGGTTTTACCGGTCAATTCTTTTGGAAAACGGAAATCGACTGGTGATTTCCGACCTGCTGCAAAGTGTAAGAGAGACCGACGCCGATCTGGGTGCTGCTGAATGAATCGTTGCTGCCGTAGGCGGTGATCGAGGTGCTGTTGTTATCCCCGAGCTGGGTCGTGACCAGGGTGTTGGAATTGCCGACAGCCTCCACATTGGAGACATTGCTGTTGCCGAGTTGCACCTGCAAAGTAACATTTCCGTAATACGTTCCACCGCCGAGAGACGCGGGGACCGTCACATCGGATGTGGCGTTATTGTTGCTGCCGTACTGGATGGTCGTGGCTGAATTGAAGCCTTGCTCCGCCGGGGGCTGCGCTTGCGTGGCCAGATAAGCCGAGATTTCCGCCTCGGTGGTGCAGGAGCCGCAAATGCTCTGCGCAGTGACCGGCGAAGCGAGGCTCGCGCCGAGAACCCCGACAGCGACAGCCATGGCGAGGCGAACCGCGAGTGCGTCGAATCTGTTCATAGGGAGCCTCCTTCGCTCGATTCGCACAGCGTGGTCTGGTCGCCGACCCGCAGGCTCATTTGCGCCGTGAAGCGGGCGCCGGGCTCCAGGTTGAAGCTGGCGAAGCCGACCAGCGTTTCCGTATTGGCGGGCGCCGAGAATTGCCCGCCCTGATTGACGGTCGAGGAGCCGGAGGGGCCGGTCTTGACGATACGGAAGGAATAACGCCCCTGCGTCTCTTCCCGGCTCACCAGACGGCCGCGCAACTGCACGAGGTCGCCGACCTCCTGTTGGACGATCGAGCAGACGATCGGCGGCGCCTGGTCAACCGGGGCCATGCCGTGCTCCCCATGCGGCGCAGGCGCGCCTTGCGTGCGCCAACGCCGCCTACCCACGCGAATAGTCGCCCTTGTGTAAACAGCAAGTATGACAGCTTAATCACCGATTGCCGGCGCGCGCAAGCGCCTTATTGACGCAAGGTTAGCGCGGCGCCCGAGCCCTGTTGCGTGTAGACGGCGGTGTTGCCGCTGCTTAGCTGAGTCACGCTCGCGCTGTTGTGATCGCCGCTCTGCGCGCCGGAAATCACGTTGTCGTTGCCGCTTTGGGTCAGCGCCGCGTAGAGCGCGGTCCCCGCCTGGGTCGCGGTGATGGCGTTCGCGTTGCCGGTCTGGGTCGTGGCGAGGCTGTTGCCGGCGCCGCTCTGGCTGCTGACGAGGAGATTGCCGTCGCCGGTCTGCGTCGCCTGCAGGAATTGGCCGCTGCCGGTCTGGCTGGCGTCGACTTGGTTGTTCCCGCCGGTCTGCTGCACCGTCATGGTCTGGTTGGCGCCCGCTTGGCTGAGCTTCGCGATATTGGCGCTGCCCTGCTGATTGAGCGAGAGCGCGTTGGCGCTGCCGGCCTGTGTCACCTGGAAGCCGTTGCCCGCGCCGCTCTGCACGATCGCGATCGAGCTATTGTCGGCCGACTGCGCGACCGAGCTGACCACCCCCGCGACGACGCCGTTGAAGCTTCCGGTCTGCTGCAGGTTGACGCTGGAGCCGGCGCCGCTCTGGACGATGCTCGCCTGATTGCCGGAGCCGGACTGGAACGAGCCGCCGGCGCCCCAGCCGAAGGCGTCGCCCGAGCCTGTCTGCGTGATCGTGATGACGTTGCCCCCGACCCCGCCGCCGTTCTCCTGCACGAAGGGCTGGCCGGCGAACCCGACCGCATCGCCGGCGCCGCTCTGGACGACGACGAGGCTTTGATTGTCGCCGCTGCTGGCGCTGACGATGGAGGCCTGCGCCGCCGATGCGAGAGCGACGACGGCGAAGGCGAGCGACGCGAACAAGGCCTTTTTCATGGGGCGCCGACTCCTGTGCTCTTGGAGGCGCACCACCGTCGCTCAGGAGGGCATAACGAAGCGTTAAGCCTGGGAGACGCCGATGAAATAATGCCGGAGTTCGGTGAGCGCGACCTGTGGGAGAAAGCTCTCGCACCGTCTTGGCCGGGCTTGTCCCGGCCATCCACGCGGCGCCGCCAAGTCGAAACGTTCAACGTGAAGCGCGACGGCACGGCGTGGATGGGCGGGACAAGCCCGGCCATGACGTTCGGAGAGGAGGCTCCGCCGCGCGACGCTCCCGACGCTCAGGCCCTACTGCCGGATCGTGAGCGTATGGCCCGAGCCGGTCTGGCTGTAGCTCGCAACGTCGCCGCCCGTCGCCTGGGCGACCGTCACGCTGTTTTGCGCGCCGGCCTGTGCGCCGATGATTGCATCGCCGGCGCCGCTCTGCGTCAGCAGCGCGACCGACCAGCTTCCCGACTGGGTCAGCGTGGCGCGGTCGCCGGCGCCGTCCTGCACGCTGACGATCGTCAGGTTGACGCCGCTCTGGCTGGTCACCGTCAGGATATTGTTCGCTCCGCCCTGGTCGTTGGCGATCCGATCCGCCCAACCCGCTTGCAACGACACGGTAGCGGTGTCGCCCGGGCCCGCCTGGACGTTGGCGATGGCGAGCTTGAAGCCGTCCTGCAACACGACCGTCAGCGTGTCGTCGTTCAAGAATTGGCTGTTGGCGATGACGTCGTTGAAGCCGCGCTGCAACGCCACGTTCGCCGTGTCGTACTCGGCGATTTGAATGTTGCTGATCGTATTGCCGAGCGCGCCGGTGTCGGTCTGGGTGGCGCTCAGGCCGTCGACGCCGCCCAACTGGACGCTGAACGCCTGGTTGAGATTGTTGTTCTGGGTCACGCTGAGGGTCAGTTGATCGCCGACCTGGCTCGAGGCGACATTGTTGCCCGCGCCGAACTGGAAGACCGACGCGCTGTTTACGGCCCCGCCCTCCTGGCTGACGCTGAAGTCGTTGAGGGCGCCCGACTCCACCACGATGACGATGTTGGCCTGCGCGTTCGCCTTCTGCTCGATCGTGTGCACGGCGCCGCTGAAATCGCCGTTGTCGTCGCCGGCCTGTTCGATCACCACCGATCCGTCCGTTCCGGCCTGGATGACGACGGCGATATTGGCGGCGCCGGACTGGCTGGCCGCCGCGACGACGCCGACCGAGTTGCCGACGCCGGTCTGGGTGATGACGATGACGTTGCCGCCGCCGCCGCCGTCGGGCTGCTGGATCAGCGGATGGGTCGAGTCGCCGACCTGCCCGTCGGTCGCGCCGCTCTGATCGATGGTGGCGGTCTCGGGGCCGATCTGGGTGATGAACGACGTCGATCCCGCCGCGAGAGCCGCCGTGGGAAGGCCCAACGCAACCACAGCGGCCGTCGTCAGCAACAGCCTGTTCATCGAAGCCTGTCCCCCCGATACGCGGGGTCGCCGGGCCGGGCGCTTGCTTGCCGGGCCGGCGCATGAAGACCCGTCGCAAGGGTTACCGGCGGATCGTCGAGATATTGCGCGATCCGCCCCGGCTGGCGGCGGCGCCTTGCCGTCTCGAGTCGGACGCCGGTCTCGTAATCCGCCAGGCATAACCGGCGGGGCGCGTGCGCCCCGCCGGCTTGACGAGCTAAGCGTTACTGATGGATCGTGACCGTGTTGCCCGAGCCGCTCTGGCTATAGCTGGCGGTGTTGCCGTTCGTTGACTGAGTAACATACGCCGCGTTCTGGGCGCCCGTGCCGTTCTGCGAGCCGGTGATGGTGTTGCCGTCGCCGGTCTGATCGAGCCAGGCCAGCGAGTTGGAGCCGGTCTGAGTCGAGGTGGCCGTATCCCAGTTACCCGTCTGGGTCAGATCGGCGGTGTTGCTGCTGCCCGTTTGACTGAACGTCGCCGTGCCCTTCCACCCGGACTGCCAGTTGGAGATGATGTTGTCGTTGCCGGATTGCTCCGTCACGGTGGCGGTGTTCTTGGCCCCGTACTGAGTGCTGGTGATGGAGCTGTTAGTGCCGGCCTGGTCGGTCACTGTCAGGCTGTTCTTGTAACCGCCTTGGGTGTTGGTGATCGAGAGGTTGAAGCCGGCGCCGTCGCCCTGGTTGGCCACCACCAGCGAATCGGAAGCGCCAAACTGGGTGTTGGTGATCGTGAGATCGGTGCCGTTTTGGCCGGCGCCATCTCCATAACCGATATTCGCGGAATTGTTCCAACCGCTCTGATTGTTCCAGATGGTGTTGTACCAGCCGTCGCTTGTGTTGAACTGCGCCGAACTGAGGGTATTGCCTTTGCCCGACTGGAAGCTCGTCAGAACGTTATAGTCGTAAGTCTGATAAGCGGTTACCCGAAGACCGATCCCGTTTTGGCTGATCTGGCCGCTGTTGTTATTGCCGCTCTGCTCGAGATCAACACCGTTATAGAGGCCGTATGGCGCCCAGACCAAGGAGGTCGGGCCCTGCTGAGAAATATTGAACTGGTTGTAATTTCCGGTTTCGATCACGGCGGCGGATTGGTTGTTTCCAGCTCCCTGGTCGATCGTGCCGCCATTGAGCGCGCCGATATTCCCGGTGCCGTTGCCGGTGCCCACTTGCCACAGCTCAACGGTTTGCCCACCGACGCTCACGTCACCGCCGCTCTGGAAAATCGTCGCATTGTTGCCCGTGCCCGACTGTCCAATCTGGCCGGTCAGCGGCGGATTAACCATCCAACCGCCGGGCTGGCCTTGCACGCTGTCGTCAGCGCCGGTCTGCGTGATGTTGATCACGTTGCCGCCGCCACCGACCCCGTTCTGCTGCACGAATGGGTCGGTCGATGTGCCGACTGAACCGTTGGTCGCCGCGCTCTGGTCAATCGTCGCCGATTGGCTGTTGCCCGTCTGTATGGTGTACGTCGCCGACCCTGACGCCATAGCCGCCGTAGCGGAAACGCCCAACGCGATCGCGCTGACTGTCGTAAGCAATAACTTTTGCATGATTGAACTCCCCATTCCAGGCCTCGTTGCGCTCTAAGCGCGATGATGTCGCCGCATCATTCCTCGACTTGCCTCCGCCTAGGAAGGTAAGGAAAGCTTAACCCTTTTTTGCGAACGGTGGCAAGCCGAGTCGTTCGATTAGGATTAATTTAACGAAGTTGTGCCTAGCAGGTGACCCTGCGTCAGATAACGCGGAAATAAAATGATCCAGATCAAACCGCCCATCGGCGGAGACGCCTGTGCGCGCGGCCGACTCGACGCCGGCTGCGCCGGCCGGCATTCCCGGCGTCCAACGGGGCGAGAGGCGGCGTGGACGACACTGCGGTGATGCTTCAGCGACATCTTAGCGACATCTTTCGCCAGCTGCGGCGGTTCGCGTCGGCCGGCGAGCCCGGGAATTGCCCGCTCGCCCCGCGACGGAAGGCCACCCCCGCGCCGTCCTTCGAGAGCCTCATGGCGAGGAGCATCGGGGCTAGGGATGAAGGGCTTCGCGGCTCCCGCCGCGCGCCGCGAAGCCGGCGCCCTGCCCGCCCCATTGCCCCAGGGGAAGTTACATCCCTCTTGAAATCTTCGCCGCATTGATGTCAAACGTGCAAGTCGGCTTCCCCTGGGATAGCGGCTGATGGGCAAGAAGTTCGGGCGCCTATGATGCGAAGCCTCAACACATACTGTGCGTCGAGGGCGCCCCTGCTGGCCGCATTGGCCGGCGCGGCGCTGATCGGCTTCGGCTTGGCGGCGGCCGGCGCCCAGAACGCCGCTGTCGGCAATAACTCCCAAATTGCGACGGCCGATCCCGGCGCTCCGGCGCCTGCCGACGTCCCGCCCGCCGCGCCGGCAAATTCCACGGCGAAGACGCGCACGGCGCAGGGCCAAGCGCCGATCGTCGAGCCGCCGGCGGCGGCCCCCGCCGCCGAAGCCTGCGACGACATGTGCGTCAGGAGAGCCGCGGATTACGCCGCGCAGGCCTGCGTGCCGCTGATCGAGGCCAAGGCGGCGATCGACTTCGACTGGCTGTCGCGTCCCTTCGGCGGCATGTTCACCCAGGCCGAGAAGCCGCGCGGCGACGGCATCATCCGCTATCGCGGCGACTCCATCCGCATCCTCACCCAAAACCAGTGGCTGCGTTACGCCTACGAATGCGCCTTCGATCCCGTCGCGCGCAAGATCGTCTCGGTCGAGTTGCGTCCCGGCCGTCTCGTCCCGCCCGCGGCGGTCGCGCAAGCGGCGGGCGCCGTGGTCGGGCAGCCAGCCCCGCAAAAACCCGTGCAGCCCAAGGCCGCCCAAGCGCAGCCGGCGGCGGCGGCGAAGCCGAAGCCTCGCCGGCATTTCGGCGAGCCGAGCCCGGTTTCGATCGCCCAGGCGCACCTGCGCAAGGGGCAAGTCGACACGCCCACCAGGATTTATCAAATCCCGCTCGGCGGTTCGTGACGGCTCCCGCGCCGACGGGTCGCGCCTCGGCGAAGCGCGTTTCGGCCGCTGACGTGAGCCATCGCCGAAGCCGGCAGGCGGCCGAACGGGTTCGTCTCACCGCCTCGCCGCAAGCCCTAAGCGCTCGATGACCAGCGCGAAATAGCCGTCGGCGTCGATGTCTTTCAGGACGAGCGCGTTGGCGGGCTTTCCCGTCACGCCCCACCAGTCGACGATCGTCATGCCGCGCGTCAGCGCGTCGCAACTGATCTCGACCGCGACCTTGCGGCCGCCGAAGAACTCCGGCCTGATGAGATAGGCGATGACGGTCGGATCGTGCAGCGGCCCTCCGTCGGTCCCGTACTTGCGCTCGTCGAAGCGCTTGTTGGCGGTCAGCAGATGATAGAACGCCTCCATGTGCGGCGCGCCGACCGCGCGCAGCGCCTTCATGCGCGCTTTGCTGGTCAGCGCCTTGTGGGTGCAGTCGAGCGGGATCATCACGATCGGCGCCGCGCAGGCGAAGACGGCGCGCGCCGCTTCGGGATCGACCCAGATGTTGTATTCGGCCGCGGGCGTGACGTTGCCGCCCTCGCCGTGCGCGCCGCCCATCAGCACGATCCGCTCGAGCCGCGCGGCGAGGCGCGGCTCCCTGGCCAGGGCGAGGGCGAGGTTGGTCAGCGGCGCCAGGCAGCACATCGTGACGGCGCCCTCGGGGCGCGACATCACGAGCTCGACGATCGCGTCCGGCGCGAAGCCGTCGGCGGCTTTCAGCTTCGGCTCCGGCAGGTCGTAGCCGGCGAAGCCGTCGGCGCCGTGGACGTGGCCGGCCGTCGCCAGTTCGCGGCACAAGGGACCGTGGGCGCCGGCGTAGACGGGAATCTCGCCCCGCCCGGTCAGCTCCAACGCCTTGAGCGCGTTGCGGGTGGTGGCGGCCAGCGGCGCATTGCCGCCGACCGTGGTGATGGCGATGACGTCGAGCTCGCCGGGCGAGCCGAGCGCCATCAGGAAGGCGACGGCGTCGTCGGGAGAGGGATCCGTGTCGATGATGATCGGGCGCGCCATGGCGTCTCCTTGCCGGATGCGGGCGCCGGGTTTTCCCCGGCGCCGCGCCCTCCCTCAGCGAGACAAACGGCTTTCGCGCCGGCGCGCAAGCGCCCTCTACCGCACCTCGACGAACGCCGTGACGGCGTTGCGCGAAACGATCGCCTGGGCGACGCGATGGCCCCAGTTGCCGGAAACGAGCCGGATCGACCCGTCCGGCTCGACGCCCTCGACGAGGCCGACGTGACCGGCCGAGCCGCGCCGCGTGCGGATCACCGCGAGGGCGCCGACCTGCGGGCTCGCCAGACGCGGGCCGTAGGCGAGCGCCGATGCGACGAGTCGGTTGGCGAGCGGCCGGTGGCCGGTGCGGCGCAGCCAGAAGGAAACCGCGTCGGCGCACCAGGGGCCGGCCATGCCGGTCATGTTGCCCGAGCCGAGCCATCGCGTCGCCTCGGCGAGCACGTCGCTTCCCGCGCCCGCCGTCCCGGACGACCCGTAGGCGACCGGCGGCGCCTTGACGCCATGGAAGCCTTGCGCCTGCGCGGCGCCCGGCAACGAAAAAGCCGCGACAAAAGCGGCCACGATAAGTTTTTCTCGCAAATACTCACTCCATTCCTGCTGTTAGCGCAGCTAGAACCACACAATGCATGGCTATCGATGATGATCGTCGACTCGGTTGGACGGCGCTAAGCGTCCATCGTTGGAATATTGTTCTGTTATTGATTTTCCAACGCGCACGAATTATTGCGTGAGACGATCGATCGCCTTTTTGCGGATAAATATGTCAGCAATGTGGACGGATTTTCGACCGCCTCGGCCGGCGCAATTTCGTGTCGCGAGGATAAGTCTCCAAGCATCGCGCGTCTTGGCTCGGCGTGCGCTAATACGACGAAGGCTCGACGCTCGGCCCGGCGCGGCGCTGCGTCGATGGACTTCGATCGATTGTCGCCTGAGCCGGCCGTCACTGCCGCCGCGGCGACCCGAGGCGGCGATCCCGAGCGCGGCGGGAGAACGATGTCACTGCGAACGCGACGGCAACGTCACGAAGAAGGTGGTCCCCTTGCCCGGCTGAGACGCCACCGAAATCGACCAACCGTAACGGTCCGCGATCGTCTTGCAGATCGCCAGCCCGATGCCGGTTCCCGGATGCTCGTTGCGATTATGAAGGCGCTTGAAGGGTTCGAATATTTCCTTGGCGTATTTTTCTTCGAAGCCGATGCCGTTGTCGGCGATCGCCAGTTGGACCATCGACTGATCCTTCATCATGGCGGAGATATCGATATCCGGCGCTCGGTCGGGCTGGCGATATTTGATCGCGTTCGAGACGATATTCTGCAGCAATCGCGCAAATTGCGGCCGGTCGGCATTGATCGTGAGATCCGGTGAATTGATGCTGATCCTCGCCCCGGTTTCAAAGATCGATTCGGACAAGTCGACCAGGGCCAGTTCGATCTCCTCGCGGAGCCTAAGCGGCTGCAACGCGCTTTCCTCGTTGACCGCGCGCGAGAAGGCGAGAAGATTGTCGACGAGCTGTCGGGCGCGCGTCACCGAAGTTCCGATGACTTTGGTCGCCCAGGCGATGTCCGCCTTGTTCGATTTCGCGACCGCCTCCTCCACCAGGCCGGCGAACACGGCGATCTTGCGCAGCGGCTCCTGCAGGTCGTGCGAGGCGATATAGGCGAATTGCTCGAGACGCTCGTTGGCGCGCTCCAGTTCGCGCGCTCGTTGCGCCAGGTCGTTCTCCGCCCTGCGCCTCAGGGTAATGTCGACGATCGTGGCCAGGACGATCGGCCCCTTTTTGGTTTCGATCGGCGTCAGCGCGATTTCGACGGGAAATTCCGTTCCGTCCTTGCGCGTTCCCTTCAGATCGCGCCCCGCGCCCATCGGCCGCTTGCTCGGTTTGGCGAAGAAGCCGCGCCGCAAGGCGGCGTGACGGCCGCGCAGCGGCGCCGGGACGAGCCGGTCGATCGATCGCCCGATCAGCTCGTCCAGCGCATAGCCAAACATTCGCTCGGTTTCGGCGTTAGCAAATTGCATGACGCCGTCCGGGTCGACCATGATCATGGCGGCGGGAGACGCGTCGACCGCCAACCGGAAGCTGTCGCCGTTGACGCCCTGCGCGCGCATATTCGACGCCTCGCTTCCTTCGCTCCCGGCTCGACGCGGAGCCTTCCTCGAACCCGCATTGCGGCGTGGAGCGCAAGACAATATATGGCGTTGGGAGTAAACGACAATCAGGGCGGTCGCATGTCGGTCGAGGCGTCGGAGCGAAGGGAATGCCGGGTCGTGCTCATCGAGGACGATCCCGACGACGTTTTCCTGTTTCGACGGGCGCTGGAGGGCGTTCGGCTCGCCCCGGAGCGCGAAATCGCCCTCGAGCACGTCGACAACGGGCTCGACGCGCTCTACTTCGTGTCGAATCGCGACCTCATCGGTCGTTTGCCCGACGTCTTGGTGCTCGACATCAACATGCCCCGCCTCGACGGCGTCAAGTTCCTCCGGACGACGCGCGAGTCGTTTCTGCTCAGGGACATCCCTATTTTCGTGCTGACCACCTCGAGCGAGAGCGCCGTCCACGCCGAAGCGATGCGGGCCGGGGCCGACAAGGTCTTCGTCAAACCCGACAGCGCCGCCGCGCTCCTCATCATCGCTCAGGAAATCGTCGAGCGCGGCGTCACCCGCGCGGCGGGCAGGCGATAGCCTATCCTCCCGCCTTCGCCAGCGCCGCCAGGAAGGCGCGGCGCAAGTCGGGCAGCGGCAGGCCGCGCGGAGCGAAGAGATCGCGCGTCAGGAAGAAGCCGGTCAGGCGGAACGCGTCGGCGACCTCGGCCGCGCCGGGCGCCGGCGCCGGCGCGCCGGGGCGCAGGAAGGCGGGCAGCGGCAGCAGCCGCTCCTTCCAGCGCTCGCCCGCCGCGGCGCTCACCGCGCGCCCCGACTTCGGCGAGACGTAGATCAGATCCTCGCGCGCGCCGGTCGCCGCGCAGCGCTCGAGATCGAGGGAAAAACCGCATTCGGCGAGCACCTGCGCCTCAAAACGCGCGATCAGCGCCGGCGCGAGGCCCGCGTCGTCGAGATGGTCGGCGATCAGCGCCACCGCCTCGAACAACGTCTCGTGCGGGTCGCGCTCGGGCAGCAGCCGCAGCAGCGCGCCGAGATAGCCGACGCCGGCGAGCGCCAGGCCGCTGGCGATGAGGCGCCCGGCGCGAAGCGCGAGCGGTTCGACCGCGTAGGCGCCGAGGTGTTCGTCGAGGCGCGCGCGCCAGACGAGGCCGAGGCTGTTGCCGGGTTGCAGGGCGCCGTGCAGGCGCGTCGAACGGCCGCCGCGCACCAGGCCGAGGTGGCGCCCGTGCTTGCGCGTCATCGCCTCGACGATCGCCGACGTCTCGCCATGGCGCCGGACGCCGATGACGATGCCTTCGTCACGCCATTCCATCGCGCCGCTCCGACTCAAGCCTTGATAAGATGGCGCGGCGGCGGGACTTTGGAAAGGCGCAGCGCGATGACGAGCGCTGCGCCTGTCATCGCCGCGAGCAGCAGGGCGACGCCGGGCCAGCCCGCCCAGGCGAAAAACAGGCCGCCCGCCGAGCCCGCCAGGCTCGACCCGACGTAGTAGAAGAAGAGGTAGAGCGCCGAAGCCTGCGCGCGCGAGCCGTGCGCCCTCAGGCCGACCCAGCTCGAAGCGATCGAATGGGCGCCGAAGAATCCCCAGGTGATCAGGGCGACGCCGGCGACGACGGCGACGATGTCGTCCGGCAGCGTCACCGCGACGCCGGCGGCCTCGATGGCGATGGCGATCCACATCACGCGCCGGCGCCCGTAGCGGCCGGCGAGGTCCCCCATGACCATCGAGGAGACCGCGCCGACGAGATAGAGCACGAAGACGAAGCCGATGGTCGTCTGGCTGAGCGAAAACGGCGCCGCCATCAGGCGAAAGCCGATGTAGTTGTAGGCGCAGACGAACGAGCCGAGCAGCAGGAACCCTTCGGCGAACAACAGGCGCAGCCCGGGATCGGAAAACTGGCCGATGAGCGAGGCGGCCAGATCGCCGAAGTCCGGCCGGCGCGGCGAAATTTTGTGCGAGGGCGGCAGCGCTGCGGCGATCAGCGCCGCGCCGACGAAGCCGACCGCGCCCACCGCGGCGATCGCGATCCGCCAGCCGAAATGATCGCTGAGCGCGGCGACGACGAGGCGCCCCGCCATGCCGCCCAGGGTGGAGCCGGCGATGTAGAGCCCCATGGCCAGGCCGATCGCCTGCGCGTCCATTTCGTCGCCCAGATACGCCATCGCCACCGCCGGCAGGCCGGCGAGCGCCAGGCCGGCGAGCGCGCGCAAGGCGAGCAGCGTCGGCCAGTCGGGCGCCAGCGCCGCGAGCATGGTGGCGAGCGCGGTCGCGGCGAGCGAGGCGGCCATGACGAGCTTGCGTCCGAAGACGTCGGCGACGGCGCCCGCCCCCATCATCGCCACCGCCAGCACGAGGGTCGAGGCCGAAAGCGAAAGGCTGGCGAGCGCGGGCGAGACGGCGAATTCGCGCGCGAACTCCGGCATCAACGGCTGCACGCTGTAGAGCAGCGCGAACGTGGCGAAGCCGCCGAAGAAGAAGGCGCCGGTGACGCGCCAGAACGCCGCGTCGGTGCGCGAGATCTTGCGCGGGTTGGGCGAGGGCTGGGGCAAGGCGGCGAGGGACATCGGCGCTTCTTAGCCGCCGCGCGGCGAGAAGGAAATCGTGAGGCGCCCTCACCGCCACGAATCGAACCAGATGCGCTCGGCGAAGGCGCTCGGGTCGACCGGGAATTGCGCCGAAAGCACCGGCAGGTAGAAGGCGAAGGTCAGCCCCGCCGCGGCGAGAAAGCCGAGCGTGGCGACGCCGCGAAACCGACCGCCGCCGCGAAAGAAGGCCATCGCCAGGGCCGGCCCGAGGCAGAGCAGCGGCGGGAAATAGTAATAGAAGAATTCGAGCCCCTTCGGATTGATCGCCCACGGCAGGTACTGCGAGAAGAAGGCGACCGTGACGATCATCGCGTCGGTTTCGCGGCCGACGATCCATCGCCACGCCGCGTAAAGGATCGCCGCCTCGCCGGCATAGAGGACCAGGGGATTGACCAGCGCGACGATCGCCTGCGCCGGATGCAACGGGCCCCACGTCGCGGCGCGCAGGCCCTCGACATGGAAGAGATACCACACCGGCCGCGTCATCGCCGGCCATTCCCACCACAGGCTCGAATAGGGGTGCGTCGCCGAGCTGCCGGTCATGATCTCGATCATGCGACGCTGCGCGTCGAAGAAATCGAGAACCGAGCCCTCGTGCATCAATTGCGGGACATAGGCGAGGAAATAGGCGAGGAACGGCGCCGCGCCCAAGGCGAGAACCGAGTTGAGAGGAGTCATCGCCGCCCAGGCGTCGGGCGCGTAGAAATCCGTATCCCTGGGGTCGTCGAAGCGCGCGCGCCACAGCCTCAAAAGCCCGATGAGCAGGCGCACGGCGAGGACGCCGGCGAGCGGGAACAGCCCCGACAATTTGCACGCGCTCGCCAGGCCGAAGCTGAGGCCCATCGCGATCGCGTAGGCGAACGACCGCCTCGGCGATCGTTTCTCTTTCAGGCTCAGGGTGAAGAACGCGAGCCCGAAGGCGCAGAAGGCCATCAGGAAGATGTCGAGCATGGCGATGCGCGCCTGGACGTAGACGACGGCGCCGAACAGCGTGATCGCGCTCGCCCACAGCGCCGGCTTGAGATCGCGCATGAGCGCGAACGTCCAGATCAGCGTCGCCACCAACGTCAGCGCGCCGAACAGCGCGCTCATCGCGCGCCAGCCCAGGGGATCGTCGCCGAATATCGCCATCCCCAGGGCGATCAGCATCTTGCCGAGCGGGGGATGCTCCTGATGCAGAATCTCGCCGCTGTTGAGGAAGGCGCGCGCGGTCGGCACGTACCAGGTCTCGTCGAAGTAGACTTCGCGCGCCGCGCCGACGCCCCACAGGAACAGGGCCAGCGAGCCGGCGAAAAGGGCCGCGCTCCACAACGCGAGGTTGCGCCAAGTCGGGGCGAGAACGAGCGCGAGGGCGCCGCGCGGCGCGGCGCTCGCCAATGTCGGGGCTTCCGAGGCGCTGGCGCTCATGTCGTTTCTCATGCTCTCGCAGCGATCATGCCCTCGCCGCCCGCCCGCCGCAATCGCGCCCTGCGACGTCACGCCGATGTGACGGGCTTGCGCTGAAATGGACGGCGGCGCCTTATCGGCGCGCGCCGCGCCGGCTCGGCTTGCCCGGACATTGAGCGCGCCGATTGACGGGCCTCAACGACCGGCCGCGGAACTCGTGCGAAGAAAGGCGCGGCGGCTTCTGTCGGCGCGGCCGCTGGGCTGAGGGAGTTACGCATTTCGGCAAGACCTGCGGCCAATCCCCCGGCCCCTCACCCAACCTCTCCCCGCAAGCGGGGAGAGGAGCGCGCGGCGCCGTTCTTCCCCTCTCCCCGCGTCTTCGCGGGGAGAGGCAGGGTGAGGGGCCGGGTGGGTTTCCGCGCCGTCGCCAATGTGTGTGTTTGCTTTAGGCCGGCGACCGCGTCTAGAGAGCGCGACCGCCCGCGATGAGAACAAGGAGCATCAGGATGAGGAAACCCAACTCCCTGCCGGGGCTGATCTTCGCCCTCATCGTTCTCCTCGGCCTGGCCTTCGCCTATGCGACCGCCGCGCCGCCCTATTACGGCGCGAGCGGCTGGATCGTCGTGCTGACGGTCGTCGTCGCCTTCATCGTCTCCTACGCGATCAAGGTCGCGGATCAGTGGGAGCGGGTGGTGGTGCTGCGGCTCGGGCGCTTTCGCTCCCTCGAGGGTCCAGGCCTGTTCTTCATCATTCCGATCATCGAGACCGTCCCCTACTGGATCGACACCCGCGTCATCACCAGCGCGTTCAAGGCGGAAAAGACCCTCACCAAGGACACCGTGCCGGTCGACGTCGACGCCGTCCTGTTCTGGAAGGTCATCGACCCCAAGAAGGCGGCGCTCGACGTCGCCGACTACGGCGCGGCGATCA
>Ga0181524_10002338_pt1 | contig 19682 bp, 15 predicted proteins | sample PEATcosm2014_Bin_34_FD_119761 | JGI IMG/M metagenome (GOLD analysis project Ga0181524, IMG submission 119761) | Peatland microbial communities from MTU Mesocosm Facility, Houghton, MI, USA - PEATcosm2014_Bin05_60_metaG | ecosystem: Environmental > Terrestrial > Soil > Wetlands > Peat | place...
CGGTTCAGCGGGTTGGCCCCGCTCACGGGCGGGTTCGCGCCCGTTTTCCTGCTGTTGTGGTTATGGGGTCTCCAGGACGGCCAGGCTCTGGCTGCGGGCCTGGGCGTGGCCTTGGCGCTCGGGCTGGCCATCGGCTACATGCGCCTGCCCTGGCAATCGGCGTGGCTCCGCTCCGCCGCCTGCTGGCTGTTCAGCGGTCTGGCCGGCTGCGTGGCCGGCTTGTGGCCGTGTGTGCTCTTCCTGGCGCTGGGCTGCGGGTATGAGTTCGCGGCGCGCCGGGCATGGAAGGCGGGACTGGCCTGTCTGCTGCCCGCAGTGGCTGCTCTATTGGCGATGATCGGCCTGGCCGGCCCGCCCGCCACCCGGATTCTGAACCCCTGGGAAACACAAGCCCCGTTGTGGCTGATTGCCGCGCTCTTCCTCTGCATCCCGCTGACGGCCTTGGTGCTGGCGGTTCTGCCCAAGCCAGCGCCTGCCTCGAAAGAGACCGCCGGCGCCCGCCACAAGGCGCCAGCCCCGATCCCCCTTGGCCGGCAACTGGACCGTCCGGCCGCAAAGCGGGCGCTCGGGGCCGGTTTTTTCCTGGCCGGTTGGGCAGCGGTGTGGTTTGGCCACAGCGGCCCGCACAGGGCCTTCGAGCGAATCGAATACTACGCCGGCCGGAAGGAATTCGACAAAGTGCTGGCCGTGGCCGCGCCGCTGCGGGCCTTGGACCTCTCCTCCGAGGTGTACCTCCGGCTTGCCCTCTACCATGCCGGCCGTCTTTCGCAGGACCTCTTTAGTTATACCAATCAGATAGCCTGGGAACTCCTCCCGGGGGTGACGCCCCGATTGGGGGCCCTCCGCCCGCAATGCGAGACCTTATTGGAGTTGGGACAGGTCAACGAGGCCGAGCACTTGGCCCATGAGGCCCTGGAACGGGAAGGCAACCGCCCGGACCTCCTCCGCTTGCTGGCCCAAATCAACATTCTCGAAGACCGCCCCCAGGCGGCCCGCGTCTTCCTGAACCTCCTGGCCCAGGCGCCCTTCCAACGGGCCTGGGCCTCTGCCTGTCTTCGCGGCCTCGACAACGACCCTCGTTTGTCCGACGACAAAGCCCTGGCCCTCATCCGCTCCCGGATGGTGACTACGGACATGCCTCACAACTATGTGCCGGAGGAGGCTTTTTTCAAACAACTGCTCGACGCCAATCCGCGAAACCAGATGGCCTTCGAGTATTTGCTGGCGCAGTACCTCCTGACCCGCGACCTGGACGGCCTGGTCAGGCAACTCGGGCGCTTGGATAATTTCGGCTACACAGCTATTCCCCGGCACGTCGAGGAGGCCCTCCTCATTTACCAGCGGCTCAAGGGGACCCCGCTCGACCTCCATGGACGCCGGATTCGTCCCGAAACCGTCCAGCGTTTCGCCGAGTTTGCCGAAGCCTTCGACCGCGCCCGTAAAAACCCCGAAGACCGCCCGGCCGTGGAGCGCAATTTCGGCAACACTTTTTGGTTCTACTTCTATACCGGGCCGAGGCGGAGCCAGTAGCCGCAGACCTCAGCAAAAACGGGTTCCTGGCCGGACGCGGCTCACAAGCCTGCTCCTGACCCTAATCTCGCCCTGTGGAACAGTGCTTGCCTTTGCGGGCCAATGCCTGTACCCTTTCTGTTGTTGGCGCTGAGTTGTGCAGGGAGCAGGAAAACCGAACGCCGCCAGCGAAGAAACGGGCCCGGAGTGCCTTTGCACTCGGTGCAGCCGATGTCCGGGTTGGTAGCTCAGTCGGTAGAGCAGCGGCCTTTTAAGCCGTTGGTCCTGGGTTCGAGTCCCAGCCAACCCACCACCTCAAAACCCCAGCAAACCCGCATGAAATAAGGCTGAAACGCACTTTCAGCATTCTTCTTTCCAATGGGGTCGAATCTTGGCCAATGGGGTCGAAACTAGCGTTTAGGCCCGTTTTTATTGGCCTTTTTCGAGGCCCCCGCCTCAAACCATCCACGTCACAACATTATGCAACAATCGGAAAAAGGGCGGTCATAAACCAACACAACCACCAACACACGCACCCCGGCCTGTCATCGTCGCCTCATTCCCGCCGTGAGTTCCGAACGGGCCGGATCGTCATGCATCCGGCCACCAGGCCGGACGGCCGGGCCAGCCATGTAACTCCCGCAAAGTTCCTAGGTGGCTCAGTTTCTCCTTGCGTCTCCCGCTGGCCGGTCCAGAATCGAGATGAAACCACCTTGGGAAAGGGACAAATGAAAACTCGATTGGCTCTCGTTCAAGCGGGTTGCCTGGGCGCACTCCGCAATTCTGCACCGCTCCACCCCTCCAGCACGCTCGATGCCAGGTTTAACCGTCCACCGAAAGGAATCACAATGACCCTGGTAGCCTTCGCGCTTCTGTCAGCACCGGTGCCGGGAACGTCTCAAGAATACGAGAATTTCGATTACACGACCAACGGCAATGCAGTCACCATCACCCGCATCACCAACTGCGGTGAATTTAACGGAGCGCTTATTACCATCCCCAGCACAATCAACGGCCTTCCCGTGACCGCCATCGGCGACTCGGCTTTCGAAGATTGCGTCGGCATGACCGGCGTCACCATGCCCGACACTCTCACCAATATCGGTAGCTATGCGTTCACGGATACCGGCCTGACCAACATCACGATCCCGAACAGCCTTGCCGTCATCGGCGAGCAGGCGTTCTTCGAGTGCGGCAGGCTAAGCAACGTGACGATCCCGAACACCGTCACCGCCATCAGGGGGCAGGCATTCTGGAATTGCGGCCCATTGACCAGTGTAATCATCCCGAACAGCGTGACCAACATCGGGCAGGGGGCGTTCGGGGCCTGCTACAATCTGTCTAGCGCGCTCTTCCAAGGGAATGCTCCTGCCCAGAACGGTGATCCTTTCGCCCAGGACAACCTAGCGACCGTTTATTACCTGGCTGGCACGACCGGGTGGGGCGCCAGCTTCGGCAGTTGTCGCACCGCGGTGTGGCACGTGTCGCCGCCGGCCATTCTGGGACAGCCCCAGAGCCTAACAACCAACCTCGGCGCAACAGTCGCTTTCAGCGTGTTGGCAGACGGGACGGTGCCCCTTGGGTACCAGTGGCTATTCAACGGGAAAATGATTAGTGAAACAACGACGAACAGCTACACGATCACGAATGTCCAGCCGGCCAATTCCGGTGGCTACACCGTGATTGTAACCAACCTCGCGGGTTCGGCAACAAGCGTCGTAGCGCTGCTCGTGATCCGCCCCTACGCCGCGACCGCGACCGCAACCGTGGTGAACGGCTTTCTGGTGGGAGCCACGCTGAGCGACCAGGGGTGGGGTTACACCAACGCTCCATCCGTCATGATTATCGGCGGGGGCGGGAGTGGGGCACAGGCCGTGGCGGTGGTCAGCAACGGGGTGGTTCTCGCGGTGAACATCATGGCTACGGGTTCCGGTTACACGAACGCGCCCGCCATTTTCATTGCGCCACCGGTCATTCCGCAACCCGCGATGGGGATCACGGCACTGTCTTTCGTAAGCTTGACCAACCTCGCCGTCGGAACGAATTATCAAGTCCAGTGTTTCTTTGCGGGCGTTTGGTCCGATCTCGGCCCTGCTTTCACCACCGCCAGTTCCACCCTCACCCAATACGTGCGAGCCGCGAGCGGCTATCGTCTCGTGAAGACGCCCGCGCCCGAGCAGGCTTATGCGACGGCTGAGGTTGCCAATGGCTTTGTCGTTGGAGCCACCGTAATCAGCGGCGGGTCGGGATACACCACTAACCCCGCCGTGACCATCGTCAGCAACGGCGGCGGGACCAACGCCACGGCCACCGCCACCGTGAGCGGCGGGATCGTCACCGGGATTGCGATAACGGGCACCGGCTCGGGTTACACCGATACACCCACCATTGTGATGTCGGCCCCCCCGGCGAGTGCGCTCTCGCCCACAGTCACTCAAGCGATGGAGCTCGATTTGGGTAACCTCTCGCCATTCAACAATTACCAAGTGCAGTTTAGCCCTGTCGCCGGGGGCCCTTGGATTGATCTCGATGCCCCGTTCACCCCAACATCGACCACGAATACTCAACTTTTAAATGTCAGTGGCACCGTCGGATTCTTCCGGCTTAAGTGCGCGCAGTAAAGGACGCGAAAGCCCGCAGGTGGTGGCCTGGCGACGCCAGGTTACCAGACAAACGTGTCCTGGCCGTCCCACAATGCGCACCGTTTGCCAAGCCCCGCGACCCGCCGAGGTTCTCAATCCGCGATCGATTTCTCCTGCCAAAGGGCATCAGAAACGCATCGAAAAAGCCTGCCAGGCTTGTCGCACCCTCCGTGGGCCTGTTCATGCTGTCGATTTCGATGCCGCTGCACTGACCAGCGGGCAACCTAACAGGCGGCGCAGTTTCCGACGCCGCGCTTCCAGCCCACACAAGATGGCGCGCTTGATGCTATCGCCACACGGGTGCCCGCTAAAATCGAGAACGCTTGAGAACTCCAGCCTTGTCAGGGTCCGGAGGCCAACCTCGAGGCTTTCGAGAATACCCTCAGCGTCCGCTATCTTGCGGACTTCGAGGCGGGCTTTGCGCAAGGCGTCTTCCGTGAATCCGGCGTAGTCGCGCATCGGTACTTTTTGGGGCGGCCACCACACGAATGGGCCGATGAATTCAAGGTCAATGAGGCGTAAGTCCTTCCCGTGGACCAGCCAACATGGCGGCTCGCCCCCGTGACGCAATACCCCCAGTGCAAGCGCGCGCCCGACGATTTGGGGATGCGATCTCGCAGGTTCCAAGAGTGGGCGGTCCGGACGCTCTAATTCCCACTCGCGCCACCGTTCAACGAGAATCCCTATGCTCTCGAAGGACTCCCTCTTCTCGCCCGATGCATTTTGGAAAAACGCGGCCCACGGCTGAAGCGGCAGGTCTAACGCCTCTGCGATCTGGTAACCGCCTATTTCGCTGACGGAATACCCCTTTGTGCGCTTGCACACCCACTCTCGACCGTTCCACCGCACCAAGGAACAGCTGTGTGGCCAGAGCCTTCGGGACTTATGCACCTCTAGACTAACGCCCGTCAGGTCCCAGAAGGACTTCTGCTTTGAGGGTCTGAGTTGAGTGCGCATTGGTGAATCAATCCAACCGGGTCGCGGCGCCGGTCAGTCCTCACTTCTGCGACCCAACCGACTTTTGGAGCTCGGTAGCTCTGGTTTACCGGCTCTGGCAGATGACGTCAAGAACTTCAATCGCTTTCTGCCGGGGCTGTCCTGGAACGCCCACCTAGAGAATCCAGCGTTCTGGCGGGCACACCCGTTCGCTCCGAAATCGTAAAGTAAAGTTTTGTTAACTCGCATGCTGGTTCTTTTTGTTCTCCTTTCCTTGCCAGTGCGCCAGATGAGACAGATGTGTCTTGGTTCCCATGCGCAACGCCTGCGCGGTCCACCCCAGGGTCATCCTCGTCTTCCGCCGCAGGCGCATTGCGATTCGGATTCTCTCGCGGTCTCCCTTCCGGCGGCGCATTCCGATTATTTCGGACGCCCATTGCGAGAATAATCGGACACCGATCCGGGATTACCACAGGAAGGAGGAGATTTACGATTTCTCGGTGGCGGCCCTCATCCAGGCCCTGCTCTTCCACTTCCCCTTCGGTTGCGGCAAGGGGTACGAGAAGAACCGCTACCCGTCGGAATACATGGCCGCGGCCTGGGGAGAAGGCTACTGGGTCAGACCGGTTTTGGCTGGAATCCAATGGAGTCGGTCAGCTATTATGGTTGCCGTCGTCCTGACCAGCAAATGCACATGGGATGAAACCGCTTGCTCTACTCAGCTCGCTCGGCTCTGGCCTGTATCTGTTTGGCAGCATTTACGCCATGGGAAGCCAGCGGCTGCCCAACGTCCTTTTCATAGGAGGCGCAGGCTCTCCAACTCCAGCTCGAAAGGACCCACGCCGCGTTTCTCAATCCCGGATGGCAACCGGGTCCCACCTGGTGGAAGAGCCTTGTCCCCGACAATTAAGCCGACCCAAATTACTATGAAGATCATTCCGTCCCTTGCCTCATGTTTCCTGGCGCCAGTGGCAATACTCATCGCCGCCGACACGCTGCCGCTCGAGCGCGTAAAGGGGTAGGGGTCAGTCAATGAGATTGTCATATTGTGTTGACGGCGGGCCAGGCGGGTGGCTATTGCGAACGCATGGCGCGAAAATTGCGCATCCAGTACACCGGCGCGATCTACCACCTAAGGAGCCGGGGCGGCCGGCAGGAGCCGATCTTCGGGGATGAGCGGGACCCTCAGCGTTTTCTGGAGACGCTGACCTAGGCCTGTGAGAAGACGGGGTGGCGGGTGCATGCGTTTTGCTTGATGAGCAACCACTTCCATCTGGTGGTGGAACCCCCCCGGCCCAACCTGGTGGCCGGAATGAAGTGTTGATTGGAGAATGGGGCATACCAAAGGACAGCGCCGCGGGGCGGCGGGCGTCTGAGGGGCGGATGGAACGGCGCCGGTACGAGGGGCCGGGAGAGTAATTCAGGGCGCCGGAGCGGGGCTGGTTCCTTGGGGACGAGCAATTCCGTCGGGAGCTGCTTGAGCAAGTCAGTGTGCGGCCTGGGCCACGCCGTTTTGGAGAGGCGGTGCAGGAAGCGACATCGATGCAAGCGGAGCGCCTTGTCGCGGAGGGCCTCAAACGGCTGGGCTGGACCGAGGAGGTTCCAGCCGTCAGCCCAGCGGGGCAGGCAGTGCCGCCTTTAGGCAATCTAATTTGACTTAACGGGGCGGCGGCGACGCGGAGCTCTCCCCGGGAGGAGACACCTTTGATGGTGCTTGCGCCCGGGCAGGAGAGCGGCTAAGTTATGGCTATGAGCAAGGCACTCAGCGGAATTCCGGTTCGGCGTCAAGAGTGAGGACATGAACTGGCAAGAACATATCACTGCCGACCCTTCCGTTCTGGTGGGCAAACCGGTTATTAAGGGGACTCGGCTGGCCGTGGAGTTCATTCTCGAGCTGATGGCGGAGGGCTGGTCGGAGGCCGACATGCTGCGGAATTACCCCGGGCTGACGCGCGAACAGATTCTCGCCTGCGTGGCGTACGCTAAAGACCGCCTCAGCGAAGAGAAGCTGCTGGCTATGCCCATTTGAGCGATGCCGTCGGCGATGCGACTCTGCGCCAACGAGAACGTTCCCGGCGATTGTGTGGCGGCCTTGCGCCAGCGGGGGCACGAGGTGCTATGGATTCGGGAGGTCGCGCGTGGCATCGGAGATGACGCTGTTTTGGCCACAGCGCAAGCCGAGGGCCGGCTACTCATCACCTTTGACAAGGACTTCGGCGAACTCGTATTTCGGCGGGGTAAATCGGCCTCACCAGGCGTCGTCCTTTTCCGCCTCCGCAAACCCTCGCCGGCCTTCCTCGCCACGCGCATCTCGCAAGTCCTGGAGTCCACGACCGAGTGGGAGGGCCACTACGCGGTGGTGGATGAGCACTCCATTCGCTTGCGGCCTCTGCCAAAACAGGGGCCAAACAGGTAATCCGATTCCCAGGCGATTGGCCAATTGCGCTTCCAGGACCCGCTGCATCTCATCCCGGCTCAGAGCGTCGAGGCGTCGGTCCGGCCGGACGGTTGAAACCCACTGAATATGCTTGTCAATCGGAGGCGTCCAACCTCCACGAAAGGCTATGCGATCGTGGATAGTAACAAATAGTAACAAATAATCGGTTCAAAACGGCGAAAAATGACGCAAAATGGCGAAAAGGGCGTTTTCGTAAGTGCCTTAAACGCAATAAACAGCGATTTCTCGCATAATGAATTGAGGGTTCGATTCCCTTCACCCGCTCCAACTTCAATAATCCTCAATAGAATCAGGCAAATCGTAAGATTTCCGCGTTTCAGAAATGCCCCACTGGTAACGCCAGATGCTAACGCGGCCATGCACCGTTTCGCGGTTATGTCACTTGCGCTGAGCGATCCTGAAGGGACGATTTCCAGTTGCTACCAAGGGTTAAGCGGCCAAGCGCTGGATGACCACGGGCTGCAGCGGGTGAAGATCGTGGCGGCGGACCTCTTCGGTTGCGGCAAGGGGTACGAGAAGAACCGCTACCCGTCGGAATACATGGCCGCGGCCTGGGGAAAAGGCTACTGGGTCAGACCAGTTTTGGCTGGAATCCAATGGAGTCGGTCAGCTATTATGGTTGCCGTCGTCCTGACCAGCAAATGCACATGGGATGAAACCGCTTGCTCTACTCAGCTCGCTCAGCTCTGGCCTGTATCTGTTTGGCAGCATTTACGCCATGGGAAGCCAGCGGTTGCCCAACGTCCTTTTCATAGGAGGCGCAGGCTCTCCAACTCCAGATCGAAAGGACCCACGCCGCGTTTCTCAACCCCGGATGGCAACCGGGTCCCACCTGGTGGAAGAGCCTTGTCCCCGACAATTAAGCCGACCCAAATTACTATGAAGATCATTCCGTCCCTTGCCTCATGTTTCCTGGCGCCAGCGGCAATACTCATCGCCGCCGACACGCTGCCGCTCCAGCGCGTGGTTTTCGAGGGCGCAAATTCCGAGCACAAGTGGAGCCTGCAAGAACTCAACCCCGACCTGCCTTCTGATTGGGAGGCTTATGACTATCTGGTGCTCGAGTTGAAGTCCTCCTCGCCGCAGCGCTTTTCCCTGGAGCTTTTCAGCGGCGAGCGCGCGCAGCGCCGCCCGATGCAGCCGCTGCCCAACGTATGGATTCGGGCCAGCGTGCCGCTGCAGTATTTCCGGCGTCCCAACCGCTCCGGTTTCGACCTGGCCTCGGTGGGCAAGGTGCCGCGCAATTCCTTTTGGATCGGCACCGGCGGCGCCTACGGCCCTCTCAGTGCGGTCACCGCGATCGGCGTCAGCATGCAACAACCGCTGGGCAGGCCCACCCTCGAAATCCGCTCGGTCCGCCTCGCCAAAGAGGACCCCGGCTCCGACATCCTGGACCACAAGCCGGTGGTGGATGAGTTTGGCCAATGGATGCCGGTGGACTGGCCGGGAAAGGCGAGGAACCTCGAGCAACTTAAGCAAGAGTGGAGCACGGAGGAGACGGCATTGCATCCGGGGGATTTCGGCTGGTGCGCTTACGGCGGCTATCTCAATACCAAGGCCAAGGCCGCCGGCTTCTTCCGGGTCGAGCAAGTGGACGGCCGCTGGTGGTTTGTGGACCCGGATGGGCACCTGTTCTTCTCGACCAGTTGCACGGGCATCGGCGCCGGCGGCGGGGAGGCCCGGATTCAAGGCCGCGAGGACTATTTCACCGCCCTGCCGCCGCGGGATTTGAGATTAAGCGCCGGCCGGCGCTCTCCACCCGGTTTTTACGCCTGGAACCTGGAGCGTCGGCATGGAACCAACGCACCGACGAAGTGGGTGGACCTGGACCTGGCTCGGCTCGACTCCTGGGGCCTGAATACCATCGGCAACTGGAGCGATCCCGGGCTTTGGGCGGCACATAAGAAGGCTTATCAGGTGAACCTCGGCGGCTGGGGCATGCGGGAAGGCTACTTGGGCCTGCCCGATGTGTATTCGGACCAGTTCGAGAAGACGGCGGACCGGGACGCCGCCTCTCAATGCGCGCCGCACAAGGATGACCCCTGGCTGCTGGGCTACTTCATCGCCAACGAACCGCCTTGGCCCGGCCGCGAATCGCTGGTCATGGACATGATCCTCGAAGGTAAGGCCTGTCCCATTCAGCGAGAGGCCAAGGCGTTCCTGGCCGAAGGAGATACGCCGGAGAGGCGAAAGCAGTTCATCTATCGCGCCTTTAACCGGTTCCTCGAGGTGACCATCGCCGCCATTCGCCGCCACGATCCGAATCATCTCATCCTGGGGCTGCGCTTCGGCGGGGGCGTGCCTCCAGCCGAAATGTTGCGCGCCTGCAAGGCGTTTGATGTCTATAGCCTGAATGTCTATGCCACTCAGGTTTCCGTGAAGACCCTGGAGGAAATCTACGCGGCTACTGGACGGCCCATCCTCGTCGGGGAGTTCCACTTTGGCGTGCCCGGGCGCGGTCTGGCCGCGGGCCTGGTGCAGGCGCGAGACCAGGCGGAACGCGGCGCCGCGTACCGCTTTTACGTCGAGCAGGCCGCAGCTTTTCCGGCGTTCATCGGCAGCAGTTGGTTCCAATGGGTGGACCAGCCTTGCACGGGCCGAATGGACGGGGAGAACTACAATATCGGCCTGGTCGATGTCACGGATCGGCCCTACGCCGAGGTGATTGAAGGGATGCGCGCCACGCATCGGCGGCTTCAGGCCGTGCATTCCGGCGCCACGCCCCCTTTCAATACCCAAGCCCAAGCCCAATGAAACGCGTTGCTGGCAGCGTGGTCCTTGTCGAATGAATTCCCCGGAACGGATTCGGTGCGCGGCCCATTGCCAAAGGGTGGACCGGACCCCCGTGGCGCCCTACCTGGGCAATCACGGCGCGCGCATCGCGGGAGTACCGATTGGACAATACTGCCGGTCGGGCCGACTCATGGCTGAGGCCCAATATCGGGCCTGGGAGATCTACGGCCAGGATGCCGTGGTGGCGCAATCGGACAACTACTACATTGCCGAGGGATTTGGTGTGAAGGTGGAACATTACGAGGATGCGACTCCGACCTTCAAAGCGCCGGCGATCGAGGCATTGGCGGAGGTTGGGCGGGTTCGGCTGCCGGACCCGACCCGGGACGGGCGGATGCCGGTTTACCTGGAGGCGATCCAGCGGTTAAGTGAGATGACTCGCGGCCAGGTGGCGGTGCGTGCCCCGGGCACGGGTCCATTTTCCCTCGCCTCGCATATCCTGGGCACCGAGCGGTTCCTGGTCGAGCTGGCGCTGGCCGAGCGCGACCCGGGCGGGCCGGGCGAACAGGCGCTCAAACACCTGCTGGAGCTGAGTACCGAGGCGCTGATAGCGTTTGCGAAGGCGTGTTTGCAGGCCGGGGCGCATCTGGCGCAAGCCGGCGATTCGCTCGCCTCGCTGGACGTGGTTTCTCCCGCCACATATCGCAAGTGGGCTTGGCCGTGCGAACGGCGTTTTTTCGAAACGCTCAACCCATTGGCGGAACGCTGCGGCGCAGCCACGGTGCTGCATATCTGCGGCAACATGACCCCGGTGCTGCACCTGATGGCAGAGACCGGAGCGCATATACTCGAACTGGACCACAAAGTCAGCCTGAAGGTCGCCAAAGAGCGGGTCGGTCATCGCGTCTGCCTGATGGGCAACCTCGATCCGGTCGAAGTCTTGTGGCGAGGAACGCCGGAAACAGTCCAGCGGGCGGCGCAGCAGGCGATGGCCGACGCGGGCGGGGGCGGCGGTTTTATCCTGGGCTCCGGCTGCGAAGTGCCCGTAGCCGCGCCCAGGGAGAATCTGATGGCCATGATCGCTGCCGCGCGTCAAACAGACGGATTATGCGAAAGTGGACCCTCCTTCTCTTCCTGATTCCCGCTGTGGCCGCTCGGGCGACATCGCCGTACACGCCTCCTCCCCGGGACTCTCGCCGCAACTCATCACCATCAACGCGCTCCCCCGCCGGGAATAGTATCGCCTCAATCCGCGACGCGCTATATGGTTGGCGCATGATAACACCTTGGGTTCGGCGGGCAGTGCTGCGTCCCGCCTGCGGTTGGGCCGGCGCCTTGCTGCTGACGGCTTCGGGCCTCGTGTCGGGCGCTCAGGTCCGGATCGCCATCGTGGATTCCACCACGGAGACGTCTGCACCGTGCCGCATCCATCTGAAGGCAAATGCCGATTGACTGAAGGAAAACATGCCATGAAACGCGCAAGAAATGGATTCACCCGCCGCCGCTTCCTCGGGACGCTGGCGGCCACGACGGCGTCCTCCAGCTTGGGTTTGCCTTTTGCCTACGGCTCGCAGAATGCGCCACGGACCAAGACGATCCTCTCGTTTTACTGCGATGATACCAGCCCATATGCGGCCGGAGCCGAGGCGTTCGGCACGTTCCTGGACTTCTGCGCCGAGCAGCACATCGCCGGCGAGTCGAGCTGCATTCTAGGGATGGGCGGCCACAGCATGGTCCGCAACCCGAACGAACAGGAACAGATGTTTCTGCGCCAAGTGCAGCGCGCCTGGCAATGCGGCATCGGCACGCACATGGAATTAATGACCCATCACGGCCTGTTCGATTTCCAGGGCAACCGTGATCCAGAAGGGGCCGCCCACGAGGGGCTGTGGCTCCACGAACCGGAGGTCACCCAAGAGCAGTACGAACATTACCTCGGCAGCATCCTGGCGGAGGGGGAACGGGCGGGGATCAAGTTCACCGGGTTGACCTGGCCGGGCTGCAGTTGCAAGACCTGCGAGAAGCGCTACGCCGAACTGCGGGCCGGCGGGCATACCCAACCAAACCCGGCTTTGTGGCAAGCGCTGTTAAGCTTGGCTAAGCAAGGGAAATTCCGCGGTCGCACCGTCCCCTGCTTTTTCAATTCCAGCGAGACTGAGTACGGTCTGCATCGAAAGGCGAGCGAAGGCCAGTGGGCGGTTTTCGACCTGATACCCAATGGCATGGACCGGTTTGGAATTTGGGAAAATAACCCGGCCCGGGTGGACCCGGACTATTACATCACTGCCGAGGGCAAGTCGGGCATTATTGTTCGGCGCGTCCAAGCCCAAGAGCCGTATTGTCTCTGGTATTCCCACTGGCAGGGGCTCAACCCGGCCAAGGGTGTCGGCTGGCGGGCCTTCACGACGGTCGTGGAGCGAATCCGCAAGCATCTGGGTGACAGGGTGGTTTGGATGCGCCCCAGCGACATCACCGACCGCTACCAGCAGAGCGGCTGGGACTTTATCAAAGGCTTTTAGTGAAAGTCCCCTTGGCAGCCTGGGAGCGAATGAATGAAACGGCCAAGCTCTTCCATATCCTCGGGACTCCTCAGGCCGTTTGAATGCTGCATGGAATCCTCCCTCCTCCGCATGAAGCGCGCAATCCCCCGCCCCGACGGGGCGGCTCAGACGATGCTCCCCAAGAGGCACGATGCTGGTCGTGGCGGGGGAGTCAAACCGACAGGCACGCTCCGGGGGGGATCGGCAGGCCTGGCGTCGCGTGAGGCAAAAAAAGCCTTGATACTGTCTTTTTGAACAGTATCATGTGTATGTGCCGTTACGACCAACAGTACGCCAGCAGGAAATTGCCGAGTTTCTTGAGGGCGAGTTCCGCCGTCGTGGACTGATGCCGACGCAGCAAGAAATCGCGACGCGGTTCGGCTTCGCCAGCCGTAACTCGGTCAGAACGCATTTGCGGCTGATGGCCCGAAAGGGGATGGTCACTCTGCTGCCGGGCAAGGCGCGTGGATTGAAGCTCACCCTTTCTGTCTCGACTGGGATTCCCGTGATAGGACGCATCGCTGCGGGCCCTCCCCGGGAAGCACATGAGGATGACGAGGAAATCCTGCCCATTTCGCCACAACTCTTCGCCGGCACAGAACTATTTGCGCTTCGAGTGAAGGGCGACAGCATGAGGGACGCCGGGATTCTTCCTGGGGACATCGCAGTACTCAATCGTCAACAGGATGTCGGCGAGGGTGAGATTGCCGCTGTGCTGCTCGAAGATGACGCCACACTCAAATTCGTCCACCGGCGGAACGGGGCGGTAGTCTTACGTGGCGCGAATCCCGATTTCCCTGACATCATTATTCGGGGCGATGATTCGCGCTCGTTAAGGTTTCTCGGCAAATACGTGGGGCTTATCCGCAGGCAAGGAGGGTCTGTCTGATGCCGGCCACTCCCCCCATCGCGGGCACGCGTCCACTGCCACAGCGCCTTGCGGCGTACGGTTGCACGGAATTCATCCGCCTCGACGAAAGGCTATTGAGACCCCAGCAACTCGATTATCTCGACCTGCTGCCAAAGCAGAGCAACCACACGCCCATTCTCACCGCCGTGGCCGAACACCAGGGCGCCGCACTGCTGTATCTGGTGGACGCCGAGAGTGACGTCAAGAGCGACTCTAATGCTCTGGGCGCCTTGCGCCGGCGACTTGCCAACCGCAGCGATCCAGCATGGTTGGGTGTGGTGAGACGAGGCTCGTTGGAGGTATTTCCCATTGGCTTCCACGAGGCTGCCGAGTCCAAGCCCGTGGCTGTCATTGAAGAGAGTACGACCACGGCGCCATTGCTCTTCCAGAGCCTCGTCCATGGCACTTTTGAGCAGAATCGCCGGCTTAGCGGCATGGACTACGTGTTCGAGAAGATTTTCGACCTGCTTACCCAGACGACAAATGAGTTTGTGCCAAAGGAGGGCAAAGAGAGGCTTGACGCTTTAGCGGTTCTCTCGATGGCAGGCCGCGCACTTTTCTTCCGTTTCCTCATTGATCGTCACATCGTGCTCGAAGATGAGCTGCGTGGCCACGACGGGATCTGCCCCGAGGCCGCAGATCTCAAGGACGCGTTTTCCACGTGCGGGAAGGCTGCTCGGAGCTCGGCTTGGCTTGACTGCACGTTCAACGGCGATTTCCTTCCCCTCATTGATGAGAGCGTTCCCGCGGGCAGCCGAGCCGCTCGCGAGGCCGAGTATTTGCACTTTTACCAGCGCATCGAGCGCTTGGTCGGAAGAAGCATCTTCACCCATCTCGAAGCCATTCTCCGCGGTTGGCGCCGCCTGGGAGGCTCCTTTCAGCCGGAGCTCGACTGGGGTGACCTCGACTTTGCGCATATCCCGGTCGGCGTGCTGAGCCAGGTTTACGAGAGTTTCAGTCACCGCGCGGACCCGCGCACTGCGCGCGACACAAGCGTTCACTACACCCCGCGCTTTATCGCCGGGTTGATGGTCGAGGAGGCGTTCGCCGCCACGAAAGACAAAGCAGGTGCCAAGGTCCTCGATAGCTCATGCGGTGCAGGGATTTTCCTGGTGCTCGCTTTCCGCCGTTTGGTCCGGGAACGCTGGCTGCGCGATGAGGATCGCCCAAAGACCTCCGTCATACAGGAAATCCTCTATAACCAGGTGCGCGGCTTCGACACCAGCGAATCCGCCCTGCGCCTTGCGGCGCTGGCGCTCTACATCACGGCCATCGAGCTCAACGCCAGCCCACGCCCACCTCAGGCTCTCAAGTTTCCGCGCAACCTCCGTGGCGAGGTCCTATATCGCTTTGGAAATGACGGGCTGCGGGAAAAGAAGTCCACCACATTCGTGCTCGGTAGCCTCGGCCCTGAAGTCCCGAGCCACTTCAATGGGACCTTTGATATAGTCATAGGCAACCCGCCTTGGACGCGCCTGCGCGACGACAAGAGGACAGACGAGGAGGACGAACCCAAGCAAGGCGAGTCTGCCACCGACGCGCTTAACAGAGAGTTTACGGCCATCGGTCGCCGAGTGTTTGCGGCGCGCGGCCTCAACGATCTGGCCCTGCATTACGAAAACCCGGACAAAAATCCTGATCTGCCGTTCCTTTGGCGGTCGATGGAATGGGTCGAAGATGGCGGGGTCATCGCCCTGACCATGCCTGCGCGGCTCTTTGGGCGAACCACTGGCAAGGGGTTTGAGGCTTGGCATGCCGTACTGCGCAGCGTCAGGGTGACGGGGCTCATCAGCGGAGCCGATCTGCGTTGGTCTTCGGTTTGGAAGGACGTGAAAATGCCATTCTGCGTGTTCTTTGCGCGTAACTCGCGGCCTGATTCGGAGCATCGCTTCTACTACGCTGCCCCGATCAACGAACCCGAAGTGAACGGGCATGGACGCTTCCGCATCGATTATGAAGCCTCCCACCCGGTCAAGCCAGGCAAGGTGGAGAAAGAGCCATGGATACTCAAGACGCTCGCGCTCGGAACGTGGCTGGATGTTGAGGTGATGGAGTCGCTTACAAAGCCCTCGCTCCGAAGCCTGGCTGCATTCTGGGGGCAGTGGGATCCGCATGGCGACAGGACCGGCCAAGGCTATAACCGTTCGCCTGCATCGCCCCAGCACAAAGAGGATTTTCTTGGAGGAATGTTGGACTTTATGCCCCGTAACGGTGAATTCGGCATTCCATGGGATGACCTCAAGGCTTTCCGGGAGAACCACGGTTCGAGTCGCGCAGCTTGGCCGCGCCGGAAGGCTCTGTATCAACCTCCACTCGTTATCATTCCGCAGTCACCTGGCGAAAGCGTGGAAACACCGCGTGCCTACATTTCGGATCGACCTCTCGCCTTCTCTCAGAGCTATTATGGTTACTCGTGCTCCGGACACCCAGAGGCAGACACCCTTGCTGCGCTCATCTATCTACTGCCGCACTCGAGACTCTTCGCTTACTTCTGCCTCATGACCAGTCGCCGGAGCGGCTTCGACCGGCAGACGTTCAACAAGGAGGAGTTCGATGCACTTCCTTTCTCCGACGTAGCCACGCTGCCCTCGGACACCAAAGCGGCCATCCGGGACCTGACAAAGCGGCTTCAGCATGACGCCCGGAAACCGTGGCAGGAGATAGACAAGCTCATCTTCGGATTGTACGGGCTCGACGCCGAGGCCGTGCAGGTCGCGAACGACACCCTATTCTCCGCTGCCTCATATCGCAGGGCGGGCAAGGCCGCGCTCGATCGCACCACACGGGACACGCGTGCCGATTTCCTGAACACTCTGCGCGAGGCTCTGGAGCCGTACTTCGACGTTTGCGGACAGCACGCCGCGGTCCGTGAGGTGGAATTTCAACCAGACACCTGGCGCGAGCCGTGGTTCTTCCTCGCCATCTCACGCGAATCGGACAACGTTCGAGTAAACGCGAATCTGTTGCGCAAGGCAATGGAGCTTGCCAACCAGAGTGGCATTGGCCGGATCATCGTCCATGTGCCGGGCGCACGTGGTCTGCTGCTGGGACTCCTCAACCAACGGCGCTGGTGGACAGTAACACGAGCCCGCCTGTGCTCACAGCACATCGTCCGTCGACATCTTGGTGGATTCGGCCTTGCGCAAAATGCATGAACACAGGGAGGACAGCCGGCTTCTTCACTTTCGGCGTTCCCCCGGATCGTTACCAATTGCCGCACCCTGAGCTGGGACTCCCGGTGATTTTGCTGGTCCGTCGAGTGCTCCTTCGCGCATTTCACTTGCTCCGTGAACAAGGCTTCCAGCTCTGCACAGCAGATGAGGACGACATCACCGCTGCCCTCCGTAGCGTCATCGAGAATAACTTGCGACAGTCCGGCATAGTCGCGGGGTTCAGCAGGCGCACCTACGAACCCGTTATCCGGCAAGGGCAGTGGGAGAATTACAGCGGCACCGTATTAACGAAAACGCCCGACCTCTGTTTCAAACTCCGTCAGGACGAAGGCGAACCCCGCCCGGTCATTCCCGAATTCGATGCGCTTTTCATAGAATGCAAACCCGTGGATGCCGCTCATCCGTCGGGCGGCAAGTATTGTGACGATGGCTTGATTCGTTTTGTGCGCGGGGATTATGCCTGGGCTATGCAGGAGGGTATGATGCTCGCTTACGCACGCGACGGCAGGACTATCACTGATCACCTGATTCCGGCAATGCGCGAGAAGCTCCGCGCGGTTTCTCTTGCCACGGATCGATTCCCTGAACCGTGTCCGGCACCTGCAGCCGCCGGTTGTACGAGGGCTGAAGCCGTCCACGCCAGCCGTCACCGCAGATGCTTCTCGTGGCGCGACGAAAAAGGTCCTGCTACAGATATTACGATTTACCACTTATGGCATGAGTGCTCGTAGCAGCGCGTGAAACAGCCGATCCCTTCCATCATTCCCATCCGAGCGGCTGTGCTGCGCGAGCCGGGCGCCCCGCTGGAGATCGAATCCCTGGAAATGGAAGGCCCGCGTGACGACGAACTCCTTGTGCGCATCGTGGCCAGCGGGATTTGCCACACCGACATCGATTTTTGCGAGGGCGGGGCTTCCGGCCCGGTCGTGCTGGGGCATGAGGGGGCAGGCGTGCTGGAACAAGTCGGCCGGAAGATTGGGGCGATTACAGGAGGCGGTGTGGATTACGTGGTGGAGAGCACCGCCGACGGCGCCATGGAGCGGCTTGCGGTTGACCTGCTCAATCCAGGCGGCAAGGCGGCCTTGCTGAGCGGAGCAAGGAGACCCAGCCAGCTCCCGGACCGCCGCGAAGTCCTGAGCGTCATCCAAGGCGATGCCGTGCCCCAGAAGTTCATTCCCCGACTCATCAGGCTGTTTCGAGGGGGGCGTTTCCCTTTCGATCGCCTGGTGAGGTCTTACGATTTTGCCAACATCAACCAGGCCATCGCCGACTCCAAGTGCGGGCGGACCATCAAACCCGTGCTGTTGATGTCTGCCCAAGTGTCGCTCCGAACGGGACGCCGTGTAACCAACCACCCCCGAGAACGTCGATCCGACTATGAATAGCCGGTCCGGTCTCCACGGCGGAGATCGACCTGTGAAGTCTTGCGCTCAACTGGGCGGCTGGCGCAGACTGCCTTCATGAATCTGCCCAAACAGACGGTCTTTCTTTCCTTGCTCAAAGTGCTGCCCGTGGCGTTGGTCGCCATGGTCTCCGGGCCCGCCAGTGCCGAGTCCGTGGCGGCGCGCCAGCGCATTGCCTTTCCGGACGCGCGCCTGGAGGTGTGCGGACTGCCTTGGTTCAGCGAGGACAAACCCGCTCTGCGCCGCCTGCCTTTGCGGTTAAAGGACCGATTCCGGCCACCGGTCTGGGACCTGGCACAGGACCCCAGCGGCGGCAGGCTCCGCTTCCGAACCGATTCCACGACCATCGGACTCGTCGCGGAGAATCCCCGCTTCTCGAACATGCACCACATGGCCAGCGTGGGAGAGAACGGTTTTGACCTGTACGTGGGCAGCGAGTATGTCGGCAGCGCCTGGCCGGATGCGGCGGGCAAAATGGCCAAGGAATGGCGAGTGGGCTCCGAGCGCAAGCTGCGCGACATCACCTTGTATCTGCCGCTCTACAAGGCCGTGACGATTCAGGAGGTGAGCCTGGATGCCGACGCGCACCTGGAACCGGCTCGGCCTTATGCCATTGCCAAGCCGGTGGTGTATTATGGGTCGAGCATCACTCAAGGCGGGTGCGCCTCCAACCCGGGCGGTTCCTGCCAGGCGCTGCTCGAGCGCAAGCTCAACGCGGACTTCGTGAACCTCGGTTTTAGCGGCAATGGGCTGGGCGAACCGGCCCTGGCCGAGGCGATTTGCGAGCTGGACCCTTCCTGCATCGTCCTGGATTTCTGGGGCAACCCCTCGGCGGCCCAATACGCGGCGGCGCTCCCGGTCTTTGTGGACATCCTGCGCAAGAAGTGGCCTCGGCTGCCCATCCTGGTAACGAGCCCGTTCTATTTCTCGGCCGAGGCGAGCGGAGGCGAGGTGGCCCGCGAGCAATCCGCCAAACGCCGCACCACCCGAGAGTTCGTTGAGCAGCGGCGCAAAGCCGGCGATCGCAAGATTTGGTTCGTTGATGGGCTGAAGATGCTCGACCGGGACCAGGCCGCGGGCCTGGTCGATGGAGTGCATTGCAACTCCCTCGGCTTCTACTTCAATGCTCTGGGGTTGGAGCCGTACCTCCGAAAGGCGCTCCGGTAGCGGGCTGCGGACCTGGAACTCGACTTAATCAGGACGGAGCAATCTCGGTATCAGGAACACAGCCCTCGCTTTAGTTCTTCGTTTCCTCGGCGTTCATTGCCTCGGAAGATACTCGATGCGGTCCGCCCAGTCCCAATCGGCTGCCTCCCGCCAGAACTCGACCAGCAGGCGGGATTGCTTGCCGTAGTCCATCTGCGAAACGCTCCGGCGA
>Ga0181524_10002339_pt1 | contig 19673 bp, 14 predicted proteins | sample PEATcosm2014_Bin_34_FD_119761 | JGI IMG/M metagenome (GOLD analysis project Ga0181524, IMG submission 119761) | Peatland microbial communities from MTU Mesocosm Facility, Houghton, MI, USA - PEATcosm2014_Bin05_60_metaG | ecosystem: Environmental > Terrestrial > Soil > Wetlands > Peat | place...
CCTTCGACCTTCGACCTTTGACCCGCGCCCTTCGACCTTTGACCCGCGCCCTTCGACCTTCACAGCCGCCTTCACGCCCGCCCCCCGCACCTCCTCCCATTGCTCGAGCCGTATGGTCTCCGCCGGGAGCCTCGCGACCGCCTGGCTGATGGGGTGGGCAGAGGGCCTCGCCAACGCAACGGCCAAGGGCACAGCCGCAAAGGCAGAGCCAACCGGAGCCGGAACGCCGCCTTCAGGCGGCGGCATAGCCGCAGCCAAAGGCACAGCCCCAGGGGTGGAGGCCGCAGGCTGAAGGCCAGACCGTTCCTGGCGGCTGCCATCTCCCGTCTGGAACGTCGCCGCCACTTGCGGTTTGCCCGCGGTGAGCGTGCCGGTCTTGTCGAAGAGCACGGCGGTGACTTTGCCGGCCTTTTCCAGCGCCACGCCGTCGCGGATGAGAATGCCGCGCTGGGCAGCGGCGTTTGAGCCGGCCATGATCGCTGCCGGGGTGGCCAGGCCCATGGCGCAGGGACAAGCGATGATCAGCACCGCTGCCGCGATGATAAACCCGGCCGCCGCCGGGCTGGAAGGCGGTTCCGCAGACCAAAGGAAGTGCGCCAGCCAGGCATGAACGAGCCTGGCCGACTCGGGGGCCAGCCCCCACCAAAGCCCTGCAGCCAGGGCCAAAGCGACCACCACCGGCACGAACACGCTGCTCACGCGGTCGCCCAGGCGCTGGATATGGGCGCGGCTGCTCTGGGCGCGTTGCACGGCGGCAATGATGTGGGCCAGCGCCGTTTCCTCTCCCGTGGCAGTCACGCGCATCACCAGGCGGCCGTTGGCATTGGCCGTGCCGGCATAGAGCGGGTTGCCCGCTGTTTTGTCCACCGGCGCCGATTCGCCCGTGAGCATCGATTCGTCCACCGCCGAATCGCCCTCGACCACCTCGCCGTCAGTCGGCACGCGGTCGCCCGGACGCAGGACGACGAGGTCCCGGGCCCGGAGCGCGGCCACCGGGACCTCGGTCTCGAGGCCGTCGCCCGCCAGGCGCCGCGCCAGCGCCGGGGCCAGGTTCAGCAATCCCCGCAAGGCGCTGGAGGCCCGGACGCTCACCCTCGACTCCATCCAGTGCCCCACACTAATCAGGGCGATGATGGCGGCGGCCTCCATGAAGTAGAGATGCCCTGCCTGGCCGCTCAACAAAGCCCAGGCGCTGTAGGCAAAGGCCGTCGTCGAGCCGAGCGCCACCAGCATGTCCATGTTCGCGCTGCCGGCCTTGAGCTGGCCCCAGGCGCCCCGGTAAAAGCGCGCCCCGGCAAACACCTGCACAATCCCGGCTATGGCGAAAGAAAACCAGCGATACCCGCTCTCCATCCCCAACCCGAACACCCATTCCCCGAGCATGAGCAGCAAGACGCCCGGTACGCCAATGAATATGTTGAGCTGCCAGCCCGCCAGTTTGCGCTCACCCTGGTCATGCCCTCGAGGCTGGACAATGCCGGCCTTGTAGCCGGCCTTCTCGATGGCTTTGATGACGGCTTCCACGTCCGGGCTGGCATCAGGCCGCCAGCGCGCCTGCGCCTGGCCGGCCTCGAGGCTGACCGTCGCGCTCTCCACCCCGGCGACGCTCTGAATGGCCTCCGTCACGCGCTGCGCACAGTGGCCGCACGTCATGCCCGTTACCTGCAGTTCGGTTAAACCCTTGCGCTGGGCAGGGGCCTCAGACCACGGACTGAGTTCGACTGTTGATTGCGTTGCCATATCGGCCAATCAAATTAAAAGACCGCAGTAAGACCGCCATAAAATGCCCGGCGCGGCCCGTAGGCCGGGGCGGCGATGCCGATGCCCGAGCCATCGCGAATCTCATAAACCTGGTCGAAAAGGTTGAGACAGTCAAAGCGCAGTTTCAATTGGCTGATGCCCCCGGAATGCAGATGCCAAATGTGTTCCACGCCGATGTTTTCCGTCCAATAGGCGGCCAGTTTCTCAAAATTCGCAAATCCAGCGCGCAGACCGTTGCCGTAGAGGACGTCTGAATAGAGCCGGGTGTCTTTAATAAATGTATACGATACGCCGCCCGAGCCGGTGAACAGGCTTTGATGGTCCAGTTGGATGGAATGCGCGGACACATAAGCCAGTTCGGTGTTTGGGAACTCGTATTGCGCCGAGTCAATGTTGCGCGCCTGGGTTTGGACATACGAAAAGTTCCCGTAGATGGACAGAGGCCCTCGCTTGTAAATGCTGCTCAACTCCGCGCCGTAAACGGTGCCCTTCGTGTAATTAAAATTATTGAGAATGACCGCGCTGCCAAACTGGCCGTCGTCCAGGAGGTTTTTGGCCAGCTTGCAGAAGGAATCCAGGGTGATTTGCCAGGAGCGGGTGATTTGCCGGGAAAGGCCGGCATCGAGGTAATGGTCGCGTTCGACTTTTTGCGGACTGTCCTGCCCGCTGAACGGCGCGCCGGTTGTATATTCAAACGCTTTGATGGTCGAAGGCGGAATGTATTGCAGGGTCGGGGGCATGAAATAGCGCGCATAGCCGATGTGGGCGGAGGTGGCATCGTCAATCTGCCAAACCAGGTTTGCGCGAGGACTGACCAGGTCTTCGTGATCGAATGAAGTGTCAAAACGGTCGTAACGGACGCCAAAGTTCACGCCCAGCCAGTCGGTCAGTTGCCACTGGTCCTGCAAGTAAAGGCCGGAGGTCAACCCGCTGTTTCCACTGTCGGCGGCCACCGTGACCGGCGTGGATGACGATTGGGGCGTCGGTGATGGCAGGTTGTAGCCAGACGGGGCGGCGGCGAATTGCGAACCGGCAGGGAAGACCGCGGCCTCGGTATCGAGTTGCTCGATATTGTAAGTTGCCAGCACCCCGCCGCGGATAGTGTGGTGGTCGCCCAACGTGTAAGAGCCATCCGCTTGAAGTCCGTTGGCGAAATCACTGGTTTTCACCTGCGCCGCCTCGCCATCGAATAGAAGGTCCTGCGCCAAGTCAGGCGAGAACCGAATATCCGCATACCGGGTAAAGGCAGAAACCTGGACCGAAAGATTGCCCGCGGATTTCTGATAGGAGAGCACGGCGTAATAATTCTGTTCGTTCTGCTTGTCATTGATGTCTGACGAATCGGCCGGCGGGCCGTTGGCCAACTGGTAAACCGGTGAAATTCCCGGCCTGTCGGGAATTTCAAAGTCAGCGTAAGAGCCGCTAAACAGCAGTGTCAGCCTGCTGGTTTCGTCGAAACGATGGGAGAAATAGCCGAAGATCTTCTCCTGATCCGTCAGATCGTGCAGCGGGTTGCCGCTGGCGGTTGGGTTGTCGATGCCCAGATTATTGTGCAAATAGGAGGCGGTGACGAAATAATCCAGGTTGGTTGTCGTCCCGCCCAACGACCCGGAAAGATGGGCGGTATCGTAACTGCCGCCGTAAAGGGAAACCTGGTTGCCGTTGAGTTGAGAACCCGTCTTGGTGGTAACGTCAATAATTCCGGCAGTGCGGTCGCCAAACTGGGCCGGCAAAGTTCCCGTGATCAACGTGACCGAATTGATCAGGTGCGGATCGATTTCCTGCCCGAAACCGTTGAGACCCTCCGGCAGCAAAACGCCGTTGAGGCGATATTGCACGTCGCCGTGATCGCCCCGAACATGCACCTCGCCGAATTGATCCTGAGCGACGCCCGGCGCGTGCAGCAGCACCTGCTGAAAGGTGGAATTCTCACCCTGGCCCATGGTCTGAATCTGGTTCGCGCCGATTTTGTAGGTGACTGCTCCCAGGCTGGGGGCGATTTGCTCGCGCGCGGCGTCCAGGTCGGCGGTCACCACCACCGTGCCAAGTTGCGTGGGAAGGTTGGTTGCGTTTCCGACAGCGTTGGTTGAGGCCGGAGGTGTTGAAGCGAGCGGAGGCGGATTGGGGTTCTGTCCGAAGGCGAGCGGACAAAGCAACGCGAGGGCAGACAATTGAATTATGGCGCGGCGTAGCATAGACAATATATTATAGCCTATGCTACAACAGGATGGGCGCCTTGTCAACAAATGATCGGTTGGTTCACTTCCTCGAGGATGTGTAACGCTCGAACGCCGCCAAGGTTTCGGGGCTCACATGGTGTTCGATGCCTTCCGCGTCGGTTTGCGCGGTTGCCTCTGGCACACCCAGCGCCCGGAGGAAAGCCACCACAATCTCGTGGCGGCGCCTTGACTCGTCCGCCAGCCGCAAGCCCTTATCCGTTAGAAATATCGAGCGGTACGGCCGGGCAGAGACATACCCGTCGCGTCGCAGGCGGGAAACCGTCCGGATAACCGTGACATGCGAGACGCCAAGGCGGCGGGCGAGGTCGACTGCCCGCGCTTCTCCATGGATGGCGGCAAGGTCCGCGATTGCCTCGGCGTAATCCTGCGCCGTTTCCATTGCATGTTCGTGGCGGGTGTGCCGGAGCGCGGAGGCTTGCACTTCGGCAGGGCGCGCCGCCCCCGGCTTTGGTGCGCTCTGCGCATCCTTGGGTGATTGGGCCATATCTTGGTCGAGTGTTGCCAAATAACCTTTTGATGGTCCAGCCTGGAATTTGTAGCTATAGCTACAACCGACATTGTGTTTAAATGGCAAGACGATGATACAGATGCTGCTCATTCCGGACCCGCGTCCGCTGGTCGAGCGGTTGGGCCTCGAGTTCTTCCGCCAGGCCCCCGAGCGCCCCGGGGTGTACTTGATGCGCGATGCGGCCGGCGCGGTGCTCTATGTGGGCAAGGCCAAAAACCTGCGCAAGCGGCTGGGCAGCTACCGTGTGGCCAACCCGGATCGGCTCGCCCGCCGGCACCTCCGATTGCTTCGCGCGGTGGCGCGCATCGACCTCGAAGAATGCCCCGATGAGGCCCGCGCCCTCGCGCGCGAATCGGAGTTGCTGCGAACCCTGCGCCCCCGCTTCAACCGGGCTGGGACCTGGACCGGACAACCACAGTTTCTGGCCTGGAGAAAAACAGGGCACGGGTTGGATCTGGCGGTGTTGCCGGCGCTCCAGGACGGCTGGGTCTGCCACGGTCCTCTTGGGGCGGGGGCGGTTTTCGTGCAAGCCGCCCTTGCCCGTCTTTTGTGGTGCGCCTTGCATCCCCAACGCGGCTTGGCGGGGCTGCCCGCAGGTTGGTTCCATGGCCGACGCCATCAGGCCGCAACCATACCCTCCTGCCAGGAAACCCCGGAAGTTTTCGAAGAGGCGCAGGCACGCTTGGTCGCGCTCCTGGGGGGACACGCCGACGCATTTGCGGAGTGGATTCGCGCCCGGACTCCCCAACCAGGCCATCCCTTTGAATTGGCCGTACGTGAAGCGGATTTGGAGACGGTTTGCCAAGTTGGGGCTTGTTAAGGGCGGCTGCAAAACTAACTCGTTCTCAGACTGCGAATAACCTCTCCTCTGCGTTCTTCGCGTCTCTGCGTTTTCATTGCGTCAGCGAACCCGCTTGCCGGCCCCATCCAGTGGCCAGCGTCCCCTCCGTCACGCTCCACGCTCGACACGCTCGACGCTTGGGTTGCCGCAACGCCGCTCTGCGTTCTTTGCGGTTACTTCTGCGTTGACCTGGTCCGTCAAAAATGCCAAGGGTAGGTCCATGTTTAGAATCCTATTTGCTGCGGCGGTCCTGTCCTGCCTGCCCGCGCCGGCTCAATCTCAGGACCTCATCCACACCTTCAAGAGAGTGCGCCTCACAGACCAGTTTTGGGCCGAGGGCGCGGCGTTTGCCGACTTCAACCACGACGGATATGTGGACGTGGTTTCCGGCGCCTTCTGGTATGAAGGGCCTGATTTCAAGAAGCGGCACGAGATCTGGCCCGTTAATGCCAGCTTCAAACGCACTCGCCCGGACGGCACCATCGAGACCGTCCCCGGCTTCGAGGGCGCCCTGGGCACCAACAACTCTTACGCCGACTGCTTCCTGACTTTCGCCTACGATATCAACGGAGACGGCTGGGCCGACGTGCTGGTCTATGGGTATCCAGGCAAGGAAGTGGCGTGGTACGAAAACCCCAAAGGCCGCGAAGGCCACTGGCAGCGGCATGTCATCTTTGATGAACTGGATAACGAGTCGCCCGGTTTCGTGGACATCACCGGCGACGGCAAGCCCGAAATCCTCTGCTGCACCAAGGGATACCTGGGCTACGCCCAGGCCGACTGGAACAACCCGGGGGCGCCCTGGAAATTCCATCCCATTACACCCAAGGGCAGCTACCAGCGTTACACCCACGGTCTGGGCTGCGGGGATGTCAACGGCGACGGCCGCATCGATATCCTCGAGAAGGACGGCTGGTGGGAGCAGCCCGCATCTCTGGAGGGCGACCCGGTCTGGACGAAGCATCCTTTCCACTTTGGCGACGGCGGCGCCCAAATGGTGGTCTATGATGTCAACGGGGACGGCTTGAACGACGTCATCACCTCCATCAGCGCCCATGGCTACGGGCTGGCCTGGTACGAACAAGTCAAGGAAAACGGCAACATCACATTCCGCGAACACCTAATCCTGAACAAAGACGCCTCCAAAAACCGCTATGGCGTGCAGTTCTCCCAAGGCCATTCCCTGGCCTTGATCGATATGGATGGCGACGGCTTGAAAGACATCGTCACCGGCAAACGCTTTTGGGCCCACGGCAAATACGGCCCCGACCCCGAGTCCGACACCGCCCCCGCCGTCCTCTACTGGTTCAAACTGGTCCGCCCCTCCAGGGGCCAGGCCGACTTCATCCCGTTCCTGGTTGACGATGACTCCGGTGTCGGTACCCAGGTCATGGCCGGCTTTGTCAGCAATCCCAAATATCCCGACATCGTCGTGGGCAACAAAAAGGGCGTCTTCGTCTTCGAACACCAGGTCAAAGCCGTCAGCCACGAGGAGTGGGAAAAAGCCCAGCCCAAACCGGTGGGGCCGTAGTGGCCGTATCCCTTTCTTCCAACTCCGCCCCGGTCCGGCGCCTGGCCCAGCGCTCCCAACTGGGCCCATGCTCAACCACGAAGGCCAGCGGTGGTCCCGTCCCAGCGTTTGGCTTTTTCACGCTTCAGCTTTCTGAGTATGTTCTCTTCGGCGCGCCTCATTTCCTCCGCGGCCAACCCGTATTCGACCAGCGCGTAGTCATCGCTGTAAACCTCCACCGGGCGCAAGGCGATGATCCTGCCGCTTCCCGAGTGGACGATGCCAATGTCTTCGCCCTCGAGGACGCGCGAGAGGATCGTGCCGAGCTTCTGCCGGGCCTGAGTGGCGGTCATTGTCTTCATAAGCACATTATCGTGTCACTGAACGCCAGGGCAAGGGCCAAATGGCCAACCCTCGCGCGTTCAGAGGGGCGCTCAAAAAGAGGATCGGCTACGGTGAATCCTGCAATACTGCCGCCTACAGGATCAGCCTCGATATTCCATTCGCTTCGTCTTTCCTTCCTCCTTTGCAAAAACGGCTATGCCGAGAGCAAAAAACGGTTGGTAATTGGCAATTCTGCTGTAGCCGCTTTTCCGCTTTTGGAGGAAGCTCTCTTTGTTATTATTCGACCACTTGTTATATGCACAGTTCTCAGGAAAGCGTTAACAGCCGGCGCGAGTTTCTGCGCGCCGCCGCGCGCGGCAGTCTGCTGGCCTTGCTGATTGCCGCGAGCGGGCTGGCGGCGCGGTCCCGAGGGACGGCCGGCCAGCGTTGCGTCAACCGGGGCCTTTGCCGCGGCTGCGCGGTGTTTGCGTCTTGCGGCCTGCCCCAGGCGCTTTCCGCCAAGAACGCTCGAGATGGAGGTTGAAAATGAACAACCGGAATCAGACTATTAACCGGCGCGTATTCCTGCGGCGGAGCGCTGGCGGAGCAGGATGGCTTGCAATGGGCGGCGTTGGGCTGGCCGGCGCGGCGCAGAAGGACGCCAATCCGTTTGCTTATGACCTGGAGCGGGTGAGCAAGACCGACCCCAAGCTCGTGCGTTATGAGCAAGTCGGGCGCTTTGCCTGTCCGGCCCCCGGGCCTCGGCGGCTGGCCGTGGGACCGCAGGACTACTTGTACATCGCAGCCAGGAACGGGGTGAGCGTGCTTGACCCCGAGGGGAGACGGCTCGACCAGATTGCCTTGGGGGCCCCGGCGCGGTGCGTTGCCGTGGCGGCCGATGGGACGGTCTATGCGGGCCTGCGGGACCATGTGGAGGTCTTTGACGCCAAAGGCCGGCGCTCGGCGGCGTGGGAGTCGCCAGGCAAGAAGGTCTGGTTCACGGGCCTGGCGGTGGCGGGCAAGGACGTCTTCGCCGCCGACGCTGGCAACCGGGTGGTGCTGCATTATGACGAGTCCGGCAAAGTGGCGGGCCGCATCGGCGAGAAGAGCAAGGAGCGCAATGTCCCCGGTCTGATCGTGCCGAGCCCGTATCTGGATGTGAAAATCGGCCGTGACGGCCTGCTGCGCGTGAACAATCCCGGCCGCCACTTGGTCGAGGTTTATACCACCAACGGCGACCTCGAGTCGTCCTGGGGAAAGCCGACCGCCGCCATCGAAGGCTTTTGCGGTTGCTGTAACCCGGTGGGCCTTGCCCTGCTCCCGGACGGCCGCTATGTGACTTGCGAGAAGGGGTTGCCGCGCGTCAAAATCTACTCGCCCGAGGGCGCTTTCCAAAGCGTCGTGGCCGGGCCTGAATCGTTCCCGGAAAATGCCAGGGCCGGTGCGCTCCATGATGCCTCGGATGGTCTGCTGGGCGGCCTGGATGCCGCCGTGGATTCGCAGGGCCGGATTTATGTTCTGGACCTTGTCGGCGCAGATGTGCGCGTGATGAGGGCCAAGGCCGGTTGATGAGCTTGACAGGCCAGTTTTCAAATCCGGGAGCGATCCATCGCCGGCAGTTTCTGCGGGACGGGGCGCGGGCGGCGGCGTTGACCGGTCTGGGGGGCCTGCTGGGCCTGGTGGCGGGGCGCAGCGCGGCCGCGGGCACGGTTTGGCAAATCGATCCGCAGAAGTGCGTTCGTTGCGGCAATTGCGCCACCCACTGCGTGCTCGAACAGTCCGCCGTCAAGTGCGTCCATGCTTACGCCATCTGCGGGTACTGCCAGCTTTGCACGGGCTTTTTCGAGCCGGCGCCCAACGACCTCAACACGGGCGCCGAGAACTGCCTCTGTCCTACCGCCGCCATCAAACGCGCCTTCGTCGAGGACCCTTATTACGATTACACCATTGACGAGCAGCTTTGCATTGGCTGTGCCAAGTGCGTCGAAGGATGCAACCGTTTCGGCAACGGCTCCCTGTTCCTCCAAGTCCGCCACGATCGCTGTCTCAACTGCAACGAATGCGCCATCTCGAAGGTCTGCGCCGGTGATGCCTTCCGGCGCGTGCCGGCCGAGCATCCCTATCTGCTCAAGACGATGAGCCACTGAATGAGCAGCGTGTCCGAAATCCGAAATCCGAAATCCGAAGGCCGAAATCCGAGATCGCAGAGCTTTTGGGCATTGGCTCTGCACTCAATAGTGAGGACGCGGGCGCTGCCGTGTCACCCTGCGACCGCACCGGATGAGGGAACGGATGCTGCTTTCGGATTTCGGATTTCGGATTTCCTTCGGATTTCGGATTTCGGATTTCGGATTTTGGCCTTCGGCCTTCGGATTTCCCTTCTCCTCTTCTTGTCCCTGAGCGCGTTCGGGGAGCAACGGTTTCCGCCGCCGGATTTTGTCGAGACCAACCATCAGCTTCCGCTCACGGCGACGCCGGCGGCCCGCGGGCTTTATTACCAGTATCTCGATGTGGCGGTCCTGGCGGCATCGCTGGGAGTGGCGACGTGGCTGGTGCTTGGGAGACGCTCGCGCCGTGGCTTGGTGGCGCTCTCGCTATTCTCGGTGGCCTACTTCGGGTTCTACCGCAAAGGGTGCGTTTGCGCCATCGGCTCGCTTCAGGATTTGGCGCTCGCACTGGGGGATAACGGCTACGCGGTGCCGGTGGGGGTGCTTGCGTTTTTTGCGCTGCCGCTGGCGTTCGCGCTCTTCGCAGGACGGACGTTTTGCGCAGGGGTCTGCCCGCACGGAGCCTTGCAGGATTTGGTGCTGCTCAAGCCCCTGACCCTGCCCTCATGGCTTGAACAGGGCTTGAGCATATTGCCCTTTGTCTATCTGGGCGCGGGGGTCTTGTTCGCCGCGACCGGCAGCGCGTTCATCATCTGCGAATACGATCCGTTTATTCCCGTCTTCCGAATGAGCGGGCGCGCGCTGATGGTGCTGGCGGGGGCGGGGTTGCTGGTCCTGGGCGTATTTGTGGGGCGGCCTTATTGCCGGTTTCTGTGTCCCTATGGGGCCTTGTTGAAGCTGGCAGGCTCGCTTTCCAAATGGCGGCTGCGGGTCACCCCGGACCGCTGCACCCAATGCCGGCTCTGCGAGGCCTCCTGCCCCTTCGGGGCCATGCGCCAACCTGAGTCCGGCAACCCGGAACCAGGGACGCTCCCTACAGCTCGGCGACGCCTGCTCTGGCTGCTCATTTTACTCCCCCTCCTGGCCGGCGCCGGGGCCTGGCTCGGCGGGCAGCTTAGCGGTCCCGCCTCGCTGTTGCACCAGAATGTCAGCCTTGCGCAACGCTGGGTGCGCGAGCGCGACACGCCCCCAAAAACGGGCACCCTCACCCCCGACGACCTGTCCCTGGAACGCGCCCGCCAGAATCCAAAAGACCTGCTGGCGCAAGCCGCCGTCACTCAGCACAAGTTCCGCTTCGGCGGCTGGCTTTTTGGGGCGTGGGTCGGGTTGGTCATCGGGGCCAAGCTCATCTCCCTGTCCGTTCGCCGACAACGGACTGATTACGAACCAGACCGCGGGGCCTGCTTTTCCTGCGCGCGTTGCCTCAAGTACTGTCCCAACGAGCTTACGAGGCGCGGGATGTTGCCAGTCAAATGAAAATGAGCCAGAACCAGCCAATTCAGATAGATGCCATAGAGCCGCCTCCGAGCAGCGCGGGTCGGGCCTGCCGTGCCTGGCTGCTGGCGGAATGGATGGCCGGAGTGTTTGCGATTCTGGTCGCCGCGGGGATGCTGCTGGGGTATCTGAACGCCCGGAAGGATGATCCGCTCAAACCGGCCCGGATGGCGGACCTGAAAGAGAAACTGAGGGCCAATCCGGCCGATGAGCAACTCAAACAGCGTATCCGCCTCCTTGATTTGGAGCTGCGCCGGCATTACTTCCGCTATTTATGGCGAATGAACTCGGGCGTCTGGATGTTGCTGGGAGCGGCGGCCCTTTTCGGAATAGCCGGCGCCAGGGTTGCGCATTACCAGTGGCGACCTCCCTTGCCCAGGCCCAACCCGCAGGCAGGCAGCCAAGCCCTCCGTGGTGCTGCCCTCGCCCGATGGTCGGTGGCGGCTTGTGGCGCCGCTGTTGGCGCAGGGCTCTTTGCGGCGAGCTTCGGCGTCAAGACCGTTTTGCCGGAGCGTCAGGCGGACCTGGACAAATCGCTTGCAAGCACCCTTACCCCCGGAGCACCGGCTTCAGCCGGCGGGGAGCTTCAGACGGCGGCGGACGATGCCGCCCCGCTCGATGAACTCAAGCGGAACTGGCCACGCTTCCGCGGGGCGGACGGGGGAGGGGTTTGGGCCTTCACCAATTCCCCGATAAGCTGGGATGTGAAGACCGGGGCCGGGGTGGCCTGGAAAGCCCCAGTGCCGGCCGGCGGGTTCAACTCGCCCATCACCTGGGGAGACCGGGTCTTTTTCTCGGGTGGCGACGCCGCCAAACGGGAGGTGTTTTGCCTGGATGGAAAGACCGGCCGGTTGCTTTGGCGCCAGGGCCTGGCCAATGTCCCCGGCGGCGCGGCCCAGAAAACAGAGGTCCCGGATACGACGGGCTATGCCGCCTCGACGATGGCCTCGGACGGGCGGCGTCTCTATGTGATTTTCGCCAACGGCGACCTTGGTGCATTCACCTTCGAGGGCAAGCCCGTCTGGTCCAAGGGCCTTGGACCGCTCAAGAATCCTTACGGCCACGCGGCCTCCCTGGCGACCTGGCGGGACCGGCTCATCCTCCAACTGGACCAAGGCGACAATGAAGAAGGCAGGTCCAAACTCTACGCCCTGGACGGGCGCACGGGCCAGGTCGTTTGGCAGACTCAGCGGAAGGTGGGCGCCTCCTGGGCCTCGCCCATCGTCATCGAGGCGGCGGGAAAACCACAGGTCATTACCCTGGCTGTGCCGTGGGTGATTGCCTATTCGGCTGCGGATGGGACAGAGTTGTGGCGCGTCGAGGGGTTGGACGGCGAGATTACCCCCTCGCCCATTTTCGCGGGCGGCTTGGTCTTTGCCGTCAGCCCGTCGGAAAAGCTCATGGCCATTCGTCCCGACGGCCAAGGCAACGTGACCAAGACGCACGTGGCCTGGGCGGTCGAAGACAACGTGCCGGACGTAACAAGCCCCGTCAGCAACGGCGACCTGCTCTTCATGGTCACCACCTCCGGGCTGCTGACCTGCCTCAACGCCAAGGACGGCAAGAAGCAATGGGAGCACGACTTCGACATGGAATGCCATGCCTCGCCCAGCCTGGCCGCAAACCATCTCTATCTCTTCTCCCAGAAAGGCGCCGCCGTCGTCGTGGAAGCCGCGCCCCAATTCAAAGAGCTGTATCGAACCGAGATGGGCGACGCCTTCCACGCCAGCCCCGCCTTCGCCCAGGACAAGATTTTCCTGAAGGGCCTGACCAATGTTTTCTGTCTTGGGATAAGCAATGCCCGTTGACGTAAAATTCGTGGATGAAGCGGTCGAGCGCATCGGGCGGACACCCGATGCGGTCATTCCGATTCTGCAGGCCATGCAGGACCACTACGGCTATTTGCCGGGCGAGGCCCTGCTTCGGGTCTGCGAGGCCACCCAAATCACTCCCGCCGCCATCACGGGCGTGTCTTCGTTCTACGACATGTTCCGCCACCAGCCGGTCGGCAGGTACATCGTTCAGATGTGTCACGGCACCGCCTGCCATGTAGGGGGGGCCGAACGCGTCGAAGAAGCGCTCCGCCGCCACTTGCGTATTCCCGAGGGCGCCGATACTGACGCCGAGCGGCGATTCACCCTCGAACGCGTCGCCTGCCTGGGTTGTTGCACGCTGGCCCCGGTGCTCAGGGTCGCCGAGGAGACCATCGGTTACGCAACCGCCGAAAAAGTGCCCGGCGCGATGCGCGATTTCCTCGAGAGCCGCCAACGCGCCGTTGCCTCCAAACCGGTCCCAGCCGCCTCCAAAGCCCCCAACGGAAGCCCCGAGATCAAGGTGTGCCTCGACTCGTGCTGCGTGGCAAAAGGGACCGACCGGGTATTTCAGGCCCTGCAAGAGGGGCTGAGGCTCACCGGCGCGCAGGCAACAGTGAAACGGGTGGGTTGCGTTGGCGCTTGCTATCTCACACCTATTATCGAGGTCGCCCGGCCCGGCCGCTCCAGTGTGACCTACAGTGGGCTGACGGCCCCCCAGGCTGGCGAACTGGCCCAAGCCCTCTTCCGTCCGCGCGGCCTCATGCGGCGCGTTTCCCGGCTCTGCACGCGCCTGCTGGACGGCTTGCTGGTGGACGAGGAGACAGGTCCTTCGGGGCCTGCAACGCCCGATTCACCGCCTTGGGTCGCCCCCCCTAATCTTAATCTTAACCTTAATCCTGATCCTGCTCCTAATCTCCCTGGCGCGCGGGCCTTCTTCGAGCGCCAGGTCCACATCGCCATGGAGCACTACGGACGGCTCGACCCTTTGGACCTGGATGAATACGTCGCCCATGGGGGCTTTGAAGCGTTGGCCAGGTGTGTCGCTGGGGCGAAGGGCGCAGTCCCCAGTCCCCAGTCCACAGTCCACAGCCTGCCTGCCGGAGCCTTGGCGCAGGCAGGTCCACAGTCCGAGGTCCAGAGCCCAGGGTCCACGGTGTGGAGTGCGGAGCTGGGGGCGCTTTCTGCAGAACAGATTATCTCGACCATTGAGCAATCGGGGCTGCGGGGGCGCGGCGGGGCCGGTTTTCCCACGGGGCAGAAGTGGCGCGTGGTTCGTGCGCAGCCGGGCGAGGTCAAATACGTGATTTGCAACGGCGACGAGGGCGATCCGGGGGCGTTCATGGACCGGATGATTCTCGAGTCGTTTCCCTATCGGGTGATTGAGGGGTTGGCTGTCGCTGCCGTCGCAGTGGGAGCACACGACGCCATTTTTTACATCCGCCATGAGTATCCCCAGGCCCTGCGGCGGGTCAGGGCGGCGCTCAAGGAATGTGAGCAACGCGGTTGGCTGGGCCAGCGTTTGCTCTCGAGCGATTACCCCTTGCGCATCTCCATCAAGGAGGGGGCCGGGGCGTTCGTGTGCGGCGAAGAGACCGCGTTGATCGCCTCGGTGGAAGGCCGCCGGGGAATGCCCCGGTTGCGCCCGCCCTTTCCGGCCCAATCCGGGCTTTGGGGCAGGCCCACCCTCATCAACAACGTCGAGACCCTGGCCCTGGTGCCGTGGATACTCCGGAATGGGGGCCAGGCCTTCGCCAGCATTGGAACAGCCAAGAGCAAGGGCACAAAGGTGTTCGCCCTGGCAGGCAAAGTCTGCCGCGCCGGGCTTATCGAGATTCCCATGGGTACAACCCTCCGCCAAATTGTCGAGGAAATCGGCGGAGGTGTCGCGGCAGGACGCAGCTTCAAGGCGGTCCAAATCGGCGGGCCTTCCGGCGGCTGCGTCCCGGCGCGCCTGGCCGATACGCCGGTGGACTACGAATCGCTCCGGGACATCGGGGCCATCATGGGTTCGGGCGGCATGGTCATCCTCGATGACACGGCCTGCATGGTCGATATTGCGCGCTATTTCCTTCAGTTCACGCAAAACCAGTCCTGCGGCAAATGTACCTTCTGCCGAATCGGCACCAAACGGATGCTCGAGTTGCTCGAACTGCTGTGCGCCGGCAAGGCCGGCCGGAACCATCTCGAAGAACTCGAGCGGCTTGCCCGCCAGGTGACGCAAGGCAGCCTCTGCGGCCTCGGCAAAACGGCCCCCAACCCCGTGCTCACAACTCTGCGCTACTTCCGCGACGAGTACGAGGCGCACCTCGAGGGCCGATGCCCCGCCGGCAAGTGCGCCGCCCTCATCCGCTACCGCGTCCTCGAGAACTGCAACGGCTGCACAATCTGCGCTCAGCATTGCCCCGTCGACGCCATCGCGATGACGCCCTATAAGCGCCACAGCATAGACACGGACAAATGCACACGCTGCGACTCCTGCCGGCAGATGTGCCCGGTGGGGGCGATCGAAGTTAAGTGAGGAGGGGAGCGTGAAATACCCGAGACGAAATCCGAAGGTCGAAGGCCGAAGGTCGAAAGAAGATCGAAGGCCGAAGATCGAAGGTCGAGGGCTGGAGGCTGATGGATCAGTGGGCGCAGGCGGATTCTGTGAAGATTCGGCATTCCGGAGTTGGGGGGATGAAGCTGCAACGGAAATGGCATTACGCGAGGGGCCGCCGACTGGAGACGGACTGGCACGTGACCTTGAGGAGCGCGCAGCCCGGTTTGGGGCGGCGGTTATCCGGTTTGCCAAGAAGATCCCACAAAGCCCGGTGACAAACAGACTCATCGACCAACTTGTGGGCGCCGGAACCAGCATCGGAGCCAACTATTCGGAGGCCGAGGATGCCGTGTCGCGCAAGGATTTCAAAAACCGAGTGGGCACGAGCCGGAAGGAATCCAGGGAAACGATGTTTTTCTTGAGAATGATCGCCGCGGCTGAGGAGGGCCTGGCAGACGAAGCGCGACAACTCTGGCGTGAAGCCAAGCAGTTGAACCGCATCTTCGGTGCGATCTGGAGGAAATAACGCGATGGCAATAACCCCATACCCGCTCGACCCAAGCACTCAGCGCTCTGGATTTCGACCTTCGGATTTCGACCTTCGACCTTCTTTCGACCTTCGACCTTCGACCTTCGACCTTGTGGTCCTTTCATGACCCCTCTCTCCATGATTATCGACGGCCTCTCCGTCCGGGTCGGGGCGGGCCAGACCATCCTGCAGGCGGCGCGCCAGGCCGGCGTTGCCATTCCGACGCTTTGCCACGTCGAGGGGTTTCAACCGTCGTCCTCTTGTTTTCTCTGCGTGGTCCAGATACAGGGGCGGGCTGGGCTTTGGCCTTCCTGCGCCATGCCTGCGGCCGAGGGGATGACCGTCATCACCAATTCGGATGAGATCCGAGCGGCGCGCAAGACCGCCCTCGAACTCCTGCTCTCCGACCATACGGGCGACTGCATCGGGCCTTGCCGGACGGGGTGCCCGGCGCGGCTCGATATCCCGAATTTCATCGGCCGGATTGCCGCGGGCGATTACCGGGCCGCGGCGGAGATCGTGACGGAGGACCTTACGTTGCCGGCATCCCTGGGGCGGGTTTGTCCGCGCCTTTGCGAGCAGCGATGCCGCCAGTGCGATGTCGAGAGCGCGCTCTCCATCCGCAACCTGCATCGCTTCGCCGCCGACCACAGCCGCCTGCCAACCGCCGGAACGCGTCCTTCAGGCGGCAGTCTCCAAAGCACCGGCAAACGCGTGGCCATTGTCGGGGCGGGTCCTGCCGGCCTGGCAGCGGCGTATCATCTGCTCCGAAAAGGCCACGGGGCGGTGTTGTTTGACGCTCACCCGCAGGCGGGCGGGATGCTGCGCTACGGCATCCCGGCGTTTCGCCTGCCGCGGCAAGTGCTAGACACGGAGATCAAACACATCGGCGGCCTGGGCGCCGAATTCCGTTTGGGCAAACGGCTGGGCCGGGACTTCACCCTGGACGAATTGCGGCGGGATTTCGACGCGGTGTTCCTGGGCTTGGGGGCGCAAGGTTCGCGCGGCCTGGGCTGCCCGGGAGAAGAGCTGGCGATGCCGGCCCTCGAGTTTCTGGAGAGACTCACCGATGGGCCGCAGCCGGTGGTCGGGAGCGAGGTCGTTATCGTGGGTGGCGGCAACACCGCCATGGACGCCAGCCGTTGCGCCTTGAGATTGGGGGCCAAATCCGTGCGCGTCCTCTACCGCCGCACCCGCCGCGAGATGCCCTGCCTCATGGAGGAAGTGGAAGCGGCGGAAGCCGAGGGCGTTCAACTCGACTTTCTCATTGCCCCGATGCGCCTCGAGCGGAAGGAGGGGAATTTGATTCTGACCTGCCAGCGAATGGAATTGGGCGCGCCGGATGAGAGCGGGCGCGCTCGCCCGGTCCCGGTGCCAGGCTCGGAATTTGCCGTGCCTGCCTCCTGTGTCATCGCGGCCATCGGGCAGAGCGTGGATTTCGACGGCCTGCCTGCCGGGGACATCGCTTTATCCAAATGGGGCATTGCGGTGGACCCCAGGACGCTGGCGACCAATCTTCCAGGCGTCTTCGCCGGGGGCGATGGCGTCACCGGACCGGACCTTGCCGTGCGAGCCGTGGCGGCCGGCAAGCTCGGGGCGGCTTCCCTGGATCAATACCTGAGCGGCAAGAAGGTCATTGGCGCCCCCGAACCGGTCAATGTCCTCATGGGAAGGTTGAGCGAGGATGAGCTGGCGGTGATGCTCCGGAACATCGAGCAAAGCCCGCGCGCACCCATGCCCCAACTGGAAATGGAAAAGCGGCGGGCCACGTTCGAGGAAGTCGAGCTTGGTTTTTCAGTCGAGACCGCTGCGCGCGAGGCGAGGCGCTGTCTGGGTTGCGGCTGCGGCAAGGCCATCCCCTGCCGCCTCCGCCAGTTCGCCACCGATTATGGAGTGGACCCGCAGCGCTTTGCCGGACAGCGCCGTCGTTTTGCCCGGGACACCTCCCACCCGGAGATTATTTTCGAGCCTGGCAAGTGCATTGTGTGCGGCGCATGCGTCGAGGTGGCGGCCCAGGCGGGCGAGGAGCTGGGCCTTGCGTTGATTGGACGGGGATTTCAGGTCGCCGCAGCCGTTCCATTCGGCAAACCCATGGCCCAAGCCCTGCTCAAGTCCGGCCGGCGGGCTGCCGAGGTCTGCCCCACGGGGGCAATCATGCTCAAGGGCAGCGGCTGCGCCGGCTGCCGCCTTGCGTAGCCAGGAAGCCTTGCTTGAGCAACGAAGGGCGAAGGACGAAGGCAATGTCGAGTTTCCCCGGAATGATGCACCCCAGCGCGAAGCGTTTGGAGTGCGGGAGCTTGCTCCCGCTTTCGGGCGCGTGGAACACTCCAAAAGCGCCGGCAAGCCGGACGCGCTCCAACCGCTTCGCGCTGGGCTGCGCCATTCTAACCCCAATGCCTTTCGGAACTATACTGACTGGTTCGTGCGATGGACGACACGAACCGCGAATGGCATAACCGCAAGAAGGCACAAAAGGCGCAAAAACCCTGATTTCTTGCGCCTTTTGTGCCTTTTCGCGGCTATTCGGATTGTGTCCTATCCCGCTAGCCCCTGTGTAAAACCGTTTCAGCGGTTGCGAGGCGGCCCGCTTTTGGCGAGAATTGAGGCATGAGCATCGCGAGATTGCCGATTCAGATTGACCAGGAGAGAATCGGGCGTTCTGCCGCGCGCGGTGCATCCGCAGACTGAGCCTTTTCGGCTCGGTGCTGCGGGACGACTTCGATCCCCAGCGTAGCGACGTTGACATGCTGGCCGATTTCGAGCCGGGCGCTCTGCGGGGCGTGGGCTTCCGCTATTTGGGCTACGGCGAGGGACTAACCGCCATTCTCGGATGGAAGGTTGACTTTTGTTCGCGTCTCAACAAACACATCGAGGCAGCGGTGCGGCGGGACGCGATTCCGATCTATGAGCGCCCATACTTTGCTGCGCCAGATGCTGGGCTTGCCCCAATGCCCGTGGGGCGACGTCGCCAGGCGCTTCCATCACCAGACCCTGCGGGACAACGTTTGCTTGGTGGGCGCCCCGCTGATCCAGCAAATCAACGCCCGGGTGGCCGCCGCCGGGCGGGAGGTGTTCCATTGCGGCCCCGGGCCTGTCCCGGCCCCGCTGGCGATCAAGGTGAACACCTGCGTGCTGGAAACCGACGTGCATTTCCCCACCGACCTGAATCTGCTCTTCGACGCTGGGCGCAAGTGTCTGGACCTGATCGAGAAATACCGTGACCAGTACGGCTGCGAGTTGCCGGGCTGGCGCAAGCTCGACGATTGGCGGGTGCGCTTCAAGGCCGCCGAGCGCGTGGCCAGCAAGGCGGCCTTTGGCGGGGGCAAGGACAAGGAAACGCGCGTGCGGGCTGTCGTCGGCGACTACGTGGCAGTGGGCCGGGAACTGGAGTGCAAAGTCACCGCCAGCCTCCTGAGCTTGTGCGACCAGCCGGTGGACGCCGCCGACTGGGACTGCCTGGCTTACTTTGAGCAGATGCTCGACAAGCACCTGGATTTGGTGGATCGGCGGCTGCTCCAGGGCCAGAGCATTCCCAGCGCCGAGAAGGGCTTCTCGTTGTTCGAGCCGCACACCGAATGGATCACGGAGGGCAAGTTGCACCCGCCCGTGGAACTGGGACATCGCTTGTTGGTGGCGACTGACCAGCACGGCTTGATCCAAGACTACGACGAGCTGATCGGGGAGGTGGACCTGAACCAGAGCGTGCCGGTGGCCAGTCGGTTGTTGGGCCGCTACGGGGTTTTGTCGTTCAACCTGCACCAAATCGGGCGGCGGCTCTTGGAGCAGAAGAGGGCCGCAGTGAGTGTGGCGGCATAGGCCGCAAGCGGCCAACGAGGAGGGTCGGGGCAGAGGGGAGGGGTTTGCCCAGGGGCGGGGCGGAAGAGGAGTTACATACGCAATACTTAGTCTATCATTAACATGCATTATGTTATTTAACCTACCGGC
>Ga0181524_10002342_pt1 | contig 19663 bp, 20 predicted proteins | sample PEATcosm2014_Bin_34_FD_119761 | JGI IMG/M metagenome (GOLD analysis project Ga0181524, IMG submission 119761) | Peatland microbial communities from MTU Mesocosm Facility, Houghton, MI, USA - PEATcosm2014_Bin05_60_metaG | ecosystem: Environmental > Terrestrial > Soil > Wetlands > Peat | place...
CTCCTTTTCGGATCATCTGAACGATCAGTTCCTCGGCCACAACTCCGACGCCACGCTCTGCTCGCGTTCCAGTTCCCGGGGGAGGACGTGGTGCGGTGTCCCCGGGGGCATTCAGGCGCGCCTATCGTGGCATCCTCGCGCTGGCCCTCCGTCTTGAGTCGTCGGGAACGCCATCAGAGTTATTCCTCTCAGTCAACAATGTCCCCCGATACGCAGAGAGTATATCTCCCTACGCCAGTTCTCGCCTATCTCTTCTCCGACCGACACTCACTTGTGCTATCATCTCGCGAATACGATGCGGGTTTCCGCGCGGTCCGGCATCGGGGGCCGGATCCTCCCGTCGAGGGAGGGATGGGCTCCTGAGCCGGGCGATCGTGGCCTTTCGGGGCCGGGCAGCCGGCCTGGACTGGTTCGACACGGGTGGGCAACTCTAGGGGCACCAGTACGGGGGAGAACTGCTATGGACTTAGCCGCAAACACGGTCCTGATCACCGGCGGCGCGTCGGGCATCGGGCTTGCGCTTGCCGAGCGATTCCTGGAGGCGGGCAGTCAGGTCATCGTATGCGGCCGCCGGCAGGACAAGTTGCGAGAAGCGCAGGCCCGCCATCTGGGGCTCGCCGTCCGCGTCTGCGACGTCGCCCGGGACAGCGAGCGGGTGGCGCTGTTCCGCTGGGCCGTTGCCGAATTCCCCCGCCTCAACGTGCTCGTCAACAATGCCGGCATCCAATGTCGGCTGCAGCTCGCCGCACCCGAGGCGTGGGATCAGGCGCGACAGGAGATCGCCATCAACTTTGAGGCGCCGATCCACCTCTCCACGCTTTTCATTCCGCACCTGCTGGCGCAGCGGAGCCCAGCCATCGTGAATGTCACCTCGGGGTTGGCCTTCGCCCCGCTGGCGGGTGTGCCGATCTACAGCGCGACGAAAGCGGGGCTGCACTCATTCACGCTGTCGCTCCGGCACCAACTCGCCCACACGCCGATTCAAGTCGTGGAGATCGTGCCCCCCGCCGTGAACACGGATTTGGGAGGACCCGGCCTGCACACCTTCGGCGTGCCGGTCGGGGAATTCGCCGATGCGGTGACGACCCGCATGCGCGAGGGGGATACGGAGATTCCCTATGGCTTTTCCGCCCAGGCCAGCCGCGCATCCCGTACAGAGCTCGATGAGCTCTTTCGACGAATGAACCCGCCCATCGCCCGGCCGGGATCGAATCCCGGTTGACCGGACTGGAGCGCGCCAAGATCGGCTACAATGAGGGATCGTATTGGCCACGTTAACTTGCCTTGATTCCCCCCCGCCGACGTCCGCAGGAGGGATTGCCTTGACACCGAAGAAACGGCCGGGTCCCGCATCACGGATTACGAGGGAGAAAGGCAAGGCATGTTTTCATGCCCGTCCCCCATTTACGGCGGAGGCCATCGCTCAGGCGCACAAGGAGTTCCAGGAAATGCTCGACAGGACCGAGAAGTAGAGACGTACGAAGGTGTCCATCGTCCGAAGTTCGTTGAACAATCCAGCTTGCCCCCGGGCCGCCCCTACGGGCGCCGGGCCTCGTCAAGAACCGGCCAGCCTTGCTCCGCCGCCGCCACTGCAGGGCGCACCGCGCCGTGGAATGCATGACATGGGGGAAACTGCTGCTTCTGCCCCCACGACGACCGAACCCGGCTGGCCCGGGGGCCCGGCGCGCGAAGAGGCCGAGGGGCGGGGGAAGGCGCCTACGTCGAGATGAAAGATTTGTCCTCACAGCGAAGAAACAGCCGGGCCCCGGATTACGGATTACGAGCGAGAAAGGCAATGCATGTTTTCATGCCCGTCCCCTATTTACATCCGCTTGTCAGCCGCCGCTCTGTGACTCAGTCTCTCATAGGTGCGTAATTGTCGCGCATTGCAGGTGGCGTTCCTGTGCACTTCTACTGCAACTTTAGAGCGGAAATTAGCTTCGCGTCAATTCCAAAGCCCCTCAAAAGAGAAGGACTTTTTCTTAGGGCAGCGTTTACCATTGTCTTGGCTTGCTTGGCAGAGGTTGGAGACTCGGCAAATGCCAGCCTGCCCGTCCACACCTTCTTGCATTTTGAACAGAGGACAAGAAGATTTCCCGCGTCGTCAATAAGCATGTTGAACTCGCCTCCGTCTTCCATGTGTTTCAGCATGCCAATTCCCTCCATTGAGTATCACAAGTCCTACCTGAAGAGGTCCGGATAGAGAAGTTTCGCCTTGCCGATCGTCGTCTCGTCGGCAGCTGCTCCTAATGCGTCAGCCTTCTTCTGAGCATTGTCGGCTCGCTCCTCTGCTTTTGCCTTACCCGCAGAACCAATCTGCAAACCGAAGAAAGCTCCGACTAGGGTACCCAGAACACTAGTAAACAGTCCGACGACAGCGGTAACGTCGGCTGCGCCCTTCCAGCCTGCAAACAAGAGCGCGCATACTAATGCTGCGGCCAATGCGAGGCCAAAGACGGAGAGCTGAAATGCTTTTTGTATGCGGAACTTCTCCGTCGCGTTATCCTGCGTCTTGGTACAGGATTGTGGTTGATTTGGCTGTGTTGACATGGCTGTCCTCCTCGTGTTGGTTCTGAATATATCCTGCTCCAGAAAACCCGAACTTCAGGCGACGCGCGGAACCACGGCTCCTCGGTCTGAGAGGTGCTCGTTCAGGGGCGGATCTCATTTCAAAAAGTCCTCGCTCTCTTTGGGTCCCCGCTTTAGGCCACTACCAGAAGGCCCTCGTGTTGACTCGGTAGGCGGGGGCACCCCATAAGTCTCCCACGAGACCGCCCGGGTCCTCTCTTTGCGGTAAGGCGGTGGTTGGGGCAGGGGCACCATCTTCAGATCCACCTTGAGTCACGAAAAGACCGGCTTGCCGAATCCGTGCAGCACAAAGCCTAGCACCCGAGAACAACCGGAACCCAATCCGGACTTGCTAGCTGAAACGCACATCTATTTTGGGATCGTGGCAGCTCGATCAGGAGCACCGTAACAGCAGGTTTATCGGGAGACGGCGTTATAGCTAGCACAGTGAATCCTCGGCGTCCTTCTCTCCTTCGAATTTCTCTCACGTTCTTGTTCTCAGAAACGAATGCCAATCGTTCCTCCCAGGGCCTGGGCTTGTTTGAAGTTCGGCGCGTCCTCGCCGACCCTATAAGTAAGTCCAATGCTAACATTCTTGACGACCAGGAATTCCAGACCAGCCACTCTAGGCCTTCTAGTGCTCGAATTTGCAGAGGCGTGCGGACGATTCTTCTTCCCAGCCATGGGACGTAGCGCGCGATGAGGGCTGAACTTTTCACTCAGCGCCCGCGGCATCCCGACCCGCAACACCGGGCGGATGATCTCATCGACCAAGGGATACGGCTTCACGGGATCTCCACCTGGCGCACCGATCGCCAACAATTGGAATCGCGCACCAAACAAATCAAGGCGTTAGCCTTCAAAAGGCGTCCGGTACCTTTTTTCCTAAATAATCCCCAACGATGCGCTACTTGACCCCACACAGCCATGGTCGAAAGGCTTTTCTATTACGGAGGACCTAAGCTGCGCAGGCTGAGATTCTCCTTGTCCACAATCCGAACGGTGGGTTGGCTTTATAGACAATCCTCAAACGGCTCCGAAATCTGCGCATTGCCGTCGAGGAGTTCGAGCTCACGCACTTCGCCGGGATGGCGCTGATTCGCCCCTTGTGCACGCGCCTCGGTCTCAAGCAGAATAATAGAACCTTCTCATTCCCTTTTCCTTTAGGCCACACCATCCGCTCCGACTAAGTCGAACCCAGAGTCCCCGACCACGTCTCGAAACCTCGGTTGCCGCGCTCGTCATCCTTGAAAAAAGCAAGGTACGTCATCACGTGGTATCTCACAAACTCCTCCTGCTCGGGATGCAGCCGGGCCAACTCGTGGTAAGGACGCCAGGTTCCCGAGTTGATATAGACCTGGTCCAGAATGCCATCCCTCATGATCGTAGAGTCTAAGGGGACCATCTCGTACTGGTGTGTATGGCCGTAAACTATGAATCGGGCGATGCGACTCTTGAAAGCGTCCTCGCCGCCAGCATGGGGATAATACGACGCTTCGGGTGCCGCATGCTTTTCATTGATCCATGCCAGCAATCGGCTGAAGTTGCCGCGAAATACGCCCTGGGAAAACTTCAGACCCCATTCGAGTTCATCAACATCGTCGAAAAGATGGAAGAAGGAATGGTGCTTCTGGATAAAATCAAGCCCCAGAAGATCATCGACTAGCTTGTCCCAAACACCCTTCACTTTCTTTTGCAGACTAGTGTCTGGGCAAGTCCTCTGTAGTAGGCCGTCCACCCAGACGGGAATCATGAGCGTAGGACGAACGTTGTCGATCTCCTTGAGGCCGTCAATACACGCTGCGGGGAGCACGCCTCCCAGTTCTTCCTTGACAAGCATCGAGAAGCGGTCCACGACCTCCACGACAATTGCATCGCCCAGGGAAGAGGTATTCCGATCGCCTTCGTAGTTGAAGGGGTCGAATATATCGCCATGTCGCGCCAGGACTCGGTGCTCATCGTAGATCTTACGAATGGTCTCCGATTCATTCGGATCATGGGGGAACGGCGTGGTGGCGGGAGTGGCCAGACCCATAGCGTTGGCTATGGCCCCACGCATCTGATCATATGCAGGGCCTGGAAGGTGATAGAACCAGTCGTGGTTGCCGACGAGGTAGTGGATATGGACCTTCACGGGCTGGCGGTCCGTTGCCTGCGGTTCCCGACCGACCTGCGCCGGCTTACCCTCCGCCGTCGCGGGTGGTATCGTCGTTGTTCTGCCGTCATCAAGACTCTTCAAGACGGCCAATGAATCGGCATTCCGCTTTAGGATCTCATCCGTGATCGATCTCACCTTGTCGATGAAAGGCTGACTTTGGGGGTTATCCCAAGGCTTTACCGAAACCGGAGCGCCATTCTCTCTGAGCCACCGCGTTGAACGGATGACGTCCAGGATATCTCCCAACAACACGAGGTGCAATTCCTCAATAGGCCTATAAAGGCCATTGCTACGCCAGGAGGCATCATAGGCCAAATCGCGGAGCCGGTCGCGAAAAAGGCGGAATGCTCCCACTTGAACAGTTTCGCCGGACGTCCCGTCAGTAAAATGGAGGTCACTAATGATGATGAGCATAAGAACCTCCTCCCAGACGCCGTTCAGGGCTAGCGTCATTCTGCGGGTATCATCGCCAACTCAACCTCACTGCCGTTCTCATTTCCGTGTGGAGATCGAACCCTCCTCGACTGGCGCCACGCAAGTATCTAGAAGCATGCGGTCCCAGAAATTATCCCAATCGATCGTTGGAGATCACCTGTGCCATTCGGCAAAAAATGGTTTACTTTGAGCAATGTGCTCCGGGGCGGTGTTTGACAACGACACCTCGGCGCCCAAGAAATCTCGGTTAGCTTGCCGAAAACAGTACCGGACGAACGCGCTGCAATACATCGCGTGCGGGTCATCAAAGGGGTTTGGCGCCCACACACGCTTGGTGACGATGGCCAGCCATGTTCCCACAAGCTCCAAGAGCGGATACTCAAACTGCTCATCACAGAGTTGGAGTGCCGTGCCCAAAACGGTATCCTCTTCGGCTTTGCTCAGTCCGAAATCGAGGAATGCGGCGTGCTCAATCTCGTCACCGCACCACTTGCCAATCCAGTTCTCCTGGGCGCCATTCCGAAGCTGAGCGTGCAGGGGGTTGATTTGGAGATCACTCTCGAACAAATATGGGCTCCGGCCGGTGGTCCGCTTCGGACCCCGCCGATCTGGCCGCACCTCACCCAGAATGAATGTGTGCGACCATAACGATGGGTCCCCATGAGGGGTCAACCCCTGCTGACCAGCCCGGATGGCCTCGCCGATCCAATCGGAAGCGCCGACCAAAGCCACCCGTGCGCGCCCATAGTTGGAGACGAAGAAACTCAGAAGATTGGGATTGGGATTCATGCCCTCCCCCCCGAGCGTGGTGAGCTCGTTGAACCTTGAGACAACAGCATAGGAGATTAGCACTAGCCCAGCTGTTGAAAGTGTGGAGGTAGGAAGTAATCCGGCTAGGCCGGTGCCCTGCATTCCTGGTAGCTCGCTGAGGGGTCCCGCCTTTGCTTTGAGGCGGTTGCCTGGCGAAGTCATCTGTTTTCTACAAGCAAGAATAGAAGGACCGTGGACAACAACGAGATGCGATATCCTTGCGAATCTAGAGGTCTTAGCGTGGGTGGGGGTCCAATCCTCTAGAGTGGAAGTAAATTGCCGTCATAAGGTGCCCAGGGTGGTCGCTTGGCGCCCGAGCTCAGGGAATTCTTTATTCCTTAAACACGATCTCCAGGGCCCCCTCGACGTCCGTGAGCTTGATCGGCTTCCGCAGGAGCATGGCCGGCCCATGCTCCAGGGCGGCTAGGGTCTCGTCGTGATCGGGGAAGCCGGTAATCAGCACGACGATGGCCTCCGGGTCTCGTCGCTTCACGGCGCTGAATCTCCATTCAAGCGCTTCATTTACATACAGGCGAGGAATGAGTTTGTCAGACCACAGCAACTGATATGGATCAGAGGACCGACATTCCGCATGAAGGATGGACCCCCCCCACTCCAGGCGGGAAACCACCCTGATGTTCTGGGCTCAGGCCCTTGGCAGGAGACTTGAGCAGCCTGGACGGAGTTTTTGGGGATCGCAGGTAAGTGACCCTCCCCGCCCAAAGGGCGGGGCTTCGCCTGCGTTCCTGGTGGACGCTTCGCACCCAGGCATCGGATAAAGGGGAACTCCGTCCGCCTTTATAATCCCCCGGCACGGATGCGATTCCCCCCTGCCCAAAGGACAGGGCTACCTCGCATGGCGAGTGTGCGGATTCTTGACTACACTCTTGGCATGTCCAGGCATCTGAACTTGCGACCGTCGCGGAAAACCTCCAAGGCCATCAGCCACCAGCATCATTGTTGGATCTTGCTGCCCGGCACCGGGGCTTTCGTGACGGCGCTCGGCGTCGTACCCGACGCGGCGCTGGGAGTCGCGACGTTCATGATCATAGCAACAGGAGTCAGATTTACCGTCTCGGTTTGCGTGGCCGAGGGCGGCGAGCTGGACCACCCGACGCTGGCAGACGCAGGCGATCGGAGGATGATGGAACTGCCTGGCGGACTGCTCGCCTGTATGGCATCGATCTTGGCATCTGCGAGCGCCGTGCTCTTGTTCACGGCGTTCAGCAAGCCTGTTGCGACCTTGGTTGTGTCATTGCCTTGGGCCACCTCGTAGGTGACGCTGACAGGGGAGTTAGGGATGGTTGGCGAGGTAGCCGTCAGAGTGATTTTATCCCCGTCTGTAACGGAGCCGGTGACGGTCAAGAGTACGGTCGCAGTTGTGGTCGCACCTTGCTGGCCGGTTGGGGGCGGGGGCGCACCTTGCTGGCCCTGAAGCGATTTAGAAATCGCTGCCTCAGCTGCCCCGAGTGAGCATTGGCGGTGTATCGCCTGTATCCTTGGCACCTCTAGCGCAGCAACTATTTCCGACTTGTTTGTCAGTGAGTCGAGATAATCACTTATAGCTTTATAGTAGGTGGCCTGAATTGCCTGAGCGAAGGTGCCGATGCTGGACTTAGCGTAGATATCTGCATCGATCGCTGTCTTCCACCCGCCCGAGATGGTTGCGCCAGCGGTGAGAGCGTGAATTGTAGCCACTGGGCTGAACGCAGTCCCGAGGGCAGAAAACACCGTAGTGATCATATCCAATCCTGTATTGACGCTGTTTTCGGCCAGGACGAGATTGTTAAGAAACTGACTGCATTTTGTTTCTGAATCGCTTACGATAATTCCTACATATGTCCTATTATCGTTCGCGAGGGTTTTCAATGCTTCCGGGCTGGTCAGATTAACGTCTAGGTCTTCGGCAGTAACCATGTAGACGTTGCGGTTTTCCCACTTTTTGAGGACCGACCCACACCCAGCGAGGCCAAACCCAATGATTGCGATTCCAAGTATTTGCAGAAGTCGCATTGCCATCCTCCTGTGGTCCCGAAAAATCCGTCCGCTCGCCAGGACCTTCAGCCCTACGAAGAGCGCCACAATAGACGGTGAACAAGAGCATCTGTACGCCTGTGACAGCGATCTTCCCGCTCGCGATGACCAGATCGGACCGTTGTGGGATCCGCGGTCCGGTCGTGGCGACGGCTCTCTTGAATGCCTTCCAGCCTCCGGTGTGTCCTGGGCCCGTAATTCGATCTCTTCGATTCACACCCCCTTTCGGAAATGCTTTCCCCCTGGTCGGCCGGCACTCTTTCAGAGAAAATGCTCTAATTGCGCAATTTCTTAAGGTCGATGTCCGTAGTGCACGCACCCGCAGCTGCGTCGTATGCGTCCCCACGCAGCTGCTCGGTTGCATGCAGATCGGTGACCAAAGCTCGGTAGCAGGGATCACGATGCAGCAGAAACCGACCGGCCGTTTCGACAACTTGCAGTTGCGGGCCCGTAAGGGTCCAACTTGTCGGGACCGCTTTGGCTTGATTCCGGAGTTCCCGGTGCTCCGCCGTATCTGCCGGGATTTGATCGAAGTCGACCGTGATCCCGTACACTTTCATGCCGGTAAACTTCGCTGAGTCGCCGACCTCGCGTGTGGCATTAGCTAACTCGGTGAGCAGCCCAGCAAGTGCGACCTGCGAACTTGCGGTGTTGGCGTCGATGGGGACCGAGATAACCGTCTCTACCATGCTGACAATGCCTGGGCGTGTTTTCTCTTGATAGACGTTATTCGATGGATCCGAACGCGCATTGACTACGACGATGACGAGATTGCGGATCTCGCCTTCGTTAATTGCGCGGAGAATGCCTGCGTCGTCGTACGGCTCGATCAGTGCAGACCGCAGTGACTTGACGCCGAGGTTATCCGCTACGCCACCATCCAGGAAATATAGGTACTCGATGATTCGAAATGGGTCTGGTCCATGGCGAAGGTCGTTGGCATAGCGCGCGTCTCTGTACTCAGGCAAGTTTAGATATGGCGTATAGGGGTTCGCGAGGTCTATTTCAAACCATTGGCTGCTTCGAAGCTGGCCAGTACAGCCGACGGAGAAATTCTGAAATGCGACCGGAGTCAACAATATGGGAAAGGCAGCGGACGCTGATACGGCTGTGGAAACCGGCAGGGTGTCATAACTCGAGCAAATGTCGTCGAATCGCCGGGGCGTGAAAGCGAAGGTCTCGCCACCGGCCATGTCGGTCGCGTTGAGCACGATATAGGGTTTGCCAGGCTGGTTCAATCCACCAAGCGTGGCACCGTGAAACAGCCGCTGATCGAGTAGCGTCTCCAGTGCCTCGATGCGCGAAAAGCCGCCAAACAAGAGCTTGGGCCACGTGATTGGATTGACCACGTCGAGCGCCAGCAACGCCATATTGTCTTTCGTGAGGAAGGCGGTGCGCAGCTCATCGAGATCGCCATCGGGATGGGAAGCGTTCCGATGGACGCCGAACCAGGCGGCGGTGACGCTGCCCCCGGAGACCGACGAGATCAGCTTCACGTCCTCGGCGAGGCTATGGGAACCATCGGCGGCGGGGTATGTCGTCTCTGCCATCTCGCGCAACACGGATGCTGCTAATGCAGAGGCGCGTGAACCTCCTCCCGAGAAGGTCATCAGCACCACCGGCCGGCTGCGATCGGCTGGAATGATGCTACGCCGGTCGGGGTTGGCTTGGCCAGCCTGGAGTGGCGTGTTCTCAAAATGCGTACATGCGCATTCAATGACAAGCAGCACGCATGACAACGCAAAACCGGCTCTAGCGACGAGATGTTTGCGCATCGTCTGCACCTTCGTCTAGGTTTTGGTGAACGTAATAGGCAGCGGACTATTCGGTAACGTGCCACTGATGATCCCAGACCACTTGGGCGGGGCGTATCCGCTCCCGGAGAGGGCTATCTCGTAGTAATTCGATGGAAGGATTAGGTCGGTCTCCGTTTGGCCGATGGTACTCCCGTTGGCGATGACATCGCGAATGTCATGCGGATCGAAGCTCACGTGGATGTATTCCATCGTTGCACTCCCGGTGATTTATCCTCCGACGCCTGACGAGCCCATGATCTTGGCCACCGACTCCCGTGATGGGCTACCCCAAAGAGACGTCCGACGTCCACAAGCCTAGCCAAACCCCAGGGTGGAGCAATCGGAGCAGGAAAACCTCGCACCAAGCCAGGCTCTCGGGAGCAGCGAACGTAAGAGGCAAGACGCGATGTAATGCGAGCACGATGATCCCATTTTCTAGTGGTCTTGCTCATGGATTGCCTTGCTTCACCTCCTGGTACGCCCTGTACCAGTCAGTGGCGATCTTCCATTGCGCCTTGTCCAGGGTGATCGCACTGCCGCAGACCGCCTTGGGCGTCAATCAGTCGTACCCCTGGCACGGCCCCCCTCTCGCTGAGGGGCACATCCTCCCATTTCTAAGGCCATCTCTCTCAAGCACGGTGGTTCGAATGCGATCCCGAGCAACCCGAGCCATCCCCTCGCGAAAGGGCACGGTGGCCGACCCGTTCGGAGTGCCCGAGCGCGTGGACTAGGTTCAACCCCACGGAGATTTTCCTTCGCCTCCCGGCTGCCGGGTGGGAGCCGTCGGAACCGCCGGCCGAGTCGGCGGCGGGCTCGGCTCGCCCCCAAAGATCGCTGTCATGACGCGATCGATGATCTGGATGGAAAAGCGTTCTCTGAAGCCCGCTAGAAACGCGACGATGTAGAGCGGCAGGGTGCTGCCCGGTGTGGTCTTTCCCTGGATGGCGAGAAAGCCGCCCAGGATGATCAGGACGGCGAGGAGCCCCATGACCGCGCCCAGGATCGGTTTGAAGTAGTACCACGCCGCATAGTGGGTATCGAAGTCGAGATCGGTCGCGTGCTTGATCAACCCCCAGATGACGATCGTGACGCCGCCGAGGGCGCCCATCAGGAGGTACCGCCAATAGGCGAAGCCGAACAGGAAGCTCCCCCAGGCGTCGAGTTCCATCCGCCTCAACTGGAGGCCGGCAATCAGCACGAAGAGCAGCCACAAGACCGCATAGACCGCCACCCCACATCGCAGCCCAGCAGCGCCCCTGGTCTCTAGTGCCCGATTGACGAGGAAGGTGGCCTCCCAAATTGCCTGCTGCGCATCCGCACCAGCCCCACCGTCGTGTGTGCGCTCTTATCGGTTCTCGATCGCAGATCATATGCAGATTCCTGGGGCCCCGATTCTTCGGAATCGGAACGACCAAGAGGATTACAGGGAGCGGGGCAGAGGCCGTGTTGCGAGAGGATTGAATCGAAGGTTAGCAGGTCTTGCTGACGGATCAAAATACGGGGAGAGGAGGATGCGAAGCGGCGGGCCAGTACAGAGGAACGCACCGCAGAGGGGTCTCCAAGACACAAGACCTTGATGGCCCCAATGGAGCAGCCGGATCGGCAATGCGTGTCCACTCCCATCCCCAGACAGTGGTGGACGAGACGTCGGTCGACAACACAGGCCTTCTGCTCTTACCTTGTAGGACGGCGTTCCGAGGGGGTCAACGGGAAAGATCGGTCGTAGAAGGGGAAAAAGCGGACGACGAGGAACTGCTGGGGGGCGGAGGAGCAGAGGTGCCGAGGGGCAAGGGAGTGGGGGAACCGAAGAATCGGGGAACCGGAGAGGGGGAAGAGCCATTCAGTTACGGGGAAGACGAAGGGGCGCTGGAAGGCTCGTAGCGCTGAGCGGCGCGGAAGTCGCGGGGGCGTTGGCCGGCGCGCTGACGGAAGACGCGGCCGAAGTAGTGGGGGTCGTGGAAGCCGACCTCGGCGGCGATCGCGTGGATGGAAAGGTCGGTCGTCGCCAATAGTTCGCGGGCTCTCGTAATGCGCACCTCTTCAAGAAAATCCATCACGGATCGCTGGTAGCGTTGGCGGAACACTTGCCGCATTGTCCGCACTGACAGATCCAGCGCCTTGGCCAGGCTCTCCACCGTCCAGTCGCGCATGTAGTGCTGTTCAATAAAATGCCGGATGCGCTCCGAGACGTGGCTCGGGCGCGGTCCCTGGGCAATAAGCTCGCGGGCCTTCTCCAGAAGCTCCGTGGCGTTGAAGGGCTTGTCCAGATAATCACTTGCCCGAGCGCGCAGGCCCGTGATCACCATGTCCTTGGTTCCGTAGCCGCTGATCAGAAGGACCGGAACGTCGCTTGTCTCGCGGAGACGAGGCAAGAAATCGAGGCCGCTCTCTTGATCAAGGACCGCGTCGAGAATGACGAGGTCTATGGTCTCGCGGTCCAGTGCGTGGGTAGCAGTCGCGATGTCGGGGGCCGCGAAGACATGGAACTCCTTCTCCACGGCGGCTCCCATCGCCTCCAGGGCGGCGCGATCGTCGTCAACGATCAAGACCTGCTTCTTTGGCGTTGCCCGCAGGGCCGCAGGCATTGGTGTGACACCTACGGAAAGAGCTGCCTATGCGGTTATATTGCAACCTACCGCCAGTCGGGTAGGCTCAGACGCAGGAGGGCCGGTCTATGCAGAAAGGCTTAGATTCATTATAGCAGCAACTGCACTGGATTTTCCAGGATCTTCTTCAGCTCCTGGAGGAAACGCGCGCCCATGGCGCCGTCGATGATGCGGTGGTCGAAGGAGCCGGTGAGGCGCATCCTCTGCCGCACGGCGACCTGCCCGTTTATTACTACTGGCTTCTCCTCGATGGCGCCCACCGCCAGGATGGCCCCGTGGGCGGGATCGATCACGGCCGTGAACTCCACCACGTCGTACATGCCGAGGTTGGAGAGGGCAAAGGTGCCGCCCGAGTATTCTTCGGGGCGGAGCTTGCGCGCGCGGGCGCGGTCGATCAGGCTGCGAGCCTCCCGGGCGATCTCTCCCAGGCTCTTCCGGTCGCACTCGCGGATCACGGGGACGATCAGGCCGTCCTCCAGCGCGACCGCCACGCCCATGTGGACCCGCTTGAACGGGCGCACCTGGCCGTTGTTGTACGTGGCGTTGATGGCCGGGTACCGCTGGAGGGCGATGGCCGTGGCCTTGATGATGATGTCGTTGACGCTCAGCTTCTCCGCTTGTGAAAAAGGTACCGGACTCCATTTAGGCCCTAACCTCGTGATTCCGCGAGGGCATGGTTCCAATTCTTCGGCGTCCCCGGCGCCACCAGGCGCGGGGCGCGTGCCATCCCGACCCGCAACACCGGGCGGATGATCTCATCGACCAAGGGATACGGCTTCACGGCCTCTCAGCCTGGCGCACCGATCGCCGAGAATTCGAATCGCGCACCAAGCAAATCAAGGCGTTGGCCTTCAAAAGGTGGCCGGTACCTTTTTTCATTCTTGACAACCAGTCAGGCGAGGAGTAGCGTCCCCCCAGGTAATTCTCTCATCTCACACGTCCGGCCCTGCGCGAAGCGAGCGTCTCGATGAATGGGCCCCGGACCGCCTCCAACGCCCCCGTCGGCCACCTAGATGGCTGGCGGGGGCGCTTATTTTTTAGCCGAGTGCGTGGAAAGGGCGAGTTACGAAATACCTTCAGAATCAAAAAGTAGGACACGACCATGGCGACAAAAAAGTCACTGCGGATTCTCGTCGGCATCTGTGTGATCTCCGCCTGGGTGTTTGGGGCGGCCATGCAGGCGGGGGCAGAGACCCTGAACTACAGGTCTTACACCTGGGTGATTAAAGCCGAGAGAGTGCCCGTCGGCGATGTGGAGGGGCACACGGTGGGTTTGGTGATGCGCGGCGCGTTTTCCGTGTTTGAAAACGGGGAGGTTGCGACGGTTAACAATGTCCTGACAAATGATGCGGTCAACGGGGCAGGCCCGTTCATGCAGTACTCCACCATGAAGTTTCCCGATGGGTCTACCATTATAATAAAGAGTCAAGGTACGGTAAGTCAGGGTACGACAGGAGCGGGATCGGGCGGATGGACCAGCGAAATCATCAAAGGGACAGGCCGATTTGAAGGAATCAAGGGAACGCAAAGCGCTAAAGGCAAGTATCTCCCCATTGAAAAAGGGGAAGCTGGACCAAAGGGATATGGGGAAGGAACGATCACCTACACCCTCCCGTCCAAGTGAACGGCGGGTGACCTAGGAGAACCCGGATCACACTATGGCTGATCTGTGTCGCAGCAGTCATCGCCTGGACTGGTGTGGCCTGTGCCCCGACGGCAAAGCCTGTACCGATGGTTAAGCTGCCGAGCGGTGAAGCGGTGTGGGATGTAACTGGGGAATGGGATGTCATTGTAGAGAACTACGATATATGGGCACGTTTTGGAACCTATCCAAATGTCATGAAAATCACGCAGGCCGGCAGTGCCTTTAGCGCCATTCGATTGACGGACAATCCCCCACCGGCTGCTGGACGAGCCGGAGTCCAAGTTTGCGAGGTGGGTTGGATACGAGTGGGTTCAAGCAAGTTGAGATCGTGGGTGGCGGTGGAGAATCATTGTCAAGCAAGGGGCAAATTAGTGAGGATGGCAAGAAGATCATCATCGATAACGGGTCAATGGTCAGGCTGACACTGACTGTTACGAAGTCGACGTAGACTCCTGCAGCGTCCTTAAACAAACTTTCAGGAGGGATCCTCATGCGAATCCGTGTCTTGACCATTGTGATGGTCGGCGCCGCTCTGCTCCTCGCCGGCGAAATCCGCGCGCAAGCGCAGCAGCCGAATCCGCTGGATACCGTGCCGGACGTCATGCCGTTCGACGTCCCCTACGGCTCGCCAATCGTGCTGGAGCGGGCCAAGGCGGTCATCGCCGCGGCCGAGGCCGAAGCCCTGAAGCACAACTGGAAAATGAACATCGCGGTCGTCGATTCGGGCGGCAATCTCGTTGCCTTCGAGCGGATGGACGGCGCGCAGCTTGCCTCGGTCGCGGTCTCAGAGCACAAGGCGCGCGCCGCGGTGACCTACCGCCGCGAAACGAAGGTGTTTGAGAACGGGATCCAACTCAACAATTTTTACTATATCGTGACGCTCGATGGGGTCATCGCCTCGCGCGGGGGCATTCCGCTCGTCGAGAACGGGAAGCTCATCGGCGCCATCGGCTGCTCCGGCGGCACCGGCTCGCAGGACGAGGTGGTGGCGAAGGTCGGTGCTGCAGTTATAAAATAGCCTCATCGGCAGTCCTGCGTTGCGGCCGCCTTCCGTGCCTCATTGCCGACGACAAGGCGCGGGAGGCGGTCCCGGCGCTATGGTGAACCTTGACTCTGCAGAAAGGATTTCTCCAACAGAAAACCCCCCGAGATGTTCAAGAGGTTAGAGATCCTCCTCCCCCACCCCGGGAGGTGGTAGGGTCGGGACTGGCGCGATGCGCCATGCGGGCAGACTCCCTTCAGGTCCTCTTGACAGGCCAAGGCGGTCAGGAGTAGCCTTCGATCCGTTGCCCCTCCCGGTGACGACGGACGGAGGTGGCTCCATGGGATCGGCCAGGGCCAACTCCCCGGACGAGAGTCAAGCCAGCGGCGCGGCCCGCCAGCCGCTGCGGCGTCGTCCCGGCGCGCGCCAGGGCCGCCTGCTGCTGCTTCTGGGCAGCGCTGATGACCAACGGGGCCGTTTTGCGCCCGCTCCTTGACAATCTGCCAGGTGGTTCTCGATGACACTGGGGTAAGTGGGGGAACCTGACCCGTGGCGCTGTCCGGCAGTTGCACCGGGTCACTGCGCAAGGAGACCTCGAATGCGATACCCATCCGTAAGGGCGATGCTGCTAGCGCTGCTCCCGTTCATCGCGACGTGTTTCTCCGTGCCGCTCTGGGACACCGTGTATCCCCTGGTGCTGGGCTTGCCGTTCAACCTGTTCTGGCTCACGGCCTGGATCTTGCTCACGCCTCTCTGCATGTGGGGCGCGTACTACCTGGAGCGGGCGGCTGCGGAAAAGGAGGGGGGAAAGCCATGAGCGACAGCACGATTGCACTGACCGTGATCTTCGGCATCGTGGCGGTGAGCTCGGCCGTCGCTTTCTACGCGGGAGCCCGCTACAAGATGGATCTCGAGCAGTGGTCGGTGGCGGGCCGCGGGTTCGGCGTGCTGCTGGTGTGGCTGCTGATGGCCGGCGAGATCTACACCACCTTCGCCTTTCTCGGGGCCAGCGGCTGGGCGTACTCCCGCGGCGCACCCGCCCTGTACATCCTGGCCTATCTGGCCTTGGCGTACGTGGTTTCCTTCTTCATCTTGCCCTACATTTGGGAGGTCGGCCGCCGGTTCGGCATGCAGACCCAGTCGGACTTCTTCGAGAAGCGCTACGGCAGCAAGTACCTGGCCGCGTTCGTGTCGCTGGTCGGGGTGGCCTTCATCGTCCCCTACCTGCAGCTCCAGTTGACCGGCCTAGGGATCATCATGGAGGTGGCGAGTTACGGCGGTATCAAGCGCGCCGTGGCAATGCTGATCGCCTTCGCGCTGGTGGCAGCCTTCGTCTTCGCCAGCGGCCTCCGCGCGGCGGCGTGGATCAGCGTCATCAAGGACCTCCTGATGCTCTTCGCCGTCGTCTTCGTGGGCATCGCCCTGCCGTACCACTACTTTGGGGGCATCGGCAAGATGTTCGCGGCCCTGGTCGCCGCCAAACCCACCCACCTGGTGCTGCCCGGCTCCACCAAGGTGATGGGCGAGTCCTGGTACATCTCCACCGTGCTGCTGACCTCCTTCGGTTTCTACATGTGGCCGCACCTATTCGCCGCCAGCTTCAGTGCCAAGAGCAGCGACACCTTGCGCCGCAACGCGGTGTTCATGCCCCTGTACACCATCACCCTCCCCTTCATCCTCTTCGTGGGCTTCACGGCGATCCTCGTCCTGCCCAACCTCACCAACGGCGACCTCTCCCTGCTGGCCCTGGTGCAGAAGACCTTCCCCGCCTGGTTCCTGGGCATCATCGGCGCGGCGGGCGCGTTGACGGCGATGGTCCCCGCGGCGGTGCTCATGCTCGCGGCGGCGACCCTGTTTGCCAAGAATGTCTGGCGGCTGATTTTCGCCCCGACCATGACGGACGACCAGGTGGCGCGGCTGGCCAAGAGCCTGGTGGTGGTGATCACCGCCCTCGCCCTCTACTTCGCCATCTACAGCTCCACGACCCTGGTGGCCCTGCTCCTGACCGGGTATGCCGGCGTGACCCAGTTCTTCCCCGGGGTCGTCTTCGGCCTCTTCTGGAAGCGGGTCACGATGCCCGGCGTCTTCGCCGGGCTAGTCGTCGGCATCGCCACGGTGGCGTTCTTGATGCTGGGGGGGAGGGATCCCTTCCTGGGGCTGAATGCCGGCTTCGTGAGCCTGTGTCTCAACTTCGTGGTGACCGTGGCGGTGAGCCTGCTGACCCCCGCCCAGGCCAGTGCCTTTGACGAACCTGTGAGAGTAGCGCCATGAAACCGTGCCCAGGCCATTCACCCGACCAGACCATCGCGGCCCACTATGAGGACGCCGTGGGGTGGCGGCGCGCCCTGCACCGCCACCCGCAGCCCTCCTGGCTGGAGTTCTATGCGACCGCCCTGGTGGCCGAGAAGTTGTCGGGGTTAGGCTACCGGGTCCTCCTGGGCCGGGAGGTCATCGCCCCCGAGCGGCAACTGCTGCTGCCGGGCCCCGAGAAGCTGCAGGCCGAGGTCGATCGGGTGCTCCAAGACGGGGCGAAGGAGGAGTTCGTCGCGCCGGCCCGGGGCGGGTTCACCGGCGTCGTCGGCCTGCTCGAGGGGCCGTCCCCCGGTCCGACGGTCGCGTTCCGCTTCGACATCGACTCCAACGAGGTGGTGGAGTCGGGCGAGCCATCCCACCGGCCGGCCCGGGAGGGGTTTGGGTCGCAGTACCCCGGCTACGGCCACATGTGCGGGCACGACGCCCACACGGCCACCGGGCTGTTGCTGGCCCAGTACTTCGCGGAGAACAGGGACAGGCTCCGGGGCAAGGTCAAGTTCCTCTTCCAGCCCAACGAGGAGAACCTCTGCGGCGCGCAGGCGATGGCCGACCGGGGCCACCTGGAGGACGTCGACTACCTCTTCGGCGGGCACGTCGGCCTCAACCTGCGGGAGACGGGGCAGATCGCCCTGAACGTCCACAGCTTCTTGGCCATGTCCCGCTTCGAGGTCACCTACCGCGGGCGCGCGGCCCACGCGGGCCTGCGCCCGGACGAGGGCAAGAACGCCCTGCTCGGCGCCTGCGCGGCGGTCAGCAACCTCTACGCCATCGCGAGGCACGGGCTGGGGGCCTCTCGCGTCAACGTGGGCGTCTTCGAGGCCGGCACGACCTGGAACGTCATCCCCGACCGGGCCTACTTCAGGATGGAGACCCGGGGCGTGACGAACGAGATCAACGCGTACATGGTGCAACGGGCGCGGGAGGTGCTGGAGGGGGCCGCGCGGATGTACGATCTGGGTCTGGAGATCAAGCCGGCGGCCACCGGGCTGAGCGCCACCAACTCGCCCGAACTGGTGGCGCTGGGGACCAAGGTCGCCGGGGCCCTGCCGTCGGTCAAGGAGATAGTACCGGAGAGCGCCTTCAACGCCTCCGAGGACGTGACGGTGATGATGGAACGGGTGCAGAAACGGGGCGGAAAAGCGCTGTTCGTGATGCTTGGTACGCCGGTGTACGGCGGCCACCACAGCTCGACCTTCGACTTGGACGAGAGGGTCATACAGAACGGCGCGGAGTTCTTCGCCGCCATGTATGACGCGGTGCTGGCAGAGAGATAGGCGAACGGCGGTGCACGACCGAAAAATGATGCGCGCTTCTGTCGTGATGCCTGCTGCGCGTCGGGCCACGCAACGCAATGATCTCGCGTTCGCGTCGGTGAGAGTTGTGGTCCGCAAGAACTCCGTGCGGACTCTCCTTATGCTGCCTATCCCCTTGATTTGATTACCTGTGGTTCGCAAAAACTCTGTCTGCCCGTCCAATCGAGCATAGAATGTGGACGTAACTCCTCATAAACACGGCGCAACGGTTTCCCGCCATCGGAGCAAGTCTTCCCAGCCAGAACCGTGCGCACAATGTTGGTGTCGCTCCCCCGGCACCCTAACGAGTGCCGATCACCTTCCAGTGCCTGCCAGTGCCGGACCGGATGGTTCGCTCCATCGGCATCAGCGTCGCCGGCAGCCGCTCATCCGACCCTTCGCCGCCCATTCGGATACCGGCCTGCATCGAGCCCAGATCACCGGTGCGGATGCACTCTCTCCATGCGCTACACGGCTGCGGTTACCGTGAGTCTCCAACGTCGGCCGGCGGGAGAGGTGATCCACTGTTCCATTATGGGACCGTTCCCCCGGGACCCTAATGGGTCAACTCATTATTCTGATAGCCCACGTATCAAAGCAGTCTCTCCTAACCTCCTTTCCTAAGATGCGAAGGGTAAATGGTGAACTCCAGGACAAAGAGGTCATGATGGCCAATCCTTATCTCGCGAAGGGCCTCCCCATACGCAACGCTCCCGATCATTGCGTTTCGCCAAGCGGGCAATTTGAGAATGTCCGCAGATGTAAGTTCATAGGTAACTAGAAATCACACGGGTTCCCTCGGCAACCCGGATTGGCCACGCCCTCTGGCGTCACACGACGTCGCGCAGCACCGCCAGTTGACTCGGAGAAAGTAACGTGGCACCATCCCGATTTGCGGCGGTTCTTTCCAGGAGGAGCATCTCGTCGGCGCGGCGGTCGGTTACCGCCACCGGTTCAAGCGGCGAATTCCTGGCGAGGATCCGTCGAGATCCGATGCTCACAGGGGGAGCCAAGATGGGAAGGC
>Ga0181524_10002343_pt1 | contig 19650 bp, 20 predicted proteins | sample PEATcosm2014_Bin_34_FD_119761 | JGI IMG/M metagenome (GOLD analysis project Ga0181524, IMG submission 119761) | Peatland microbial communities from MTU Mesocosm Facility, Houghton, MI, USA - PEATcosm2014_Bin05_60_metaG | ecosystem: Environmental > Terrestrial > Soil > Wetlands > Peat | place...
CCAAGGAGATTGAAGCCCGCTACCGCGAGTTCAAGAACCTAACGCATTTTGATGCTTGAACAAGCCCTCCACCCAACGGAATCCGGCGCCTGTCCGCCCCCTTTGTCTTTCAAGTCCGACGGCGTGGTGGCCGCTTGCATCGCTGCGGTCACCGCGGGGGCCCTTTACGTCTTCTACTCCCGAGGGCTGACGAACATTTATGGCGACGCCATCGCTCACATGGAGGGCGCGCGGCGCATCTTCGATTCACTGACCCCCGGCTATGATGAGATTGGAAGTGTTTGGCTGCCCCTGTTTCACCTCTTGGCCGCCCCATTGGCACGGAGTGACTTCCTGTGGAGGACGGGGCTGGCCGGAAGCATCGTTTCATCGGCAGCTTTTGCGGGCACTGCCTGGCTCCTGTATCGACTGGGGACGGAAATCAATGGGGGCCGGTCGGCAGGCATCCTTGCGCTCGCCGGGATTCTGCTCAGCCCCAACCTTCTCTATCTCGCGGGCACTCCACTGACGGAACCCTTGGCCATCTTTTGGGCGGTCCTGATAGTCTACGAACTTTTCCGCTACAGGGAAGGCGGCAGGCTTCGGGCCCTGTTGGGCGCGGCGGGGGCAGGGTTTCTCGGGACCCTCACCCGTTACGAGGAGTGGTACGTGCTGCCCTTCGCGGCCTTGTTTGTGCTGCTCGCGCGGCGTCAGTCCTGGGAATCCCGCATCCGGCACGCCTTGGTTTTCTCGATCATTTCGGGGGCCGGTCCTTTGCTCTGGTTGCTTCACAACGCCTGGCGCTTCGGGAATCCCCTGGAGTTTTACAACGGGGCATTTTCGGCCCAGACTATATATGCCCATCAAGTTGCCACCACGGCGTTTCCCTATCCGACCGACGGCAAGCTTCTCCTCTCCGCACGCTATTTTCTTGAGGACCTCAAACTGGTCAGCGGAGTGTGGCCACTCGAGCTGGCAATCCTTGGGTTGGTTGCATGGGCAGCGAACCGGCGAGTTTGGGGGAGGGGAGGGGTGGCATTTCTGTTCTTGGTTCCCTTGCCGTTCTATATCCACGCCCTTGCGCATGCCTCCATTCCGCTTTACGTGCCGACTCTGTTTCCTCACACCTATTACAATTTGCGCTATGGAATGGAAATGGTTCCGGCCCTGGCGCTTTTCCCGGCCTTCCTTCTGCCTGGAGGTTTGCCACGGCGTCGGCGTTACGGATTGCTGGCGTTCTTTGTCGTCGTGCTTGCCTGGCAAAGTTACTTACTTCTTGCCGGAGGGGCCGGGGAACTTGCGGTCGTCAAGGAGGGCATCCTGAATACTCCTTGCCGATCACGGCGCCAGCAAGCTGTCACCCGCTTCCTCCGTGACAACTATGATGGACAGCGGGTGCTGGTGGCGGCGGGCAAGTGGCCGTGTGTGATGCCGGAAGTCGGGATTTCTTATCGTAATACCATTACCGAGACGAACCGCAGTTATTGGCGCAGCCTCCGGCCGGATGCCGGGAAATGGGTGGAATGGATTATTCGCGGCGAGGGTGACGCGGTGGATGAGCTTATGCGTGCCTACCCCCAGGCTTTTGCGGATTTCGACCTGCTCGAAAGGGACTCGTTTCCGAACGAATCGAGCGTGGCAATTTATCGGCGGCGCGAGAAGGGCAGTGGCAAGTGACGAGCGGAAAAGCAGAAAGTAGAAATCAGAAAGCAGAAGACAGGGAACAGAGGAAAGTAGGGTGAAGCATGCAATTCGCTATTCACCATTCACTAATCACAAATCGCAATTCCCCTCCTCCCCGGTTTTTCTGCTGATGAGAGAGAACCTCCGATGACAAAAAACGTCCCCTTTGCAAAGTTTCACGGCCTCGGAAACGATTTCATTGTTGTGGGAGCAGAAGGCCTTCCGCGCTCTTTGTCCAAGTTTGTGCCAGCGATCTTGGATCGCCATAAGGGCATCGGAGCGGACGGACTCTTGGTGGTGATGCCGCCCCACAGCAAGAAACACGCTGCGCGCGTCCGGTTTTTCAACGCGGATGGCAGCGAAGCAGAGATGTCCGGTAACGGCATCCGCTGTGCCGGCGCCTTCCTTGCGGAACTCTCCCCGGTCAGACAAACATTTCTTATTGAGACAGCAGCGGGTCTGAAGTCCCTCCAGAAGGTAAAAGAAAAGAAGGGTAAGTGGCTGTTTCGCGTTGGCATGGGCGCTCCCATCCTGGATCCTGCCCAGATTCCCTTCAAGGGCTTCGGGTTTCCCGTCCCCATTAAGGGTGGCCATATGCACATTGGACAATGGGTGGTGCGAGCCACGGTGACTTCGATGGGCAATCCGCATTGCTCCATTTTTGTGGAGGACTTTGAACAAATCGACCAAATCGACGTAGCGCCGGACATAAGGCAGGCATCTGCCGCCGCAAAAGCCGCAGAGTCTCTGGAAGGCGAGACTCTGCGCCACCCGCTTCGTTGGGAGAGTGTAGGACGTGTGATTGAGAGAAGTCCTTTTTTCCCGAACCGCACGAACGTGGAGTTTGTGAAAGTGATCTCGAGAAAAGAGATTGAAGTGCGCTTTTGGGAGCGCGGCGTGGGGCACACCATGTCCTCTGGAACAGGCTCCTGCGCCGCGGCCGTGGCGAGCATCCTGAACGGTTTGACGGAACGGCAAGTTCGAGTTCGAACCGAAGCGGGCTCCCTTCGGGTGGATTGGCCGGAAAATGGAGAAATCATCCTGACGGGGCCAGTCGAAAGAATCGCCCAGGGCACCTACAATTACCCTTTGCCTTTACCCACTTGAGTTTTGAACTTCTTTGTTGGGACGACCAGATCAAATGGCAAAGGTCAAATGGCAAATGTGGGGGCACCTTAACCCGACCGACGAGTGAGGGTGGCAGCGGCCTGCGCAGGGGACCCGGAACATTTGCCATTTGCCGTTTGAATTTTGAACTTCTTTTCTGGGATGGTGTAAACCATGACCTCACGAGAAAGGGTTCTCACTGCCTGCAATCATCGCCAGCCCGACCGAGTGCCGGTTGATCTTTCCGGTCACCCTTCCTCAGGGATCGCCGCCATCGCCTACGCCAAATTACGCGATTATCTTCGACTCCCCAAGAAGACCCTGCGCGTTTACGACCCTATTCAGCAATTGGCCATCGTGGATGACGACGTCCTGGAGAAATTCGGGATCGATGTCCTCGATCTCGGGCGCGGTTTCGCCCTCGACGAAGCATCCTGGGCAGACTGGACATTGCCGGATGGTACCCCCTGCAAGATGCCGGAGTGGGCATTGCCTCAAAAGGCAGACGGGAGGTGGGTCTTCCGCTCCAAGAGCGGGCGTGTGATTGCCCATATGCCGGAGGGGGCGCTCTATTTCGAACAAACTTATTTCCCATTCACGGATGAAAATGGACCCAAGACCATCCCCGGGGCCATGCAAGAGTCCATGTGGCACGCCGTCGCTGGTCCTCCAGGCCCATGGGTCAATAACGCGCAGTTGAGAGAGGGAGCAAAACGGCTGCGGCAGAAGACCGACAAGGCCATTCTGGGCGGCTTTGGCGGCAATCTGCTGGAGACGGGGCAGTTCTTCTATCGCAACGACAACTTCTTTATGCTGCTGGCAGCCGAACCCGAGAAAGCGCACAAGTTCCTCGACGACCTTGTCGAGATTCACCTCGCAAACCTGGAGAAGTATCTGGGGGCGGTCGGCGACTGTATCGACCTCATCAGGTTTGGCGACGACCTGGGAATGCAGAGCGGGCCGCAAGTTTCGCCCAAGATGTACCGGGAGTTCTTCAAGCCTCGCCACAAACTCATGTGGAGCCGTGCTAAACAACTGGCCAACGTGAAAGTAATGCTCCATTGTTGCGGCGGAGTTCGGGAATTGTTGCCTGATTTGATTGACGCCGGATTGGAGGCCATCAACCCGGTTCAGATTTCTTGCGCGGGTATGGACGCCGGGGAGCTAAAGGCTGAATTCGGGAAGGACATGGTATTCTGGGGCGGAGGTTGCGACACGCAGACCATCCTGCCCAACGACACGCCGGAGGAAGTGCGCCGGCACGTCAAAGAACAGGTACAAATCCTCAGCCCCGGTGGCGGCTTCGTCTTCCAGCAGGTTCACAATATCCTGGCCAATGTTCCCCCGCAGAACATTGTGGCCATGTACGAAGCCGTGCAGGAGATCGGGAGATCTGGTGATCGGTTGATCGGGAGAACCGGTGATCGGGAGATCGGTTGATCGGACGACCAAAAGGCACTTTGGAGGGTGGTAGGCTTTTGTTCGCCCGTTCTCCCGATCACCCGATCCTCCCTCACGGCCGAACATAAAGCATGATTTTACTAGGAACTCCATTCTTTGAAATGAAATCCACAGTCTGAGCGGGCTGCCAGCCGGGGACCTGAAAATCGTGCGAGACGACGCGCGCACCAGAACGAAGCTGCCTCTCGAGCATGGGGCGCAGGCGCTCATTCACGGCGGTCAAAAGGTAAAGCGTCACCACGGTGGCGTGACGAACATTGACTTCAAACATGTTCTCGTGGAGTATCTGGGCGCGGCTTTGCAAGCCCAATTTTCGGATCTGTTCCGAGGATTCCTCGTAAAGGTCGGAATTGAGTTCCACCCCCACGGCGTGAGCCCCGAATTTCTGTGCCGCCAGGATCACGATGCGCCCGTCGCCCGATCCCAAGTCGTAGACCACGTCGTCGGGTTGAACCTTCGCAACTTCCAACATCTTTTGCGCCACATCGAGGGGCGTGGGGACAAAGGGCACAAGGTGCTCCAGATATTTGCCGGAATCGCTCTGGGCGGGGGAAAGAGGCGTGGTTTGGGATGTGGCCGGCTCGCAGAAAAGCAGAATCGCAGGAAGAACGGCGAAAACCGCAAACCTGCCGCAGCTTTTGATACCGTCAATGACGGGCGCAATTCGTCGCATAACACAATTCTATGGGTTGCAAGGCATGTTGTCGAGGGTGTTGGCATCGGGAAGGCCGCGATCCCCCAACGCGACCTTCCAAAACGACGCGGCGGGGTGTACACTCACAGCTATGCGGGGTTCCAATGGAAATCCCGGCTAGGGCTACGGGGGGAGAACTATGAGTATACAGATTGAGCTCAGGCCGGAGATCGAGGCCGAGTTAGCAGCTCAAGCGCAGAAGAAGGGGGTTCCGGTCATTCAGTACGTGCAGCGTATTTTGGAACAGTACGTGCCAGGGCTGCCCCTCGAATCTGCTATGACGCCGGAACAGAGGGCCAAGGCCTTCGACGATTGGGCAGACAGCTTTCCTTATCGCCGTGGCACCCCTCTTTCCGACGACGCGATCAGCCGGGATAGCTTTTATCAAGAGGATCACGAATAGATTTCATGGAGTACTTGGCGGACACGAACATCCTGATTCGCCGCATCGATCGGGCCCATGCCCAGCAGGCGGAGGCAACCACCGCCGTGAGGGCTCTTCTACGTTCGGGTGAGCGCGTCTACGTAGCAGCGCAGAATATGATTGAGTTTTGGAATGTGTGTACGCGACCGCTGGAGCGCAATGGATTGGGCCTCTCACCGGGCGAGGCAGACCGCGAAGCCTCACGACTTGAAGGCATTTTGACTCTTCTGCCCGATGTCCCGGCTATCTATCCTGAGTGGCGGCGGCTCGTCGTCGCTCACTCGGTTTCGGGGGTGCAGGTTCACGACGCACGCATTGTGGCTGTCATGAACGTTTACGGAATCAGCAATCTTCTTACCTTCAACGGGCCGGACTTCAACCGATATCCGGGAATCCGTGTGATACATCCCAAGGACGCAGTAAAAGCAGCGAACCCCTAGGCCCCGAGCGTCGGTCATTAACTGTCGACTGTGGACTGCTTTGTGAAGGCTGACGGCTGATAGCTGATGGCTGACAGCTTTCTCTAACTCACTGCAATCGAGGTCTGATGCCCAACCCCCAACCTTCTCTTCGCCGCGAACTGACCCTCACCAACGGCACGGCCATTGTAGTCGCGAACATGATCGGGGCGGGAATCTTTGGCACCACCGGCTTCCTGGCGGGGGATCTTGGCAAGCCTTCCTTGGTGCTTGGCATCTGGTTGGCAGGCGCGCTGGTCGCCTTAGCCGGATGCCTTTGCTATGCGGAGCTGGCCATCAATTTGCCCCGATCGGGCGGAGAGTACGTCTACTTGCGTGAGGCTTGGGGACCAGCCTGGGGATTTCTGAGCGGCTGGATTTCCTTCTTCGCAGGATTTGCAGCGCCCATCGCGGCCTCGGCGCTGCTTTTTGCCGAGTATCTGGCGCACTTTTTCCCCACACTCTCGCCCAGATCGCCGGCGGGAATGCTGTCCACCTCCTCGAGGTGGATCCACACGGGCAACGGGCACCTGCTGGCGGTAGGGGTGGTTGCGGTATTTGCGGTTACCAATATCCTTGGGGTGCGTTTCGCAGGCAAAATCCAAAACGTTCTTACCGGCTTGAAAGTTGCAATCCTGGGAGCGTTTCTGGTGCTGGCCTTCCTGATGGGGAAGGGAAGTGTCTCTCATTTCTCGGCAGAGGCAGTCCGAATCTCCCACCACAGCCTGGAGGGACAGTTTGCGGTTTCCCTCATCTTCGTGATGTTCGCTTATAGCGGTTGGAACGCCGCGACTTATCTGGCCGAGGAGATGAAGGCGCCGGAGCGTACGTTGCCCGCTTCGCTGGTGGCAGGGACCCTGATTGTGGCGGTCTTTTATCTGGCGTTGAACGCAGCTTTCATCTATGCCATGCCTTTAGAAGCCATGAAGGGCATCGAACGCATCGGCGGAGCCGCGGCGGAAGCGCTCTTTCGAGGGAAAGGCGGAGACTTCTTCAGTGGCGTGATGTCGGTCGGGTTACTCTCCACAGTAAGCGCCATGGTAATTGTGGGACCGCGCGTCTACTACGCCATGGCCCAGGATGGCTGTTTCTTTCGCGGTGCGGCGCGCGTGCATCCGCGCTGGAGGACACCGGTCCAGGCTATTCTCTGGCAGTCGGTGGCAACAGCCTTCATGATCCTCACGGGAACATTCGAAAGCCTGCTCTATTACATTGGCTTCGCGTTAGTCCTGTTTGCCGCCCTGGCGGTGGCAGGCATGGTGCGCCTGCGCAGCCGGCCCGCTTGGAAGCGGCTCGGGGCCGTAAGTTGGGGATATCCCGTCGCCCCGGCAGTTTTTATCGGCGCCAGTGCGTGGATGCTCTGCTACACGATGGCACTCCGGCCGAGAGAATCCTTCGTTGGCTTGCTGACGATGGCGGCCGGAATGCTGGCCTATGTCTTGTTTTTCCACGGCGCTTGAGTGGTACGGACATCCTAACCTCAGACGGGGGGCGGGAATTGCCCCGAAGGGGCACACCTTGGGTAGCCGTGGGTGAAACCCACGGAAAGGGGAGCGAAGAAAATGTAGCGGCCCCGAAGGAGCCGGACATAGGTCAACCCCGTTGGGGTTGGTGCAGTTCTGACGGCATTCTCTCTCTTTCCGCAGGTTGAAATCCGTCGGCTGACGGGCTACTCACGGAAGGCCCCTTCGGGGCCCTGGACACGGAGAAGGAGGTAAGTCATGGCTGAAACGAACCTGCATGAAATACTTGGCAAGCAATATCGCGCCTCGATCGCTATGTTAAGGGAAGCAGTCACCAAGTGTCCGGAATCACTGTGGCTGGCCCCCGAGTATCCAAACAAGTTCTGGCACATTGCTTACCACGTGCTTTTCTGCACGCATATGTATCTGCAGAATTCCTACGAAGAATTCACCCCATGGAAAAAGCACCGGGAGAACTATCAATTTCTTGGTCCTCTTCCCTGGCCGCCGCACGACCGGGTCAGGATCGAAACGCCATACAGCAAAGAAGAGATTCTCGAATACGTCCAGACTTGCTGCGAGGAAATTGAAGCCAGAGTGCCATCCCTGGATTTTAACGCGCCCTTAGGATTCTCCTGGCTCTCTTTCGGGAAATTGGAATTGCAACTCTACAACATTCGGCACCTTCAACATCACACCGGACAACTGATCGATCGGCTGAGAACCGTGGGCCATATCGGCATCGCCTGGGTTGCTGCGGTTTGAAGCGCTGTGGGGTGCGGCCCACCGCTTTTGCGTCTCGAGCTTGCTTGAGCCGATGCCGTACCGCTGATAACAGGACACTGCCCTTTGAAATCCACCTATACGACCATTTTCCCCGAATCTCGCATCTATAGTGAGGGGAGTTGCTTTCGTAACACCCCACGGCCCGGCCACAGGTTCGGGGAGGGTCGAGATAGGCGTTGCGCCCGAGGGCCCGCAGCGAGCTGGTTGGCTTGTTTCAGGCCATAAAGGGTGCTACGCTTTTAAGCAGGAGGGGAATATGCGTAGACTGCATATCCTTATATTGTCGTTGGCAATTGCTTTCTGTACTGCCGGCACTAACGCCTGGGCCCGAAGTAGCGGGGGACGTGGCGGCGGTGGTGGTTTCCATGGCGGCGGTGGCGGAGGCTTTCATGGCGGCTACGGTGGTGGGGGCTTTCGCGGCGGCTACGGGGGCGGAGGCTTTCGCGGCGGTTACGGAGGTGGTGGCTTCCGCGGTGGTTACGGAGGTTATCGAGGTGGCTACGGTGGCTGGCGATATGGACGCGGTTACGGCTACCGGGGCGGTTGGGGATATGGGTTTGGCTTCGGGTTAGGATGGGGGCCATGGGCCTACTGGCCTTATTGGGATTATGGCTATTACGGAGGGTGGGGATATCCCTACTATTCGTACTATCCTGACTACTCGTCCAACCCCTGCTATCCCTATGGTCCGTACGATTGCCGCATTTCTGGATACGGCCCCGTTTCTTATGCGCCCGACCCGGCTCCGGCTGGACCAAATCCGTCGGCGTATTCCCAAAGGAGCATTTCACCGGCAACGCCCAGCGCTTACGTAGCGGACGGGCAATGGCACCACTTCGGCCCTCAGCCCACTCCGGCAATAAACGCCTCTTCGCCTCGAACGGCGCCGCATTCTCAGGGAAGCGAGCCGGCTCGCACTTACAACGCCTATTTGGGGGACGGCCAATGGCACCACTTCGGCCCTCAGCCCGCTCCGGCAATACGCGCCTCTTCGCCTCAAACGGCGCCGCACTCTCAGACGAGCGAACCGACTCGCACTTACAGCGCCTTCCTGGCGAAGGGCCAGTGATGCTGCCATCCGGAGAGAAAACTGAAGGTAGCAGACAGCAGGCATGACTGGTTCTTGCGTACGATGATGACAGTCCTGCTTGGCAGCTCCGCCGCCCGGCGGCATCTCACGGCGTTGGCAAAATGACACTGCTACGCGGAGTCACTCATTACAATCCTCAATAGACCAGAGCGGCTGCTTGACCGCAGAAGCCGCAGACCCAATGGAGCGCTTTGGGGACATGCCAGCTCACCAATCGAGCCGCTGCAACCCTTCGACCAAGTCGAAATGCCGGTCTCGGCTCAAGATGGGAAGGTTATGTTGTCGACACAACGCCGCAATCCAGGCATCGTTGGAAGGAATCGGCGTGCCAGCTTCTTTGAGCTGACTACGAAGCACGGCATACCAAATTGCGGTTTCCTCGTCGATCCTGAGCACGCTGGAAACAGCAACCATCTCCTCGAGCCAGCGCTCGTACTCACGCTGGTGCCGCGACTGGGCGATTCCAAAGCGGTATTCACCCAACACGATCACCGGAACGGCAACTTCGCCGGCGCGGGCAAACTGCCTGAGCGCGGAACGTTCTCCTTCAGCAATGGCGGAAAGAGCGTTCGTGTCGAGGATCAAGCCCATTCCTCCGGCTCGATTGTTTCGAACTCCCGCTCAATCAAGGTGTTGATCCGAGCCGTCTCCTTACGCAAGTGTCGCAGACTTCCTGCCAACTTCATCCTCGCCTTTTGCCGGGCCGGAGATCTCGCCTCCAGTTTGTCCGCCACCGCCTCACTCACAAACTGGCGCAGGGGGATTCTTTGTTCGGCAGCCTTAGCCTTGGCGCGGCGGAAGATGGCATCGGGAATCTCCAACGTGGTTTTCATGCTCTTATGATCCCATATTTATGGGAAGAGATCAACGGCCCGCAGCTGAAGGCGTGCGGCTGAAAAAAACTCAAGCCTAATCTTTCTTGGTCTTGGCCTTCACCCATCTCGCCAATACAGCCTTCCTGGCACTTTCAGACCTTTGCTCTGGACTCATAGCCGCAGCCCTGACAGAGCGTGGCGCAGGCATCAATAGTGATAGCGCGCCTGAAGGAAGTCGATGCGCCGTCCGGTTACCCTATACACCAGCCGGTGTTCCTGGGTGATCCTTCGCGACCAGCAGCCTGCCAACACGTATTTGAGCGGCTCGGGCCTGCCGATGCCGGTAAACGGATCGCGAACCACGGCTTCGACAAGCTCCAGAGTGCGGAGGGCCGTCTTGCGGTCGGTCTCGACCCAGTGCTGAAGGTCCTGGCGGAATTCTAGGTGAAACACGGCCTCGCGCTCAGCGGCTGGAGGCAAGTCCCATCTCCTGGCGCAGTTTCTCGATGGATCCGGGTTTAGCGGCGCCGCCTTGCGCTCGCCGCAATGCCGCGAGCAGTCGCCGAGCGTTCTTCGGAGATCGAAGCAAATGGGCCGTTTCCATCAGGCTCGCCAGTTCCTCGGCGGGGACGAGTGCGACATCCTTCGCACTCCTCCGGCGCACAATTACGAGTTCGTGGTCATCCGCCACCTGTTTCAGGACTGAGGCAAGCCTCTGCCTAAGGCTCGTATAAGTGGTCTCGACGGGCAAATCACACCTCCACAGCTAGTGTACAGCTTTCCTGTATCTTTCACAATGACAAGACTCGGAACGGTTGCAGTTGTTCATTGCTACGTCACTACTCGGCTTCGCAGGTCGCGAACGGTGCAGATTTCCAGGTCGTCAGGATACGCGCGAACTGGTTGACGCGGACGTGCTCGATGGAGCTGTGGCGCGCGGCGGAAACATAAGGAACGAACAGGAAAGCCGCTGCAAGGATGCAGAAGACAGGATTCAGGAGTCAGGATTCAGGAAAAGAAGAAACAGCGCTGCCGCCGCTCTTTCCTGAATAGCGAATCACAGATTCCATATCCTGCGGAGAAGTAAGCAGCCAGGAGTCAGGAGTCAGGCGAAAACCACGAGCGCACTTGCCTGACTCCTGACTCCTGCTTGACATGTGGACGGAAACATGATAGCCTATCTCAGTTGACCTATGGAGCGCGCCGCTGCCGAGTTCGCGAAGGGGGTTGGTGATTGGCCCGCAGAGGGCAGGAACTGGACAGGAAATGCAAAAAAGATGTTATTTAGACGGAACTAACCTAAGACTCTGTTGCAAATAAAGGAGTTAGCATTTTTTGGGGCCAAAAACGAACTGCTTTTTGAGTGCAGAAAACCCCAATCAAAGCCAAAAAAGGGCCACAAATCCATGCTTTCTAAAAGGCGTACCCCAGGGGCGACCGCCGGCCGCCCCTACAGGGAAATGAACCGGCGTATGGACCTGGGATCTGAAAGGGCTGGCATGCGGCGATTGAGGTATGGTTGTGCAGGCCTAATTCTTGCCTGCTGCTGTTTGGTCCTACTGTTCGCGGAGTTTTCTTTTGCCGCCTCCGAGCCCATTCAGTACCTGCTCGACTTCCGTGAGCCTGCCTCACACCTGGCGAGAGTGGTGATGACGGTCGCGGGGGCTTCACCTTCCACGGAACTCCAGTTCCCGGCATGGAACAACCTTTACCAGATTCGAGACTTTGCCAGGAATATCCAGGAACTTGCTGCGGACTGTGATGGCGCGCAGGAGCAACTGACGCGCGTTGACCTTAACACCTGGAGGTCGGAGGCCAAGCCCTGCGCGAAGCTGGCGCTTCGATACGCTGTTTATGTGGCAGGATCGCCGCCGTTTTCAAGCGCGCTGGACAGCCAGCACGCCTTCCTGAACTTTGCGACGCTGCTCTTCTACCTGCCCAAGGAGCGAGGACGCGCCGCGCATGTGAAGCTCTTGATTCCTGCCGAGTGGAAGGTAGCGACCTTGCTCGAGGAAGAGGGAGACGGGTTCTTCGCCCCAAATTATGACATCCTGGCGGACAGCCCGGCGGAGGCGGGGCAATTCCAGGATTACAGCTTTTCTCAGAATGGAGCAACCTATCGCGTGGTGGTTCACGCGGATGTCAAGGACTATTCTCCGGACCGCCTGTTGGCCTCGCTGCGCAAGATCACCGCCACCGAAACCGCGCTCATGCGCGATGTGCCTTTTTCTCGCTACACGTTTATCCTGCATTTCCCGCGTGAGGATGGAGGCGGCGGCATGGAGCACCGCAACGGGACCGCCATCACGGTCCGGGCCGCCCAACTTCGCGACCACTGGGAGACCCTGGAAGCCGTCGCGGCGCACGAGTTCTTCCACCTGTGGAACGTGAAGCGCATCCGGCCGCAATCGCTCGAGCCCATTGACTACGTCCACGGCAACGACACTCGCGACCTTTGGTTCTGTGAAGGCGTGACGAGCGCGTATGGCGAACTGGCACTGTTGCGAGCGGGACTGATCTCCCGCAAGACTTTTTACGCCCGCCTGGGGTCGGCGATTGCGACGCTTCAATCCCGGCCCGCCCGTTTCTTCCAAAGCGTGGAAGAGTCAGGGCTGGAAGCGTGGCTTGAAAAGTATAACGACTACCTGCGGCCCGAGCGAAGCATCTCGTACTACAATAAGGGCGAATTGCTGGGCTTCCTGCTCGACCTGGCCCTTCGTCACGCCAGCGGGAACGGCGCCGGTCTGGATGACGTGATGCGCCGCTTGAACGAAGACTTCGGCCGCCCCGGCCGCTACTATACGGATGCGGACCTGCGGCGCCTGATAGCACAGGTGGCTCCCAGGTTTTCCGGGCTGGAGGCCTTCTTTGCTGATTACGTGCGGGGCACGCGGGAGCTGGACTATGATACGTATCTCGGCTACGCAGGCCTGGAGCGGGAGAGCGAAAGCCGCGGCTCGGCGCGCCTGGGATTCGACGTCAGCGTGAATCCAGGGGGCGAAGTCCGAGTGGAGTCCGTCGAGCTCCGCCGCGCCGCAGAACAGGCCGGCCTGGCGCAGGGTGACATCCTGCTGAAAATGAATGGCCAGGCGTGGCGTGATTCTCCTGCCAACTTGCTCTCCTTACTGAAGCCGGGGCAAGAAATGAAACTCGAGGTGCAGCGCGGCGGCCGCGTTTTTGAGATTGAATACCGGCTGGAAGCCAATGAAGAGGCAACTTGCCGCGTGAAGGAAATCGCTCATCCTTCGCCTGAACAGATCCAGGTGCGCGAAGGTTGGCTCAAGGGAGAGACCACGCCCGCGGGCGGTGGCAAACAATGATCCGAGCTTTCCTGGTAACCCTTGTCACTTTCGCCTACATCGCAGTCCTGGGCCCCCCGTTGCTGATTTATGCTGCGATCCGAGGGAATGGCGATCTGGTTTACAGGGTCGGAACGCTGGGCGCAAGGATGGCCTTGTGGCTGGCGGGAACGCGCCTTGAAGTCCATGGACTCGACCAGATTCCCTCCCAGCGGGCCGTTGTCTTCATGGCCAACCACCAGAGCAACATTGACCCTCCCGCCCTGCTGGCCGTTTTACCGCGGGTGCTCGTGCTGGCAAAGAAGGAGTTCTTCCGCGTTCCAATTCTCGGAAGAGCTATGGTCGCGTGCGGGTTTATCCCTGTCGACCGCCGCAACCGGGAACAAGCGCTCGCGGCCGTGGAAAAGGGCGTGCAGGCACTGAAGGCTGGAAAGTCATTCCTTGTTTATCCCGAGGGCACTCGCAGCCCCGATGGCAGGCTTCAGCGCTTCAAGAAAGGCGTCTTTGTTATGGCAATTAAAGCGGGCGCTCCCATTGTTCCGATCTCGGTCTCGGGTAGCAACAAGATCATGCCCAAAGGAAAGTTCGTGATACGACCGGGACGTGTCCGCATCACCTTCCACGAACCTGTTGCCACGGAAGGTTCTGCTATGGAGGACCGCCACTTGATCATTGACCGTGTCCGCCAGGCCATCCTGGCAGGCCTTGAGAAGGATGAATGGCCTGTAGAGCAGTGACGAGTGACGAGCGGGAAAAGCAGAAGTCAGAAATCAAAAAGCAGAAGTCAGAAGACAGCGGGGCTGTGTGACCACCTCACAAGATAATACTCACATGGTGATTACTCAATAGATTACTCTTATGAAATAGGATGGTTCAGCAGTGCTTTATTGATTTGCTGATAAGTAGGAATAAAGCAATGCACAATTCACTATTTACAATTCATAATTACTTGGGCGCCTGGTCCCTGCCTACTGCCAACTGCCTACTCTCTCGGGCTAGGGGTTTTGGCCCGACTTTTCCAGCCGCTCACGGACCTTGCGGTAGGTAGCATACATTTGCGGAAGCCGGGCATAAGCCGCGACGCATCTGATCCAGAGCGAATTGTCCACAGCCGGGGAGCCGGACATTATGCGGTTCGGTTCGACATCACTGTGAATGCCGGATTGGGCGGACACCACCACATTGTCTCCGATGGTCACATGGCCCGCTACGCCGACTTGGCCGGTGAGGATCACGTTTCGCCCCACTTTGGTGGTTCCGGCAAGGCCCACCTGTCCGCAGAGGAGAGTATTCTCCCCGATCTCGCAGGCGTGTCCTACCTGAACGAGATTGTCGATTTTTGCGCCGCAGTGGATGCGCGTTTCTCCCACGGCGGCCCGGTCGATACAGGCATAGGCTTGAATCTCGACACGATCCTCGATGACCACCGGCCCGGACTGCACTATTTTGTAGTAAGAGCCATCCGCCTGGCGCGCGAACCCGAAGCCATCCGTCCCGATAACCGCGCCATTCTGCAAGGTCACGTCGTCGCCGATGCGAACGAATTCACGTACCGCCGCATGCGCATGGGCGAAGAAGCGGTGTCCAATCCTGGCCCCTCGGTAAACCACCACATGGCTTTTCAGCACGCAGTCATCCCCAATCTCCACTCCTTCTTCCAGGACCACGTAGGGGCCGATGGAAGGAGCGCGGCCCAATTGGACGTCCGGGGCGATGACGGCCGTGGGATGAATGCCCGTCGGAGGCCGGTAAAGAGGATGGAAGAACTCCAGGGCCTTGGCAAACGTGAGGTAAGGATTCGCCGAACGCAACGCGGGCCGGCCCCCCAGGTCCTCCTCCGGGCTGGCAATGATGGCCGCCGCGCGTGTCGTCTTGATTTTGCGCAGGTACTTAGGATTGGCAAGAAAAGTCAATTCGCCGGGTGTGGCCTCGTCCATTCCGGCGACGCCGGTGATTTCGAGTTCTTCCGGACCTTCGAGCTGGCATTCAAGCCGCGCCGCAATTTCACCCAGTTTCATTGTTGTCTCCTTTTCAGACCTCGTCCGGGGGAACAACCACCTGGACTGAGCAGGCAACTACCCCAAGCCCGCAAGGTTAGCAGCGGTCCGCGGTTTAGGCAATGCCTCGTACAGAAGTAATGGTACGCTAGTACGCTTGGCAGAGAGGGGGAAATAGAAGTACGCTCTTGGAACACCTACCTCTCCGGAGGATCGATGGGAAGGCTGATGGAGCTGGCCGCCGGAGAGTGACATGATCTGGCTCCCGGTCTGGCGCGAATAGCATCGTGTCTCTTGGCGCGCGGCGGGGATGGGAAACGTGGCACTAGCTTTCCACTGATTGAGCATCCCCGCCGGTTTATTTCCGGGGTCGGGTCGGAGGTTTGAGCCCAAACATTTCATTGGCCGCTAGGAGTTTCCTCTTGCCACGATGGCAGAAACGAGATAAGCTATGACCGCTAGTGTGGCCCGTTTTGGTGGAGAGTCTATGAGTGAGGACCAGCGCGTCGGAAAACGTATTCCGGTGGAATTCCCGGTCGAAGTGCGCTGGAAGAGTCGCTGGGGCCGCTCTCGCCACGTGGAAGGAAAGACCGGAAACATCAGTGGGAACGGGTTGTTCATGCGTATTCCCATCCGCCCTCCCCGCGAGACACCCGTAACCATGAGAGTATTCCTCCCTGTAACTATTACGCGTGTCCCCGTTGAGTTGCATTGTAATGGGCGGGTCATCCGTTGGAGCTGCCCTGGCGAGTCGAGGGGGATGGGCGCCACGATTGACGAGTACGAAATCCGGCCCACGCGCACGCAAGCTGTTTGACGCTATCTGAACAGAGGGTGCAAGATTCCTGGCGATTCAGCCATCATGCACGGCGCGGTGGTAGTGCATTCCCAAAGACTAATCAAGAGCTCCAGGGGCGGCGCGCTCGTGGAGGCAGATCGCCCTCGCGAACAGGTGGCATTGGGACGTGATTCTGGATGAGCCTCCGCAACGGCGGGAAGAAAAAGATCCGGGTTCTCATAGCCGACCGTGAAGGCATCTTCAGGTATGGACTGAAAAAGCTCTTCGCGGTGGAGGATGACCTGCGTGTCGTCGCGGAAGCCCAGTCCGCCCCGCAGTTGATCGAACTGACGAAATCCCTACGGCCTCATCTGTATTTCATTCAGGCGGAAATCGTAACGGAAGCTGGCGGCAATCTGCTTGAGGACATTCGTCGAGAAGCGCCGAAGTGTAAAATCGTGGTCACGTCCTCCTCAATAGCTCAAGAAGACGAGGCCACGCGATTCATCCAGTTGGGCGCTTCGGGCATCATTCTTAAGTCAGTGGACCCGTCCCTGTTCGTTAAGTGCGCTCGCAAGGTATTTTGGGAGAACGAAGTCTGGTTGCCGCGTCAGCAGGTTGCCCGTATAGCGAAGATTGTGGAAACGAATGCCTCCCGACCACCAAGACCCGTAGACACGTTGACGCAGAGAGAGAAGACAATAATCAGCTACCTGATGCAGGGATGGCGAAATCGGGAAGTCGCCCAGCATCTGTCCATCACCGAACAAACGGTGAAGAACCACCTAAGGTCAATCTACGATAAAGTCGGGGTTTCGGATCGCCTGGAGTTGGTGCTTTACGCCATCCATCAGAAGATGGTACTTCCCCCCGTACAACCGCCCGCCTCAGGCTGAGGCACGCACCCAGCCTTCCGGTCAATATTACTCGTTAAATTCCGTGCCCTCGGAATGGTGCAAGGACCCATGAGAGTGGGCTTTATTCCGTTGACCGGGAGCCGCACTCCAATGCGGGCTTCCCGGCATCCTGCTAAGGCAGCTATTTTTCCTCCCGCTCTGTTGCAGGGAAAAGATCAATCTGGCCTTCGGCAGTTGCGGTGTCACCCTGAAGCCCGCTCCGCTTTTGCGATAGCTTTCTCGGTCGCCCATTGGATATCACGCCCAGGACAGTCATCTCGCTCAGCGCCGTTCGGGGAACGAAGATGCGCAAGTTGTTGGAGTAGAGGTCCGCCGGCGTAACCAGAAATCCCTCCGGGCTGAGTTCCACGAGGTTGCTGGGCAGGAGTCCTTCCAGCACCTCCTTATCCTTGAAAGTCACCCGAACCCACAGGCCGGCCAAACGGGGGCGGCTCTGGAAAAGTTTCCGTTCTGAACGCTGGGGGTTGCCGTCGAAATCCCTTACGAAGAAGACGCCCTTAATCTCATGCAAGGGAATAGTCAGAGTCCGGCCTTCACGGTCGAGCAGCCGGATGCCGTTTGGCCCCAAATAGGAAGTCGAGTCAACAAATCCCTTCATGAGGCCATGATCCAGCCTACGTATCACCACCTTCTTGTAAGTCGATTTGTGGTTGTCTTTCACGCCAGGCGCCATCCGCGGGAAATTTGCTGCTGTGAAATGCAGCTTGGCCACGGAAAACCGCTTGTGCTAGTATAAGTGCTGAGCTAGGCCTGTCAAGTCTTTCGGCGCAGAGTCGGAGTGCGGATTCTTGAAGAAGGCTCATAATCTCTTGAAAAATAGTCGCTTAGTTTTCAGAGCGCAACTCGTGTCGTGGCTCTGCGGCAGGGCATGCGCGTTCGTGGGTTCTTGTCGCGTCCCTTGATTTCTCCAGGTACACTCCTGAGGCAGAGTGACGAGGATGCCCGGCCGAAGCAAAGCTGAGCAGGAAAACGGAACGGCTGCGGACCACTTTGATCCGAAGCCGGCAAGCAGAGTGGCTGGCAGGAAAACATTTGGCGGCCGGCAATATGGTTTGGATTCTCCGCCGGGGCTACGCGCAGTCCATGACTACCTTGATTATGCACGTGTGGAAAGAGGTCTTGCGGCCAACAGTATCTCGAATTACCAACGCGACCTTATCCATTTCTGCAGATTCCTGCGTGGCTGCGGGAAGAGTTTTGCGGAGGCAGACCGCGATGATGTTCGCGCCTTCCTGGCCGCCCTTTATGGCCGGGGGCTGAGCGCTCGAAGCGTGGCTCGCCATCTGATTTCCCTACGAAATTTCTTTCGATTCCTAGCGAAGGAGGATAGGATCCACAGCGATCCGACGGCGGAAGTCGATGCGCCCAAATTGGAACAAACGCTGCCGAGGTATCTCACTACCGACGAGGTTGACACTCTCCTAAGACAACCAGATATCTCCACGCCCCTTGGCCTTCGAGACAAGGCCATGCTAGAGCTCTTGTACGCCACCGGCATGAGGGTTTCTGAGCTGGTTCATCTTCGTTGGTCGGATCTTGATTGCGGTCTGGGGATCGTTCGTTGTTTGGGAAAAGGAAACAAGGAGAGGCTGATCCCCGTTGGCAAGTCTGCTCTGCGCGCTGTGGAAGCTTACTTGCTCGCCGGCCGCTCGGCATTCGGCAAGAACGGTCAGGAGCCCTTCCTCTTTCTCAACCGCCGGGGAGGGTCTCTATCACGGGTGGGATTTTGGAAAATTCTGGCCGGGTATGGCCGGCGGGCGGGGATTTCAGTTCCCCTGACACCGCACCTGGTACGTCACTCTTTCGCCACGCATTTGCTCGAACGTGGGGCTGACCTGCGCTCGATTCAACTTATGCTAGGTCACAGTGATATCTCGTCAACTCAGATATATACGCACGTTTTGACGCAAAGGTTAAAGCAGGTCTATCAGACTCACCATCCTCGAGCCTGAACTTCAGGCCCCTGAGTTTTCAAGGAAATGGACGCCCAACTCCCATGAGCGACTACAACTTTCTGATAGAAAGCAAGCTCTCGCAAGAGCAATACAGTGTACTAAGCCTGATCAGCCGCTCGGCCTACGAGCAGGGGTTAAACCTGTACCTCGTGGGAGGCGCGGTCCGAGATCTGACGTATGGGCAACAGGTGGTGCGTGACCTGGATTTCGCCCTCGAAGGCGATCCCCTGAAGATTCTTCGCCGCTTGGGATCAGTAGACTTATCACACCTGACGGGCTTCTCATCGCGCCCAGTCATGGGCAACGGAGAGCCTCTGGCGCTTGAGTATCAGGAGTTTGACCCCCATATTGCCGCGGCGGAACTTTGGTTCACGAATGGAGTGCGAGTGGAACTGGGCCAGTGCCGGGTGGATGTCTTTTCGAAACCCGGCCAGCGTCCGGAGGTGCGGCCTGCCACCATATTTGAAGATCTGAAGCGGCGTGATTTTTCAGTAAATGCCATGGCGATTTCGCTTCATCCAAACTCGCGCGGCTTGCTTCTTGACCCTACCAACGGCGCTGCGGACATCGAAAGGCGGGAACTCAGGGTTCTGCATCCGCGAAGCTTTTCTGAAGACCCAGTTCGGATTTACCGCCTTCTGCGGCTTGGACTGCGCCTTGATTTCACGCCTGAGGAACGGACCAAGAACTACTTCGAGACGGCCCTCCAGAACCACGCCTGGGAACGACTGGGTGCGGACCAAC
>Ga0181524_10002348_pt1 | contig 19622 bp, 19 predicted proteins | sample PEATcosm2014_Bin_34_FD_119761 | JGI IMG/M metagenome (GOLD analysis project Ga0181524, IMG submission 119761) | Peatland microbial communities from MTU Mesocosm Facility, Houghton, MI, USA - PEATcosm2014_Bin05_60_metaG | ecosystem: Environmental > Terrestrial > Soil > Wetlands > Peat | place...
CAAACCGCAATCTTATCGCCGATTCGTCAATCATACGGCGATTCTATAAACTCGATCCCGCCCTGGGAATCCCAAAACTCCCAAGAAAAAATCGCACTTCGATTCAGCTATTTATCAACGACGCCTAAGGCCGTGCCGATCGGCGACGCCGTGCTCGGTTACGATTAGGCCGGCGTCCGGGCGCGACGTGCTGGTCGGTCCGCTGAGGGAGGCGACGATCCGGCTCCTGCCGCCGGCGGTCGAGGGCAGGGCGACGATGGGCGATCCGCAGCGCGACGCGTGCGCGCCGCGCAGGAAGGCGTTGATCTGTCCCGTCAGATCGACCTCGATGGCGGAATTGATCGCCACAAACCGGTCGATCGACGAAAGCACGGCGAAGTCGTGCGTGTAGCTGGTCGGGCGTACGCGAAGCGTAGCATTGCCGTCGGCCCATTTCATCAGCCGCGGGCCGCCCGACAGCAGCGCGCTCACGCTGCAGCCGCGGTCGACCGGCTTGCGAGCGTTGGTCGGAACGCCCGCTTCAGCCAGATCCACGACTTGGTCGCCGATGCGCCCCGAATGGATGCCGAGGTCGCAATGCCTCTTCAGCGCGCGCAGAACCGCGGCGAGTATGGTGCCGAGGCCGATCTGCAGCGTGGACCCCTCTTTGATCAGCACGGCCACACGGGCCGCGAGGGCGAGAAGTCCGTTCGAACGATGACGTCGAGGTCGCGCCTTGCCACTTCGATGCCGTCCCCAGCGCTCGGCAAGTTCGGGCTCACTTCGGCGATGACGCGCCGCGCGTCGCGCTACAGGTCGGCGACATAGTCGCCGGCCGCGCCTCAAGAGAAGTGATCCGCCTCTCTCCCCGGCGCGAGCCTCAGCAAGACGACGGGTGCCTCGCGCGTCAGCGATGGGGCCAGCTCGGGATCGCGCAACGGCAGAATGTCGAGCTTTTCGCCGAACTTCCGGTTCGTTCCGGCGCCTCAGTAGGAGGTATAGGCGACGCAATCCGCGAAAGCGGGGTCCATGCTCGCGCCGTTAGTGATGCCGATGAAGGCCCGGAAGCCGCCGACCGCCTGGCATCTTTGCAGGAGCGAGGCAGTCAGGCTCAACGGTTCGGCGGAGGACTGGCTCCAAGCGACGAGGTCCCCGGGTCGAACGAGCCGCGCCCCGTCGACCGCCTCAATTGCGATTTCCATTCCAGCGCGAACGCTCACGCCCGTTCGAAGATCGCCGCCATGCCCTGGCCGCCGCCGATGCACATCGTTTCGAGGCCGTAGCGAACGCCGCGCCGCCGCATCTCGTGCGTGAGCGTCGTCATCATGCGCACGCCGGTCGCGCCGATCGGGTGCCCGAGCGAGATGCCGGAGCCATTGACGTTGAGCCGGCTGCGGTCGTCCCAGTTCCAGCCCTTGAGCACCGCGAGAACTTGGGCGGCGAAGGCCTCGTTTACTTCGACAAGACCCATGTCATCGAAACCGAGACCCGTTTTCCGGAACACCTTGGCGGCCGCGCCGACGGGGCCGAGCCCCATGCGCGCGGGGTCGCAGCCGACGGCGGACCAACCCACGAGATACGCGATCGGCTCGAGCCCGAGTTCCGCGAGCTTGTCCTCGGCGACGATCAGGCAGGCGGCGGCCGCGTCGTTCTGCTGCGCTGCATTCCCGGCCGTGACCGAGCCCGCTTTCATGAGCGGGCGGAGCTTGGCGAGCGACTCGACGGTCGAGTCGGCGCGAATGCCCTCGTCGCTTGAGAAAAGAACCGGGTCGCCCTTCTTCTGCGGAACCGGCACGGGAACGACCTCGTCCTGGAAGCGGCCGTCCTTCCACGCCTTGGCGGCGCGCCGGTGGCTTTCGCAGGCGAACAGATCGGCCTCCTCTCGCGACACTGCGAATTCGCGCGCGAGAGTCTCGGCGGTGTCGACCATGCCGGAGATGTAGCCAAAGCGCTCTACCGGCTGCGAGCGCTCGCGCCCGCGATCAAGACGGTCATAGAGTTGCACCGAGCCCGAGCGCTTACCCCAACGCATGTCGGTCGTGTAATATTCGATCCGGCTCATGCTTTCGACGCCGCCGGCGAGGACGACTTCGCAGGCGCCGGTTTCGACCATCATCGCGGCTGTCACGATCGCCTGAAGGCCGCCGCCGCAACGGCGGTCGGTCTGCAGGCCCGGCGTCTCGATCGGCAGTCCCGCCTCGAGCGCGACCCAGCGGCCGACGCACGGCGTCTCGCTGTTGGCGTAGGACTGGGCGAAAACGACGTCTTCGATCCGCGCAGGATCGAGGCCAGTGCGTTCCAGGGCGGCCTTGGTCACCACGCTGCCGAGCGCCTCGACGGGTACATCCCTCAGGGCGCCGCCGAAGGCGCCGACCGGAGTGCGAACAGGACTGACGATCGCGGCGCGGCGCATCAATAGCTCCGGGGAAGGCCGAGCACGTGCTCGGCGAGATAGGACAGGATCAGATTGGTCGAGATCGGCGCGACTTGGTAGAGCCGCGTCTCGCGGAACTTGCGCTCGACGTCGTATTCCTCTGCGAAGCCGAAGCCGCCATGCGTCTGGATGCAGACGTTCGCGGCCTCGAACGAGGCTTCCGCCGCCAGCATCTTGGCCATATTGGCCTCGGCGCCCATGGGCTTGCCGGCTTCATACAGGCGCGCGGCTTCCTTCACCATGAGTTCCGCGGCGCGCATCTGCGCGTAGGTTCGCGCGATCGGGAACTGGACGCCCTGGTTGGCTCCGATCGCGCGATCGAAAACGCGCCGTTCGTTGGCGTAGGCGACCGACGTCTTGGTGAACCACTTGGCGTCGCCGATGCACTCCGCGGCGATCAGCACCCGCTCGGCGTTCATGCCCGAGAGAATGTAGCGGAACCCCTGGCCTTCCTCACCGAGCAGATTGGCGGCGGGAACGCGCATATTGTCGAAGAAGACCTCGGTGGTCGCGTGGTTCATCAGCGTTCGGATCGGCCGGATCGTCAGTGATTTGCCGACAACATCGCGCATGTCGACGATGAAAGTGGAAAGGCCGTCGGTCTTCCTCTTCACCTGGTCGCGCGGCGTCGTGCGCGCGAGCAGGAGCATGAGGTCCGAATGTTCCGCGCGACTCGTCCAGATCTTCTGGCCGTTGACGATATAGTCGTCGCCCTCGCGACGGGCGAAGGTTCTCAGCGCTGTGGTGTCCGTGCCGCTTGTCGGTTCGGTGACACCGAAGGCCTGAAGGCGCAATTCTCCCGACGCGATCTTCGGCAGGTACTTGCGCTTCTGCTCTTCGGAGCCGTGGCGCAGAATCGTCCCCATCGTATACATCTGCGCATGGCACGCGCCGCTGTTGCCTCCCTCCGCCTGGACGGTCTCGAGAATCGCCGCCGCCGCCGACAAACTGAGCCCCGAGCCGCCGTACTCCTCCGGGATCAGCACGGAGAGATAGCCGGCATCGGTGAGCGCCCTCACGAACTCGGTCGGATAGGCGCGTATTTCGTCGAGCTTGCGCCAATACTCGCCGGGAAAGCCTGCGCAAAGGCGGCGCACGCCCTCGCGGATCTCTGGAAAATCGTCGTGCGACGAGAAGTCGAGCGTCACGTCAGGCTCCGTTCGGGCGGCGAGGTTAGACGGGATCCCAGGAGAAAACATCCTGACTGCGGTCGAGCGGGTAAAACGTCGGCGCGAGCGCAGGGATGGCGTGCTCCCTGACGAGTTCGGGTGTCCAGCCGCCGTCGCGCTGCACGGAACGGATCGGTCGGCTCTGGCCCATCAGCGCGATTTCATTCTTGCGCGTCACGAACACCTGACCAGTCACGCTCGCCGCGGCGTCGGAAGCGAGGAAAACGGCGAGGGCGGCGTTCTTTTCAGGCGTCATTTGTTTCAGCTTTTCAACACGGGCTATTTGGTCCGGCGTCGTCGCCGGGATGTTGGCGGTCATGCGCCCCCAGGCGAAGGGCGCGATGCAGTTGGACCGCACGTTGAATCGCTGCATGTCGAGCGCGATCGACTTCGACAGCCCGATGATGCCCATCTTCGCCGCGGAATAATTGGCCTGGCCGATGTTGCCGATGAGTCCCGACGTGCTAGTCATATGAACGAAGGCGCCGCCCTGCTGATCCTTGAACAGTTCGGCGGCGGCGCGGCTGACGAAGAAGCTGCCGTGAAGATGCACCGCGATCACCGACAACCACTGCTCGGGGGTCATCTTGTGGAATATGGCGTCGCGCAAGATGCCGGCGTTGTTGACGACGATGTCCAGTCGGCCGAAAGCGGACTTCGCCGCCGCGACGATGCGCTGCGCCGAATCCCACTCGGCGACCGTGTCGTTGTTGATGACCGCCCGCCCGCCAAGCGCTTCGATTTCGGCCTTGGTGTCCTCGGCAGGCGTCGAGGATCCTCCCTCGCCCGACAGGGACGCGCCCACGTCGTTGACGACCACGGCGGCGCCGGCCCGCGCCATCTCGACCGCGATGGCCTTACCGATTCCGCCCCCGGCGCCTGTGACCAGCGCAACTTTTCCCTCAAGCATTTCCTGCATTCCTTGTCTCGTATTTGTTGTCAAGGCAGGCCAAGCACGGACTTGGCGATGATATTGCGTTGGACTTCGGAGGCGCCGCCGTAGATCGTGGCGGCTCGTGCGGCGAGGAATAGGCCCATCGGATTGAGACCTTTGTCGCCTCCGATCGGATTAAGCAGTCCGCCGTCCACGCCGGCGATATCGAGCGCATATTCGGTAATGCGCTGAAACAGATCCGTCTGATTGAGTTTCAGCAACGAAACCTCGGCGCCCGGCGTCTCGCCGCGGCGGATCTGATCCGCGATGCGTTCGAACAGGCATTCGTGATCGGCAAGCTCCATTCGAAAGCCCGCGTAGCGGTCCATGAACGTCGGATCTTCGAGAAGGCTGTAGTGCTCGCCGAGGCGGCGCAGGCGCTCCAACGCGTTCGCTGCCTGCCGAGGCGAGCCGAGAAAGATTCGCTCGAAACCGAGCAGGGCCTTCGCCATCGTCCAGCCCTCGTTGATCGCGCCGACGATGTTTTCGCGCGGCACACGAACGTTGTCGAAGAAGACCTCCGAGAATTCGTCGTGAAGGTCGAGATTGACGATCGATCGCACCGTCACGCCGGGCAAGTCCATTGGAATGAGCAGAAAGCTGATCCCTTCCTGTTTCTTTGCTTGTTTGTCCGTGCGCACGAGAGCGAACATCCAATCGGCGTCGTCGGCCAGCGTCGTCCAGGTCTTCTGGCCGTTGATGACCCATTCGTCGCCATCAAGGATGGCCTCGGTGCGAAGCGCGGCGAGATCGGAACCTGCGTTGGGTTCGCTGTAACCCTGGCACCAGATCTCCTCGCCCGACAGGATGCGAGGCAGGAAATGCGCCTTCTGAGCCTCGGTCCCGAATTGAATCAGCAGCGGACCAAGCAGAATCACTCCATGGTCGGGTGCGCGGGCCGCGCCGAAGCGCTCGAATTCGTCGGTGTAGATGAGCTGCTTGGCCGCGGAGAGGCCCATGCCGCCGTAGCGGCGCGGCCAGGCCGGCGCGAGCCATCCCGCCGCGGAGAGGATCATGTACCAGGGCTTGACCTCGTCCCAGCGCAGGCGTTTGGGCGGATTGCGAATCTCTGGCGGGTAGCTCTCGCCAAGGAAGCGCTGCGCGAGCCGACGAAACTCTTCGTCGTCGATGGCGTTGTAGTCGTCGCGCCGGTATGGTTCGTATCGCACGGCTCACCCGCCTTCGTTGGCCACGACGAGATCAGCAAAACGCGCGCGATGAAAGGCGACGCCGCCGAACTGCGGTGCGACGACCATCGCCTTGCGCAGGAAGAGGCCGATGTCGTGCTCGTCGGTGAAACCGATGCCGCCGTGCAACTGGATCGCCTGGCGCGTGACGAACATGGCCGCGCCCGTCGAACGCGCTTTGGCGCGCGAGATCGCGGCGAAGCTGAGGTCTGTCCCGGGCGCAAGGTCCCAGCGCGCCGCCGCGTCCTCGACGCTCGCGCGCGTCAGCTCGAGCTGCAGTTTGAGCTCGACCGCCCGATGTTGAAGAGCCTGGAATGAGCCGATGACCTTGCCAAACTGAACACGGAGGCGGAGGTATTCAAGCGTGCGCTCGAGCGCGGCGCCGGCGAGACCGAGAAGGTACGCGCTTGTCGCCAGACACGCCTCCGCCATGGCGAAGCCGGGGTCGATCTCGAGCTTTCGTCCTGAGGCCCCGTCGAGCTGGATCGCGCCGAAGTGGCCGCCGTCCTGCGTGTCGAGCAACTCGACGCTGACTCCCGGCGCCCTCGCGTCGACCAACCAGGAGACCTCGGGGCCGACGACCAGAAAAGCGTCCGCCCCGGCCGCCATCGGCACGTAGCGCTTGTCGCCGAAGAGCTTGCCGTTTTCTAATCTGACGTTCGCGGTAGGGCCCGCCGCGTCGCGGGTGTCCTGCCAAGCGGGCAGGACGAGCGACGCGCCCGTCAGGTGTGGGCCCAGCGCATCCGCATCGAGCAGCGCCGAACAGATCGTCGCGCCGATCAGCGGCTCCGGCGTCAGCGCCGCGCCCAGGGACTCGGCGAGCGCGCAATAGGCTATGGCGTCGAGCCCGACCCCGCCGCACGACTCCGGAAGACGCAAAGCCGGCCACCCCAGCTCGCACATGGTCGTCCAAGCGCTGCGCTCGAAGCCCGGACGGGAGTAGCGCAAACGCCGAATGCGGCTGAGATCGCGGCGGTCGGCGACTCCCTCCGCGCTCCGGCGGATCATCGCGATGGCCTCGGACGTATCGAACGGCGCGGTCATGAGGTCTCCGTAAGGACGGGCTCGCCGGCCGCCGGCAGGATCGCGGTCCGCCCCTGGTCGATGACGATCGCTTCGCGTTCGACCACGCGCGCCTGGAAGCTTCCATCCTTCCATATCTCGGTGCGGATGGTTTCGCCGGGAATGACCGGATTGCTGAACCGCGCCGACATCGCGCGCAGGCACTCGGGCCGGTAGGCGCACAATTGGCGCAGCAGCGCGTGCGCGACGACGCTCAACGTGCACAGGCCGTGAAGGATCGGCGCGGCAAAACCGGCGCGCGCGGCGACCTCCGGATCGCTGTGCAACGGGTTGAGGTCGCCGTTCAGGCGGTAAAGCAACGCCTGCTCGCGCCCTGTCGGAAGATCGATGACGAGGTCCGCCGGGCCCTCCGGGCGTGGAACAGGCGCGACGGGCGCCCCCCTCTCGCCGCCGAAACCGCCGCCGCCGCGAACGAAGGTCGTGCGCATGAGGCGCGCAAAGACGGCGCCTGAACTTATCAGTTCCGTATCGGAGAGGATCAGCGCCGGATTTCCCGCGCCCTTGTCGATGAGGCCGGTAATGCGCGTGGAGCTCTCGACCTCACCCTTGGTCGGCAAAGGGCCCATGATTTCGAACCCTTGCGAGGCGTGCAGGACCGCGGCTGGGTCCACGCCGGAATCGGGGTGGGAGAGCCAGAAGCCGGGGTGCGCCATCACAAGAACCATGGCCGGCATCACGACGGGCCCGCGGGAAGGATCGACGAAGGGCAATTGGGCGCGATCCAAAGGGTCGCGGCCCATCCCGATCGAAAGCCCATAGAATGCGATGTCGCGCGCCGTGAGGGTCTGGCGCCCTTTCGGGATCGCAAAGCGCAGCAGCTTGTCAGGGTCCAGCGGCATACGCGCCCCCCTCATCGCGCAGGCTCGACCGAAGCTGTCGCGGACATCGCGACGGCGCCTTCGGGCGTCTCGGCCCACAGCCGATAGGATTCCGCCTGTTCGCGATCCCTGTCGCCGCAGAGGGCGAATGGCGTCCCGGAGAACAAGGGCCGCTGGCCGCGAAACGAAAACGAGGCCAGACGGCCGCGCACATGCGCAGCGAGCCGATCGGCGAGCAGCGTGGCGGTCAGAGGCCCGTGAACGACGAGGCCGGGATAGCCCTCGACGTCCCGCGCATAGGGAAGGTCGTAGTGAATGCGGTGCGCGTTGAACGTCAGCGCCGAGTAGCGGAACAGCAAGGTGGGCTCCGGCCGGGCGAAGTCGCGCCACAGCGCCGGCGCGCGCGCAGCCTCGCCTACCGGCGCCGCCGGCGCCGAAGGCGCGTCGCCTGGTTCGCGGTAGACGATGTCCTGCTCCTCCTCGATCGCGAGGCCCCGGTCGCTGGTGACCCGATGCCGCAGCGTGACGAACAGCAGCGCGCCCTGTTGTCCGCTCTTCAGGCTCACTTTGAGAATTTCCGTCTCCCGCTGCGCCCGAGCGCCGATGAGGAGCGGCGCGAGGAAGATCAGCCGCCCGCCCGCCCACATGCGCCGCGGGAACGGGATCGGCGGCATGAAGCTCCCGAGCTTGGGATGGCCGTCCGCACCGAGTTCCGACTGCGGCGCGAGCGGCGTGAAGTAGAGCCAGTGCCACAGCGGCGGCAGCGGATCGCCGACATCCGGAAGCCGCCCGTGATCGAGTGTCGCGGCGAGCGCCCTGGCCGGCGTCGGCGCCAGCGTTTCCTCGGACGTCTGCCGCCTACCGACCCAGGTCTGCAGATGCTGGATGTCGACTTCAGCCACGCCGCGCGTTCCCTTCTTTGTTCGCGGCGGCAAGACGGCGCTGCGCGAGGCGGAGGTGCGCCTTGTCGATCATCTTGCCGTCGAGAGTCGCGACGCCGGCGAGCGGCGTCTCGGCGAAGGCCGCGACTACAGCCTCCGCCCAACGGATTTGATTGGCGTCAGGCGCGAAGGCGGCGTGCGCCGCCTCGATCTGCTGCGGGTGGATGCACAGTTTCCCGGCGAAGCCGAGCCGCGCTGCCTCGCGCGCCTCGCGTTCCAACCCGACCGCGTCGCGGGGATCGGGATAGGGCGTGTCGATCGCGGGCACGCCCGCTTCCGCGGCCGCGAAGGCGAGCGCCCGACGCGCCTCGTCGAGAAGCGGGTTCAGCGCGCCGTGTTCATCGCGCGCGGCGACGCCGAGGTCGGCAGCAAGGTCCTCGCCTCCGAACGCGAGCGCGGCCAGGCGCGCCGTCACGTCGCGATAATCGAGCCGCCTCACCGACGCGGCGGTTTCCGTGGCGAGCGGGATGATGCGTATGCGGCCCGGCGCGTGGCCGTGAACGGCCTCGAGCGCATCAAGCTGGTGATGCAGTCTTGCAAGGTCCGCCGGTCCCGCGCATTTCGGCAACATGACGTAGTCGGGCGCCGCCGCGCTGACCGCGGCGAGGTCCTCGAGGTGCCACGAAGTATCCGCGCCGTTCACTCTGACGACGATAGGGACGGGGCGCTCGCCCGCCATTCTCTCGCGCACGCGCCGGCGAGCCTCCGCTTTCGCGGCGGGCGCGACCGCGTCTTCGAGATCGAGCACCACCGCCTCCGCGCCCGCCTGAAGCGCCTTGGTTATTTTCCTGTCGGAATCGCCGGGCGCGAAGAGCAGCGATCTCACGGCGAGGTCTCCGTCACGGCGTCAAATCGTCCGCAAAAAACTCGCGTCGCCGGACCAGGCCGGCGACGCGCCCTCTGTGGGAGGTCGAGGGGAAGCTCTTGCGGAACAAACAGACTGCGCGAAGCGCGCTCGCGATCGAACGGGCAGGAACGGCGCTGGACGCGCGCGACGTTCCACGGCGCCGAAAAGCGACGCGCCGTCTTTCGCGCAGCCGCCCGCGCCGAAGAGGCTGCGGGAGACACGCGCCGAGTCGAACATGACAGATGAAATCTCGCCACAGCGACACCAACTCCTTCACCGCACAGTTCGCATTTCTCATCTCCTTGGAAAAGGCCGGCGAAGGCGCGCCTCGCCGGACCATAGGCCGCTCCTATGCCCGACGGGCGTCGCCGAGCGACGGCGCGAGGCGACGTGCCGCCGTCGCTGTCAGGGCTGCTGCGAGGGGTTGCGCGACGCGGCGTGACGATTTCGAGGTCGGCCCGTTCTCGGGGAAGTGGTCGCGCGCCGCGAGGAGCTGCGGAAACGCGTGCGAAGTCGCCGTGAGCGCGCAATCCATAGCGCGCGCCTATGACGACGGAAGGGACCTTGCATGCTGCGAGCTCTCTTTAAAAGGGGGACAATGGCTGCCTGCGGCAACGCCGAGCCTCATCACGCTGAAAAAGGTTGGGCGCGGGCCGAAACGACTTGTGGGAGGCAGCAAATGCGTGGGGTCGTCTTCAAGGGTAACCGCGTTCTCGAACTGATGCAGTTCGGGGACCCCACTCCAGGCCCTGGCGAAGCCGTGATCGAAATGAAAGCCTCCGGCATGTGCGGCAGCGATCTGAAGTTCTATCGCTCGCCGCCCGGCGCGGCGTTGGCGGCTTTCGGCGTCAAGGACTTCAAGGCGCTCGGAATCGATGACGACGCCGTCATCGCCGGTCACGAACCCTGCGGCGTCATCGCGGTGGTGGGCAAGGACGTCGATTCCCGCGCCTTCCGCGTCGGGGACCGCGTGATGGTGTTCCACTACGACGGGTGCCATTACTGCGATCAATGCCGCACGGGCTGGTCGCAACTGTGCGAGCGGGGCGCCCGCATCTTCGGCGCGACGGCGCATGGCGGTCATGCGCCCTATATGAAAGTTCCCGTCAGCACTCTTCTGCCGCTTCCCGCCGAGCTGAGCTTTTCCGCCGGGGCTGCGATTTCGTGTGGAACCGGCACAGCCTACGGGGCGCTGGTCCGATTGGACGTCAGCGCCCGTGACACGGTCGCGGTGTTCGGTCTGGGTCCGGTTGGTCAGGCGGGCGTGCAACTCGCCGCCGCCATGGGCGCCGAAGTGATCGCGGTGGACATCTCTTCGGAGCGCGTCGCCAAGGCCAAAGAGTTCGGCGCCGCGCATGCGATCGACTCCAGTAAGACCGATGCGGTCGAAGAGATCCGCAAGCTGACAGGCGGCAAGGGGGTCACGCGCGCGCTCGATGCCTCCGGCTCGCCGGTCGCCAGAAACGCGGCGGTTCGGGCGACGCGTACCTGGGGCAAGGTGGCGCTGGTTGGCGAGGGCGGCGAACTGACAGTCAACGTCAGCCAGGATATGATCCGCAAGCAACTGACGGTTCTGGGATCCTACACGTTCTCCAACGTACGGCAGCTCGAATGCGCGCGCTTCATCGCCGAACACGGAATCGATGCGGACAAGGTGTTTACTGACCGGTGGAAGCTCGAAGACGCCGAGAAGGCGTATGTCGATTTCGACAAGCAGACCGGCGGCAAGGCCGTTTTCGAATTCTGATCCATAATGCGCGGTAGGCGGTTGCGCGCGAGTCTTCGCGTTGCGGCCAACGCCCGAAGAGAGGAGATCGTAAGCGCCGTGTCTATTGCTCTTGCTCATCCGGACAAGTTCTATATCGGCGGGGCGTGGGTCCTACCCTCGTCCAAGTCGACTTTTCGCGTAATCAACTGCAGCACCGAAGAGCCTGTCCTCGAAGTGCCCGAAGCCAAGCGCGAGGACGTCGATCGGGTGGTTGCGGCGGCGCGCCAGGCTTTCGATCGCGGGCCGTGGCCGAGGATGACGCCCGCCGAACGGGCGGAACATCTTCGCGCGATTTCCGCGGAATTTCTGACCCGCGGCGAGGAATTCGCCCGCATCTGGGCGATCGAATCCGGGATCGTGTTCAAGCTGGCGCGCACGCGCATAGGCCTCTTCCTGAACGGCGCGTTCAATCAGTACGCCGATCTTGCTGGGACCTTTGCGTTCGAAGAGCGGCGCCGCTCGATGACTGGCAATCTGGGTTATCTCGTCCGCGAGCCGGTCGGCGTGGTCGCCGCGATTGTTCCTTGGAACGGGCCAGCCGGCCTGATGGCCTACAAGTGCGCGCCCGCGTTGTTGGCCGGCTGCACGATCGTGCTCAAGTCGTCGCCCGAAGCGCCTTGTTCGGCCTATCTGTTCGCGGAAATCTGCGAAAAGGCCGGCCTGCCCCCAGGGGTCGTCAACGTCGTGACGGCCGACCGCGAGGTTTCCGAGCAACTCGTCCGGAATCCCGGCGTCGACAAGATCACCTTCACCGGGTCGACGGCCGCGGGACGCAAGATCGCTTCCATCTGCGGCGAGCGCATCGCGAGATATACGCTTGAACTCGGCGGAAAATCCGCTGCGCTCATCCTCGACGATTATGACGTGGAAACGGCGGCGCGCACGATCGCCGCAGGCGCGTCCTATCTGACCGGCCAGGTATGCCACAGCCTCACTCGGGTCGTCGTCAAGCGGGATCGGCACGACCACATGGTCGAGGCCCTCTCCAACGCGCTGGGCGCGCTGAAGGTCGGGGATCCATTCGATCCGGCCGTCGACATGGGCCCGCTCGCTTCGGCCCGGCAGCGCGACCGCGTGGAAGGCTACATAGCGCGCGGCGTGGCGGACGGCGCGCGTCTTGCCACTGGCGGCAAGCGGCCCTCTCACCTGAACCACGGGTTCTTCATCGAGCCTACGGTCTTCGGCAATGTCGACAACCGGTCGGTGATCGCTCAGGAGGAAATTTTCGGCCCAGTGCTCAGCGTCATCCCGGCCGATGACGAAAGGCATGCGATCGACATTGCCAACGACAGCATCTACGGACTCAACGCGTCGGTGTTCACAAAGGACGCCGATCATGCAAAGGCTGTGGCGCGGGAGCTGAAATCCGGGACCGTCGGGCACAACGCGTCGCGAACCGACTTCTCCATCGCCTTCGGCGGTTTCAAGCAGTCGGGAGTGGGGAGGGAAGGGGGCGTCGACGGCCTCATGCCGTTCCTGGAGGCCAAGACGATCGTGCTGGACACTGCGTTTTCGGCTTGATACGCGCGTGCGCCAGTCGAGGACCAAGAGGGGGCCGGCGGTCGCCGAAGTCCTGTCCGTCGCAACGCGTTTGCTGCGACAGTCGAACGGGAAAGCGGAGGCATGCGCGCGAACCGCATGGGAGACGGGGAAGAGATCACAACCGGGGGCGAGGCTACGCGCAAGGTTGCGCTTGTCACGGGGGGAACGGCGGGCGTCGGCTTGAGCGTCGCGAGGTTGCTTGCGGGCGCCGGCGCAAAGGTGATCGTCAACGGACGGTCGCCAGCGGGCGGCGACAAGGCGCTCACGACGCTGGCCGCCGTAGCGGCGGACTGCGAGTTTCTGCCTGGGGACGCCACGAACTTCGCGAGCATGGCCGACGTCGTCGAGTCCTGCTTGGAGCGGCACGGTCATCTCGACATCCTGGTGAGCGCGGGCGGCGAAGGCGGGCCCGGACCGATGGCCTTCGCCGAAATGAGCCCCGCCGAGATCGTCTCGAGCTTCCAGACACGCCTGCTCGCCCGTCTCTTCCCGGTTCGCGCGGCGCTGCCAGCGCTCAGGCGTTCGCGCGGATCGATCGTCATGCTTACGACCGACGCCGGGCGGCACGCCACTCCCGGCGAGGTGATGATGGGCGCCGTCGGAGCCGCCGTGATATCCGCGACAAAGGGACTGGCCAGGGAACTGGCGCGCGACGGGGTGCGCATCAACAGCGTCGCGCTGACAATCACGTCCGGCACGCCCTCATGGGACCGCATTTTCGCGCGGGAGAGCTTCGAGAGCGATTTGTTTAGCAAGGCTGTCGCGCGATTTCCTTTCGGCCGTCCGCCGACCGCGGACGAAGTCGCGCAGATCGCCGCGTTTCTGGCGCTCGATCAGGCCGGGCAGGTCACGGGTCAGACGATCAGCGTCAACGGTGGCCTTTCATTTGGCGGATGGTAGGCTTCGCGGTTCGGCGCCGCGCGCGAAACGAGGTCTCATAGGGAGACCCTATGCGGCGGAGAGGAAAACGCGGCCTGCGCTTTTCGTGCGCATCGTTTAGAAGACCTGAGGCCGGCTCGAGACCGGCGGGCGAGCGCAACGCCGTTCGGCAGTTGCGCCGCCTCACACATGCGTTCGGGGCGTGAATATCGCGTTCGCCCCGGAGGTGGAGGAGTCGAGCGCGACGGGGCCATCGAAGCCTTCCGCGCCAATTTGGTCGAATTCCCACATGAGCCCATCCAGCGAGGCAATCTGGTTTCCCGAAGAGAGTCGTCTGCGGAATGCGCAGGTGATGGCGCTCGTGCGCGCTCTCGGTGTTCCGGATTACGAGAGTCTGCACAAGTTTTCCGTCGAGCATCCGGACAAATACTGGCGCATCGCGATGCGATTCCTCGGCATCGTCTGGTCGACGGAGCCGAAGGCCTACGCGGATCTTGCGCGCGGCCGGGAATTCCCTGCGTGGTTTCCCGGCGGCGAGCTCAACTGGGTCGACACTGTACTGGCGTGGGCCTCGAACCAGAAAACGGCCGACCAGCGCGGCGTGGTCGCGGAGCAGGAAGACGGAACCTGTACCAGCGTCACCTTCGCAGAACTGGCGGCGCAGGTGCGGCGCGTGGCGGCCGGCCTGCGGCGCAAGGGCGTGCGCCGCGGCGATCGCATCGGCCTCCTTTGCGAGAACGGCGTCGAGGCGACGGTCTCCGTGCTCGCGCTGGCCTATCTTGGCGCGATCGTCGTGCCGTTGTTCAGCGGCTTCGGCGTCGACGCCGTCGTCTCGCGTCTCGAACCCTGCGGCGCGCGCGGGCTTATCGCGACGACCGGGTTCAATCGTCGCGGTCGTTACGTCGACATCGCCGCCGTGGTCGGTGAGGCGCTGGGACGGCTGCCGGCGATCGACCTCGTCGTCTGGAAGCCTCACAAGGGCGTCGCGCCGCCGAGCGGGGCGATCACATGGGACGACCTAGCGAGCGCCTCGACCGACGAATTCGCCGCGGAACGGATGTCGCCCAACGACCCGTTCATGGTGATCTACACCTCGGGGACGACGGGCAAGCCGAAGGGCGCCGTCCATACGCACGGAAGTTTCCCCCTCAAGATCGCGCACGACTCGGCCGTGTTCTTCGACGTCGGGCAAGGCGACGTGTTCTGCTGGCCCGCCGACATGGGCTGGATCGCCGGCACGCTCGTCTTGAGTTCCGCGCTGCTGCGTGGCGCGACGCTCGTGTGCTACGACGGAGCGCCAGACTTCCCCGATTGGTCGCGCATGTCGCGCATCGTCGAGCGGCACGGGGTCACGCATTACGGCTCGGCGCCGACCCTCATCCGCGGGCTGTGCGCGAACGAGGCGTTGGCGCTGGCCGGCGACCGCACGAGCGTCGAGTTGCTGATCACCGCCGGCGAGGTAATCGATCCCGAGCACTTCACTTGGTTCTGGACCCATTTCGGCGAAGGTCGCTGCCCGCTCATCAACTACACCGGCGGAACGGAGGTTTCGGGCGCGCTGCTGTCGAGCGTGGTCGTCAAGCCGATCCGATCGGGCGGCTTCAACACGAGTTCGCCGGCGATCGATGTGACGGTCGTTGACCCCTTGGGCCAACCGGTGGTCGGGGAAGTCGGAGAACTGGCGATTCGCGGGCCCTTCGTGGGCATGACGCATTCGTTCTGGAACGACGACGCTCGTTACCTTGAAAGCTACTGGCGAACGATTCCCGGCCTCTGGGTTCACGGCGATCTGGCGCTGCGTGAGCCAGACGGAGGTTTCGTCGTACTAGGGCGGTCGGACGACACGCTTAAGGTCGCGGGGAAGCGACTCGGACCTGCCGAAGTCGAGGAGATCGTCGTCGAGTTACCGGAAATCCACGAAGTCGCCGCCGTGGGTGTCGACGATACGTTGAAGGGCGAGAAGCTCGTCCTGTTCGTGATCCCCACACCGAGCTGGACGGGCGAGGAGAGCGAACTCGCGACGAAAATCATTGGTCATGTCGAGCAGCGCCTCGGCAAGGCCTTCCGTCCCGCCAGGGTCTACCAGGTGTCGCAACTGCCGAAGACCCGCAGCTCCAAGGTCATGCGACGGGTCATTCGCCGCATCTGCTGCGATCAGCCGATCGGCGATCTCTCTGCGCTCGACAACCCAGCGGCGCTCGACGAAATCCGGTCCGTCATCTCGGCAAGAAGTCCTAGCTGAATGACGCGGATGCAAAGAGAAAACGTTGAGGAACGGAGTTCTGAGATGGCCGGCAAGTCGACGCTCGAGGTGGAGAGGGCGATCACGCGTTTCATCCACGGGTTCAGCTTGAGCCAGTTGAGCGAGGGCGTCTGGGCGGGCATCCGCACGCTCATCAAGGATCAGCTGGCCAACGAGATCGGCTGCTCCGAACTGCCCTGGTCGCGGCAGATTCTGGAGTTCACGCTGTCCCAGCGCGTTCCGGGAACGTCCCGGATTGTGGCGAGCAACCACATGGTCAGCGCCGCCGACGCCGCCTTCGTCAACGCTACCTACGGGCACGGGTTCGAATATGACGACGCCCACCGCGCCAGTTCGAGCCATCCCGGTTGCTGTGTGATTCCGACCGCACTGGCGATCGGCGAAGAGCTAGGCTCCAGTTTGGAAGAGGTTCTGGCCGCGCTGGTCGTCGGTTATGAAGTCTACACGCGCATCGGCATCATTGCCGCGCCGGACCTGCTGGCGCGTGCCTTTCATCCCCACGCTATCCTCTCGAATTTCGGCGCCGCGGCCGTCGTCGCGCGTCTGCGCAAGTATGACGAGGCGACGACGACGCATGCCATGGCGATCGTCGCCAGCCACGCGTCCGGCACAATCGAGTACTCCTCGACCGGCGGATCGGTGAAACGAGTTCACGCCGGCATGGGCGTTCGCAACGGCATCCGCTCCGCGGACATGGCGAGAGCCGGGATCACCGGACCCTTCGGCTATCTGACCGGCTTGAAAGGCTTCTATCACGCGTTTCTGCAGAAGGAAGTTGGCGACGAATACGCGGAGCGTTTCGATCTCGCCCAGCCGTTCCAGATCGAGCGGCCGTGGATCAAGCCGCACTGCTGCTGCGGCTGCAACCACGCCTACATTGACGCGGGGCGCAAGCTCGCGCCTCGCCTTTCCGAAATCGTCCATATCGACGCGCATATCCAGGACGGCGCCAACGTCGTCGTGGGGAACCGCAACGCCCACAGCCGCGCGCCGCAGACGATCGAGCACGTGCAGTACAGCCTTCCCATCCAGATGGCGTTCTCGCTGCTGGGCCTCGGCAATGGCGCCCAAGTGCATATGGACTATCTCAACGGCAAGCTCGACATGCGTCCCGAGGGCGAGATCCTGCGGACCGCGAGGATGATCGAGATAACCCCGGATCCCGAGCTCGACAGGAAATACGCGGACTGGTGGATGGCCGACGTATACGCAACATTCCGCGACGGGTCGAAGGAGCGCGTTCTGATTGAGAACCCCATTGGCACCGCTGAGAATCCGGTCTCGCAGGCCGATCTCGACGCCAAGTTCCGCGAATTGACAGTGCCGGTACTTGGCGAGAACCGCTCGGAACGGCTTCGCCACGCGATCGAGGAACTCGACATGAAGCAGACGGTTTCGGACTTCGCGGCGCTCTGCTCGAAGTGAGAAGGGTTGCGAACGCCCGCCGCCTGGGCTCCCCGAGGGGGACGCCAGATCTGAATCGAATGGAGCGCCGGTTCGGATGCCGGGCCCCGCGACGCGCGTATCGGGGCCGCAGGCAAGGCGTCGAAGAAACATGAACGCTCCTGTCGCCGCGCCGCGACCGACACAACTCCGTCGCGGCGAGGCCGGCTATGCGCGCGTCGTCTTGGCCGCGTTTCTCGGCGGCTATTGCAATTTCACGCTGACTTACAGTCTTCAGCCGATCCTGCCGCGCTTGGCGCAAGCGTTCGACCTCACGCCCGCCGTTGCGAGCCTCGCCGTTTCTGTGACCACGATGATGATGGCTCCGACGCTCATCGTCGCCGGGTCCCTTGCGCCGCTGATCGGGCGAAAGCGTCTGATGACGGCGTCGATTATGGCGTCCGGCGCGGCTACGTTGCTGACTACGGTTGCGACAGATTGGGCGACGCTGCTTGGCTTGCGCGCGCTGGCGGGCCAGCCGGCGGTCGCGATGGGCTATCTCGCGGACGAGATCAAGCGCCGTCGCTGGGTCTCGCGATGGGACTCTACATCGCCGGCAGTACGCTAGGCGGCATGATGGGGCGGCTTTCGGTCGCGGTCCTGGTGGACCGTTTCGACTGGCGCATCGCGGTCGGAGCGCTCGGCGTCCAAACGCTGATCGGGTCGGTGGTGTTCTGGTGGGCTTTGCCCCGCGAGGCGGCGCACCGCGTCGAGCGGCCCGACCTGCCGCGTCTGGTCGGCACGTTGATCGGTCATTTTCGCGATCCTGGGTTGAGGCTGCTGTTCGCGGAAATCGCCCTCGTCAACGGGGTGTTCGTATGCACTTACAACTACCTCGGTTTCCGACTCTCCGCGCCGCCATTCTTTCTGAGCCAAACGGCGATCGGATTCGCTTTCGTATTGTATCTGCTCGGCATCGTGAGTTCGCCCGTCATGGGCGAACTCGCGGGGCGTTATGGACGCAGGCGCGTGCTTTGGACGGGGCCGGCGGTGATCGCAGTGGGCGTCTTCGTTACATTGCCGGACAACCTGCCAGGTAACTCCCAAGGTGTGGTGAGTCCGGAATGCCACAGTGTTTGGGAAAGCGGCTTTGATATGCGGATTCTGGGAGACGGCGGGTCGAGACTGTGAATCAAGGGTGGGATGGTTCTTCCCGCCGAAGTCGAGGAGTTGATAGCGTCTCTGAGGGCGGAGATCGCGGCGCTTCGGGCCGAGGTGGCCGATCTTCGCCGGCAATTGGGGCGGGACAGCTCGAACAGTTCGCAACCGCCTTCGAGTGACGGGTTGCGAAAGAAACCTCGTATCGGGGGCAGTCTGCGCGGCCGTTCGGGCAAGACGAGCGGCGGGCAGACGGGGCATAAGGGCGGCACGTTGCGACAAGCCGCCGATCCCGATTGGGTGGTTGGGCACGCCGCGTGCGCGTGCGGCCATTGCGGTTTGCCTCTCGATGCGGGGGCGGCGATAGGGGTCGAGAAGCGGCAAGTGTTCGACCTTCCCGAGCGCCTGCTGCGGGTCACGGAACACTAGGCCTCGATTTACCGCTGCGCACATTGCCGAGGCGTGACGAAGGCGGTTTTTCCCGAAGGCGTGGTCTCGCCTGTCCAGTATGGCGAGCGCATCAAGGCCGCGGCGATCTATCTCAATGTCCAGCAACTCATCCCCGAGGATCGGACCGCGCAAGCGCTGAGCGATCTGTTCGGCGCGCCGCTGATCTGTCCGGCCAGCCTCGTCGCCTGGGTCGCCAAGAAGGGACAAGAGTTGCGGCAAGTTTACCAGGCCATCGGCGCGCGCGTGGCCGAGGCGAAGGTTCGCCATCTTGCGGATTCCGACGAAGCCGGCCACGCATTCCAATAGGAAGCCGGCCACCGATTCCGATTTGAAGCCGGCCGGGGTTCCGATTTGATGTCGGCCACCTGGCGTCTGCTTCCGCGGATCATGGCGATGATGGTTGGCTTGGCCGGATTGGTCAAGCGGTCGGGGATTTTGCGGTCGGGGATTTTGGCCACCGCAAGATGAGAGGAATGTTGGGTTTGCGAGCGTCGGATCGGGTGGCGGTGGGTAACGGCGGGCGGAGCGCGCTTTCCGTTGCGCCGTAGCGTAGCCCGCCGTTATCCACGGCCTTGTCGCGCCGAGGGTTGGGCGAGCAGGCTTTCGTCGCGCACATCGATTTCACGGTGAGGCGTGTCGCTTGCGCAAGCTCTCGCCTGCCAGTTCGATGCGATAGGCGTTGTGAAGGACGCGGTCCAAGATCGCGTCGCCGAGAGTGGGGACCCCGATCAGATCGTGCCAGCGGTCCACGGGAACCTGACTGGTGATGATGAGCGAGCCCTTGTCG
>Ga0181524_10002351_pt1 | contig 19611 bp, 11 predicted proteins | sample PEATcosm2014_Bin_34_FD_119761 | JGI IMG/M metagenome (GOLD analysis project Ga0181524, IMG submission 119761) | Peatland microbial communities from MTU Mesocosm Facility, Houghton, MI, USA - PEATcosm2014_Bin05_60_metaG | ecosystem: Environmental > Terrestrial > Soil > Wetlands > Peat | place...
GACCTGGTTGAGCACGACCTCGTTGATCACCGTGACGCCGTCGAGCGCGGATAGCTGATCGGCGAATCTCCGGGCAAGGTTGCAGCACCGCTCAACGAGCTCGGCAACACCGCTTCGGCCCAGCTGGCGGAGCGCGGCCCATGTCGCGAAGCCCCGGGCGCGTCTCGACGACTCGAGCACGTAGTCACCAGGAGCTCGAAACCCGTCCTGACCATTCCCTGTGAGGTATGCAGCGGTGAAGGACATGGCACCAGCATGGGCTTTCGGATGAGAACAGAACACGTACCCACTGTCATATGGGACGTTCAACCACTTGTGGCCGTCGGTCGCCCACGAGTCCGCCGTCTGGATCCCGTCGACAAGATGGCGGGTCCTGGGGCTGGCCGCAGCCCAGAGCCCGAACGCCCCGTCTACATGGACCCACGCGCCGTGGTCGTGCGCGGTCGCGGTCGCGCTCTTCAGATCGTCGAACGCGCCGGTGTTCACGTTGCCCGCCTGCAGACAGACGATCGTCGGGCCACCAGGGCCGCCGGCAAGCACGCGTGCGAGGTCGATCACGTCGATCCTGCCCTCGGAGTCCGTCGCCACCGGCTCGAGCGTGCCGGCACCGAGGCCGAGCAGCCTCAGCGCCCGGTCGATGGTGACGTGGCGCTCGGCGTTGGCCACCACCCTCACGCGTGGCGCGCCCGATATCCCTCGCTGCTCGACGTCCCAGCCCGCGTGGGCCAGGACATGATGCCGAGCGGCCGCCAAGGCCACCGTGTTGGCGGCCTGCCCGCCGGTCACGAAGCCGAACGAGGCCGAGGCCGGGAGGCCGAACAACTCCTTCAACCAGGCGCCCGCCACGTCCTCCACAACAGCCGCGCCGGGGGAGGTGACAGCGTTGGACGCAACCTGATCCCAGCCGGTGGCCAGAACCTCCGCGGCGGTTGCCGCGTCCAGCGCTCCCCCGATGACGAATCCGAAATAGCGGGGACCGGCCGTACCGACCAAGGCCAGCTCTACGACGTCGGCCAAGGCCTCGAGCACGTTGGCTGCGGGAGTTGGTCCGTCCGGCAGAAGGCCGAGGCCGGCGCGAACGGCTTCCAGGTCGACGTCCTTGGGGAAGACAGGGCGATCCGCGACCGTTTCCCGATAGTCGGCCACACGGGCTGCGGCGTAGCTCAGCAACTCACGAAGTTCAGTCACCCCCGAATCTTCGCCTGAAGCAGAGCACCAATGCTGTGCCGGTCCCGGGCTTTGTATCCTGGGCGCGTTCACTCCGGGAAGCGTCATTTCCGGCGCGTAGGATAGAGGAGGCATCCCATTTCCGCGCGGTGGTCACGGTCGACGTCGGAACAGGCACGAGCCGGTCACTTTCGATCGCTCGGAACCAAGCTCTGGCAGAACACCGTTACCCGTGGCGGCCTCGTGTTCGTCGGGGCCGCCACGGCGGTGAATCTCTCGAACTTCATCTTCCACGTCGTCGTCAGCCGCTTGCTCGGCCCGGTTTCGTACGGGGCGCTCGGAGCGCTCTTGAGTGTGACGGCGGTGCTCAGTGTTCCAATTGCGGCGCTACAGGCGACCGTGACCCAGAGCGTGGCAGAGCGGCCGGAGGGAACCACACCGCCGTTGGGCCGGCTCCTCCGAGTGAGCCTGACCGTCGGGGTCGCCGGGGTGCTGTTGTGGACGGCGGCGACGCCTACGATCGATCGGTTCTTCCACCTGACGTCGCCCCGCCCGACGGTGGTCCTTGGCCCTTGGCTGCTGCTCTCGGTCGTCGGCGCCGTACTGCAGGGCGTGCTCATCGGCCAACGTCGCTTCCGTGTCGTAGCCATCAGCCAATTAGTCGGCGTGGGATTGGGCCGGCTCGCGTTAGGCGTCATCTTGGTCAAGCTCGGCCTGGGCGTGACGGGTGGGGTGGCCGCCACCGTGATCGCCAGCGCCGTGTCGTGCCTCCTTCTCCTGTATCCGCTGCGAGCGCAACTCCGGTGGCATGGCACCTTCGTTCCCCGCGGTAAGGACGCGGCCCTGTCGGCGGTGTCGCTCTCCGGCGCCACGTTGCTGCTGGGGCTCGACACTTGGCTCGGCAGACACTTCCTTGCGGCCCTCGCGGCCGGCTACTTCGCTGCCGCTACCACAGCGGGGCGAATCGCCCTGTTCCTGCCAGCAGCCATCACCGTGGTCTACTTCCCTCAGCTGGCTGCGACCGGCGGTGTGGGTCCGGCAGCACGGCGCGCATTGGCGCGATGTGTCGCGCTGGTCGCGCTGGTGAGCTTCGGGGCCGCCGGAGCCATCGTGCTCCTCCCGTCGACGACCGTGCACCTTCTCTTCGGGGCCGCGTACACACGGTCGGCAGCGGCCGTCGGGATCGTCGCCCTCGCCGACGCCGCCATCGCGGTCGCCACCTGCCTCGTGTACTACCAGATCGCCCGCCGGTCACGCCTGGCATTGAGCGCCTGGCCAATGTGCGTGTTCGCAATTGTGCTGGCCGCTCTGTTCCACGGGAGCATCGTGGTGCTCGCCCTCGACATGCTGGCAGCAGGCACCGCGTTCCTCGTCGGGCTGGGGGTGCCCACTGCGGTATCGGTCCTTCGGTCTCTCGCCGAGGAGACGTCGTCGCTTCCCCGGGTTGCCGCCCTCTTGGAAGAAGCCGATCTCGACCTGACCGTCGTCGTGCCATTCCACAACGTCGGTCGCCAACGCCTGCGGGCTCACCTGGCCAGTGTCTGCGAGGTGCTGGCCGTGACCGGCATCAGCTTCGAGGTGGTGCCGGTATCGGACGGCTCGACCGACGGTAGCGAGCAGGTCCTCGACGATCTGCCCCCTTGGCTGGTCCGGCCGATCGTATTCGCCGAGAACCGCGGCAAAGGCGAGGCGCTGAGAACCGGACTCGCCTACGGTCGTGGCCGGTACCTCGGGTTCATCGACGGCGACGGCGACATCCCGGCGGGAGTGCTCACCGGATTCGTGGAGCTGGCCCGCAACCAGCAACCGGACATGGTCGTCGGAAGCAAGCGCCATCCCGGCTCTCGGATCGCCTACCCGGCAGCACGGCGCCTCTACTCTTTCGCCTACCAGCTCCTGACCCGGACACTGTTTGGTCTGCGGGTTCGTGACACGCAGACGGGCATCAAGCTCATCCGTCGGGACGTGCTGGCCGAGGTCCTGCCACGGATGGTCGAGAAGCGGTTCGCGTTCGACCTGGAGCTGCTCGCCGTCGCCCGCCGGCTCGGGTACCGGCAGACAGCGGAGCTCCCCGTCGAGATCGGCGAGCGCTTCACGAGCACCATCTCCCCTAGGGCCGTCTGGCGAATGTTGCAAGACACACTGGCGACCTTCTACCGCCTGCGGGTGCTGCGATTCTACGACCCTCCGCTGGTGTTACCCGACGGCCCGCGCGACGGGCTGACCCGCCTGCAGGCAGGGGAGCCGCTCCGCATCCTGGTTTGCAATTGGCGGGACCTGGCCCATCCCCAAGCCGGAGGGGCCGAGGTGTACACCCACGCCGTGGCTAGCGAATGGGTGCGAAGTGGTCACCACGTGACTTGGTTCACCAGCGCGGTGGCAGGACGACCCTCACTGGAGGTGGTGGACGGTGTCCACATCGTCCGCCGAGGCGGCCGCTACACCGTGTACCGCCAGGCACAGCGGTTCTTCGAGCGCCAGGGACGGGGCCGATTCGATCTGGTCGTCGACGAGGTCAACACCCGGCCGTTCGGCGCCACCGGTTGGGCAGGAGGCACACCTGTCGTCGCCGTGGTCCATCAGGTGGCCCGCGAGGTGTGGTTCCACGAGGTGGTGTGGCCGCTGGCATTGCTGGGACGGTTCTGGCTCGAGCCGCGATGGTTACGGCGGCTCAGCGACATCCCCGTCTTGACGGTGTCCGAGTCGAGCCGCGCCTCGCTTCAGTCGTACGGACTGACGAACATCTGGGTCGTCCCCGAGGGGCAGAGCCCGGTCGAACGGCCCGCCGTCGAGCGCGAATGCGTGCCCACGATGGTCTTCGTCGGACGCTTCGCCTCCAACAAGCGACCCGTTGACGTGCTCGCCGCCTTCCAGTCGGTGCGCCGGCGGCTCGCCGACGCCCAACTCTGGATGGTGGGCACCGGTCCACTCGAGGAGGAACTCCGGCGTCGCGCTCCGGAAGGCGTGACCTTCCTCGGATGGCTCAGCGAGAACGAAAAGATCGAGCGGCTCGCTCGTGCTCACGCGCTGGTGGCCACATCGGTCCGCGAGGGCTGGGGCCTCAATGTGTCGGAAGCAGCTCAGGTCGGCACCCCCACTGTCGCCTACGACGTGGCCGGCTTGCGCGACTCAGTGTCCGCCTCGGGCGGCCTGCTGGTAGATCCGGAACCGGGGGCACTGGCCGATGTGCTGGTCGAGCACCTCCCCCGCTGGACCGGCGGTGACCTGCCCCCGGTCCGGTGCGATGGCGTGGCGCCGTGGTCCGAAGTCGCCGACATGTTGCTCACCACTGCCAAGGAGGGCTTGGTGGTTACCGCGCAGCAAGCCGCCCGCGACTCACGGGCTGACGTCGCCGTCGCCTGGCGGCGGGTCCTCGGACCGATCGGCTCGGCCTGCGACCGCCGGGCCTGGAGTGTGGCCGGGATCGCCGCGCTCGTCGCTGTCGCCCCACTCGACAAAATCGGCGCCTTGGCCTGGGAGGGGCGTTTTGCCGGCGTCGCTTTTGTCTGCTTTGCGATCGCGACGGTTGGCGCGCTCACCGACGCCATTCGCATCCGTCCCCTGCGCACGGAAGGGGCTCTGGTCGGTGTCAATGGCACATCGGCCACCGCAACACCCGATCGCGCTACCTCGGCGCGCGTCGACGTTTCATTGATGGCTGGTTCGGGCCGCAAGGTCCCTCAGTGGTTGCTACCCATGGTGATCGTGGTCGTGGTGACGGCGGCCGCCGCGCAGTCGTGGTTCACAGGCGGGGGTGCCATAGCCGGCGGCGACATTGTGCCCCCAGCCGGCACGGCGTGGCTGGCCCATCTGTTCAGCCCGTGGACATGGTCCGGTTCCGACCTCGGCGGCCCGGGGGCGGGAGCCTTGGCCTTGCCATGGGCGATCATCGACGCGGGCGTCCATGCGCTTGGCGGTTCCGGGGCACTGGCTCAACGAATCTGGTTGACCGGGCTGTTCGCCGGCGTCGGTGCTGGCGCCGTAGCGCTCCTCACGGCACTCAGGTTCGGAACGCTTCCCGCGGTCGCCGGCGGCCTGGTCTACGCATTCAGCTCCTATGTCGTCGCCGATGCCGGCACCAACCACGTCTTCTTGGCAACGTTGGGAATGGTCCCGGCGTTATTGGGATGGGTCATCGCGGCGGCCCGAGCCCGGCAGATGCGGTGGTGGTTGGTTGCGATGGTGCCGGCAGCAGCCATGCTCGGTGTGGTGGCCGAGAACCCACCGATGGTGCTCGCCTGCGCGGCCGCGCTTCTCTTTGGCGTGATGCTGGTGGCGTGGCTGTACGGGAGAGCGCTGCTGTTGACTGCTCTACGACGTACTGCGCTCGGCATCGGGGTGCTCGTGGCTGCGTCGGCATACTGGGCGGTGCCATACGCCATCCAGATCTTCACCACACATGTGGCACAGGTCGCGGCGGCGAGGGCGTGGACGTGGACCGAGAGCCGAGCCACGCTCGCCAACGGCTTCTGGTTGAACAATGTCTGGGGTTGGGCGCACCCCGCGTATTACGCGTATGCGCACTGGTACCAACAATTCCCACTCGTGTTCGTCAAATACCTACTCCCGATCGCCGCGTTCGCCTCGCTCGGGCTCGGCGGTCTTCGAGTCACAGGCCGCAACGCTTCCCGACTCAGGTTAATTACCGCGTCCAGTGCGGTGGCACTCGCGCTCGTGCTCCTGTCAACCGGGACCCTATTTCCCGGATCGTTCATCTTCAACCTGCTGTACTCGCTGCCGTACGGCTGGCTACTCCAGGAGCCAGGCCGGTTCCTGTTCGGCACTGGCCTCGCTTACGCCGTGCTGATCGCCATCGGCGTGGAAAGCGCCACGGCGAACCTCGACGCCACGGCGGAGGGCGAGTCCCAACGCTCGGTCGATGGTGTGGCGTGTGTGCGTCGGCGCTTCCCGCTGGCACCCGTCATCGGCATCGCCGTGCTGGTGCTGTCTGGCTTACCATTGATGACCGGAGCGCTGGTACAGGACGCGCACTCGCAGTTCCCGTCCCAGCACGCTGCTGTACCGGCGTACTGGGAGACGATGACGACCTTCGTGAACCACGGTGCCCCACCGGGAAACCTAGTCGTGCTGCCAAAGGACGATTTCTACCAGATGCCCTACACCTGGTACTACGGTGCTGACACCTTCATCACCGACATGATCTCACGCAACGTCGTCGACCCAGTCGGTCAGGGCTACTTCCCAACCTCCAAGGAGCTCCTTGATGCCGTCGGGCTTCTCCAGCGAAGCTTGCTCGCCCACGGCTGGCGGCAGGTCATGGACGTGGCGCAGGCATTAGGCGCCACAGACCTACTGGTCCGCGGCGACATCGAGTCCAGTTTTCCCGGTCGCGATATCGCCGACCCGGCCACGCTCGCCTCTGCTCTCGCCGCCGACCCAGATGTTCGACTAGCCAAGCAGGTCGGACCGCTCGATCTTTTCGCCTTCCGTCAACCGTTCCCGCCGCTGACACACCCGGTGACCGTGGACTCGCGTGCGCCGAACCTCCGACTGCTGTCGCTTCTGCCACCGGGGAGCGTGCTCGTAACGAGCTCTCCCCGTCGTGGGATCCCGGCCATCATCCAGGTCTCACCACTCGACAACTGGAGGACCCAGGGGGACACGCTCACCACCTCCGTATCAGTACCGGCCCATCGGCGGTACGAAATCGCTTCGTTGTCAGGTTTTGGGGCAGGTCAGGTCGTCCCTCTTTTGTACGCCACCACGCTGGGAGCGGTGCAGGTGCAAGAGCAGACATCCGCTGGTAGCACCAGATTGCTCCTTTCGGCGCCCCTGGGCGACGACCATGTTGCCAACACCGCCTCCCATTTCGCCGTGCTCGCCGAACCCGCCGCTTCACAGCAGCCGCCGTTCATCACTGACCGCGAATCGTACTCATCGGAGTGGAGCGGTCCTCCCAGCACCACCCATGTGCTCGTCGATGGACTGATAAACGGCTGGCTCGGCTCGAAGCCACTCGGTCCGAGCCGGCCGTACTATGCGCTCGCCGGTATCGTCACAGGCGTCGAGGTGGCCACCGTGGCGGGGGTAGGCGGCTTCATCTGCCTCGTCATGGGTGACGCGGTCCGACGTCGCTACCATCGGACCGTCATGGGACAACGAAGGAGCCGGCATTGACGGATCATGGGTGGAGGGTGGGCGTGGTGGTGCCGACTAAAGATTCAGCCCGCACGCTCAAGGCGTGCCTGACGTCGCTGCGCAACCAGACGCTGCGATGCTCGATCGTCGTGGTCGACAATCATTCGAAGGATGCCACCAGCGAAATCGCCAACCGATTCGCAGACCAGTTCGTTGTCGCCGGCCCTGAACGATCGGCTCAGCGAAACCGCGGCGCCACAATACTGGGCGACGTCGACATCATCGGGTTCGTCGACTCCGACATGGTGCTCGAGCCGACGGTCCTCACTGAGGCGGCAGCACTGATCGGCTCGGGTGCCGACGCCATCGTCGTCCCTGAGCACACCACCGGCAGCGGGTTCTTCGCCACCGTGCGAGCCTTCGAGCGAGCCCAGTACGTGGGTGTGAGCCGGGTCGAGGCAGCACGATTCTTTCGAGCGGACCTGTTCCGGTTTGTCGGAGGATTTGACAACGAACTCACCGCCGGAGAGGACTGGGATCTCGGACTCCGAATGGCGGCAGCCGGTGCAATTCTGCGGCACACGACCGCCGCCATCTGGCACGACGAGGGTGCCGTCCACTACTTAGCCCATTGTCGCAAGAAGGGCAGTTACGCAATCGGCCTCCGGACCTTTCTGGCCAAGCACGGGAACTTAGGTCGAGCTGTCGTCCTTGACCGCCCCTACTTCAAGCGGCCGTGGCGCCTCCTGAAGCATCCGGTATTGGCGGCGGGACTCGTCACGCTCAAGTCGGGCGAGGCAGTCGCGGTGGGCGTTGCTCTGACAAGGCAGCGACGAGCTGGCGGGCGATGCCCTGACAGACTCGAAGCCCCCTAGCGGCGTCGGGACAACCTCAATGGAGAAGGTGGAGCAACTTATGAGAGATTCGCGAATCAGGTGTGCGGTTATCGGTTTGGGGTCGATGGGTCGACAACACCTGCGGACTCTTTCGTCGATGGACGACATTGTCATTGTTGGCGCGGTCGAGCGAAACTCGGATACTCGGGCAGAGGTCGCCGCACGCTTCGGCGTTCCCACTTATGAAACCTCAGCGATGTTGCCCCTCGATGACCTTGAGGCTGCCGTTATAGCGGTCCCGACGGAATCTCACGCGATGGAAGCGGAAGCGCTCCTCGGAGCCGGCATCGATGTTCTGGTTGAGAAACCGATCGCCGAGACGGTCGATGAGGCGATGGGGCTTGCACTCAAGGCAAAGGCAAATGACCGAATCCTGATGGTTGGACACGTGGAGCGATACAACCCGGCAGTGGATGTGGTGAATCACATGCTCGCGGAGGGCGTCATCGGGAACGTACTTAACTTTGTCGCCCGTCGCGTCGGGTTTACCCAACCGGCGAATACGAATTCGTCGGTGACCCTTGATCTAGCGATTCATGATGTCGATACCTTGACGTACCTTCTTGGGTGTTCAGGGGAATTGTTGTGGGCGCACGCCCTGACGTTGCCGGGTCGGCATGGAGACGATCATGTAGACATCGGAGCCAGATTCGGAACGATATGCGGGTCTCTGCAAGCCAATTGGCTGACACCCATGAAGATCCGCACGTTGAGTCTGGCGGCAGGCAACGGACTCCTCCATATGGATTATGTGAGTCAATCTGTCGATTGGTACGCAAGACAACGCCCACCTGATCCTGACGCATCATGGGATCTCTTCTCAGCCACCAATCGGCCAGAGCCCATAAGCATCCCAGTCGATCGGGAGGAACCCCTACGCCGGGAGATCCGGGATTTCCTTAGAGCTATCCGGCACAGGTCAGAGCCAATCGCAACCGCCGAAGGAGCGATCTCATCGTTGCAACTCGTCAATGCGGCAAGGCATCACGCGGTTCAATGCTGACGCGCCACTCAGCTCACCCAACGAGCGAGATTGACTCGGGGGTTGAAATCGGCGAGGGCTGTCGAATCTGGCATCATGCCCAGGTTCGATCCGGAGCGCGATTAGGTCCGGAAACAACACTTGGCAAGGGTGTTTACGTTGATCGCGAAGTGGTGATAGGGGCGCGTTGCAAGATTCAGAATGGCGCGAATCTGTTCCGGGGAACGGTGATCGAGGACGGGGTGTTTGTGGGTCCGGGCGCCATCATCACAAATGATCGATTCCCACGCGCGATCAATCGAGATGGGCGAATGAAGGCTGACGACGACTGGCGGCTACAAGGTAGCTTGATCAAGTTTGGCGCTTCCATTGGCGCGGGAGCAATTATTCGATCCGGAACAGTTATCGGTGAATGGGCGCTCGTAGGCGCTGGGGCCGTCGTTTGCCATGACGTTCCACCGCACTCGCTCGTGGTTGGAGCACCGGCTAAGCCAATCGGCCTTGTCTGCTATTGCGGAACTCAAGTCCGACAAGAACCATGCCACATATGCGGATGGGTTCCATGAAGATACCGATATCCTGCCCAGTCTTCGGAGAGGAGGAAGAGGCAGCTCTCCTCAGGACGTTTCGGACTGGCCATTGGGCCGCAGGAATTGAAGTCTCGAGGCTTGAGGAGGAGTTGGCCGCGTCAATCGGAGCCAAGCACGCGATCGCCGTGGCGAATGGATCGCTTGCCCTTGAAGCGGCATTGCTGGCGCTGGGAATCGGCCGGGGATGTGAAGTGGTAACTACACCGCTTTCGTTCTTCGCCACGACGGAGGCGATCATTCGCGTCGGGGCAACCCCAGTGTTCGCTGACGTTGACCCTGATACTTACAATCTCGCGCCGACCTCTGTTGAGGAGGTGCTGACCTCGCGCACGGCGGCGCTCCTGCCCGTTCATCTCTTTGGACGTCCTTGTCCTATGGACGAATTGGACGCCATCGCTGCTCGCAATGGGCTAGTTGTTCTGCAGGATGCGTGTCAGGCCATCGGGGCCCGTTACCAAGGCCGTTACATCGGAGCGAATGGCACGTCGTGCTTCTCATTCTACGGCAGTAAGAACGTGACGTGCGGCGAAGGCGGAGCCGTGTTGACTAACGACGAGGCTGTTGCCGATCGAATCCGGTCATTGCGTTCGCACGGAGCATCCAAGGATGCCTACCTGCATGAATCAGTTGGAACAAATCTCCGCATGACCGATCTGCAGGCAGCCATTCTGCGAGTCCAGCTTCAGCGTCTTCCGAGCATTACCGGTTCTCGACAAGACAATTCACGAACGTTGTCGAACCACCTTTGTAACGAACGAAACATCCGACTCCCAATAGCCGATGACCGCATCTTCCTCTCTTCGTGGCATCAGTACACCATCAGAGTGCCTCGTCATCGGAGGAGTGCGATAATCGAAGAGATGAGACGAGGGGGAATCGAATCACGGGTTTACTATCCAAAGCTGATCCCAACATTGCCCGCTATGGCGTCGATGAGTCCACTGCAACGTACTGGTTGCCTCAATCATGCCGAAAGGGCTGTCACGGAGGTGCTATCTCTCCCGGTGCACCCCCGCGTTAGTCGAAACGACATCGAATACATGGCGGGAAGACTTAGCAAGGCGCTCTTGTGAAGAAAGCGGGAAACGGAGATCTTCGTTTGATGGTGGTCACACCAGCTCTCCAATACGGGAGTTGGGCCTGGATCTCTGACATCATTGGGCAGAGCCCGGAAACGATTTCTTGGACTGTAGTTGGATACGGTCGACGCCCGGCAGGCTTCGACCGAGAGCACGTACGGTTCTTGACGGTGTCTGTGGGCGATTACGTCACAGTCGGGCGCTTAATGTCTAGACCAGCCCTGTTGTGGCTGAACTTGCTGTATGTTGCGCCCCTTTGCATTCTTAGCGTCCTGTATTCCTGGATTTACCGACCTGACGTCGTGATCGCGAACGGACTTGCTACCTCGATCATGATGGCTCCGGCGAAATGGCTGACCAAGGGCCGGCTAATTGTCGCGTTCCATGGCGCCACTGGCCATTGGGCTCCTTTTGTCCGGCATGTCCTGGGTAGCGCCCTCAAATCCGTCGATCGTGCCATCTGCAACTCCGAAGGAAGTGTCGAGGATCTTGCTCTATGTATCCGTAACGCACCGATAACGCACGTTCCCCATTGGGCTACGCCGGAGTTCTTTGGCGTGCCACTAGCCGCACATAGATCGCGCCCCAAAGGCGACCTCCACATTACCTTTGTGGGAAGACTCGACGAAGAGAAGGTCGGCCAGTGCCTCCGCGTAGCCGAAGCATTAATGGCTACTGGACCGATTTCCCTTGTGGTCGTCGGGACCGGCCCCCTAGCCGATCAAGCAAGAGGGATCGGGGCCCAGTTATGTGGCTACGTATCTTCACCTGCCGAAATGGCGCAGCATTACGCGGAGTCTGACGTCACTTGGTCCCCTGCCGACACGACCTATCTTGCGAGACCTGGCATAGAAGCACTGGCCTCTGGGTGTCCTATCATCGTTTCTGATATTCCTGCCGTAGGGGGCAGGTGCGATGGGAGTGTCCGCATTCCGCACAACCTCGTTCCGAGGGACATTGGGTGGGTAGTGGATGGGTCACGCGACGATGAAGCAATCCAGATTCTTGAAGGATTGCGTACAGTCGGGGGTCCACCCGATCACCAACGTGAAGCTTGCCGCGCCTACGCACAAGAACACCACGGACTTGATAACATTGAAGATGTCATTTCTGCCATCCGCGCAACAGTGACTGCCGTCTCGCCAGCGGCAGAGCGATAGCGAGTGGAAACCAGCCTTGCCATCAACCGCTCGTGCAGAAGAGGGGTCGCAGAACGAGAGCCCTTACTCTTTGCCTCCAGCATTGCCAGGTGAAGCACATCCATCGGCTTCAACTATCAAAGTCGGCCGCTTATCTCAGTATGTAATTGCTGTCCTCTTAGTCACGGCTCTGACTCCGCCGACGGCTCGGGCAATAACAACCCTGGCGACTACAATTGCTGGACCGACTTCCATTAGAGTCGTGTCGTATGGCTTTGCAGAACTTCAGCGAGATGGCGGTGGATGCGGGTACAGCTACGCCATTGTCGTTCGGAATCCGAATCACAGGATTTTTGACAGCAAGTCCGGCCTGACAGCGACCGCGACGGTTTACGACAAAGTCGGACGGACGATAACCGATGCTCGCGCTCGATTCGGCAATATTCCACCCAATCTCAGCGCTGCCGTAGTTGGCGCGCTTCGCGGCACATGCTCCGCTCGTTCCATGCGGGTCTCTCTTGGTCGGCAAGAATGGAGTCGACAATATAGCGTGTCGCTCCTCACACTCATAAGCTCCGACACTGCCTCCACAGGCTCAACCGGCTTCGAAAGGAGGGTCATCTGTGTCGAAGGCCAAGGCACTGGCCCTGCTCCAAGAATGACCGCGGTGCTAGTTGGATTTCGTCGATCCAACTCCCCGGTCGAAGGCAAATCCCAACAACTCCCACCTGTTTCCTTCGTAGAGCCTAAGTGCACGACAATAGAGATGCCACGGCTCTCTCCTCCGGTGCAGGGTGAGCAGATCTACCTGCAACGGACTGACTGAACACGAAGAAGAGATGATCACATCTGTTGTCTATGCGATCGGAACCCGACCGGAGATGATTCGATCGGCGGGCATTATTCGCGCAATGGAATTAACTCCCGAGTTGGATGTCGTGATCCTTGACACCGGCCAACACTACGATTACCGAATGATGCGGCTCTTCCGCGAGGAGTTTGGCGTAACCGCCACTACCGTCGAACTTGGAGTGAAGGCGACGAATGCAGTGCAGCAGACGTCCAAGATCATGGCACGATCAGGCGAGGCCATTGACGAACTCCGTCCGGACATCGTTTGTGTTTTCGGAGACACGAACTCAAGTCTGGCAGTCGCCCTTGCGGCGATGAAGTCGTGCGTCCGTCTCGCTCACATTGAAGCGGGTTGTCGTTCCTTTGATCGAAGGATGCAAGAGGAACAGAATCGACGATTGATCGATCATGTGGCGGATCTTCTAATCGCAGTTTCGCCGGCAGGGCAACGCAACCTCATTCGCGAAGGGGTGTGCGGGTCGATCCATTTGTGTGGTGATCCTCAATTCGATGCATTTTTGGCAGCGAGCGCCGGCCCTGCGACAAGGAAGAACCGGGCTAGATCTAGGGTCGGTCTAGTGACTATCCACCGTCCTGAGAATGTGGACGATCGTCATCATTTGGCGGAAATCCTCAAGACCTTGGACGAGTCGTCACAACGAACCGGGCTCACCTGGAATTTTCCTGTCCACCCTCGAACGGCCAAGCTTTTACCGGCTTCCGTTGGCCGATCGATTCGCGTGATTGATCCGTTGTCTTACCAAGACTTGCTAGCAATGCTTTCTAAGGCAGATGTCTGCGTAACAGATTCTGGCGGATTACAAAAGGATGCTTTTTGGATGAGGGTTCCGTGCGTCACACTTCGTCCCTCGACTGAGTGGACGGAAACGGTTGACGCCGGTGACAATACGCTCGTTTCCTCAACTTCCGAAATGGTCGCAGCGATTGAGGCGTCGTCGGCCACGGACCTGGGCGAACTCAAGTACAACCCATATGGTAGCGGGGACGCCGCACAGCAGATCGTCAATCTCATAACGGTGTGGTTTTCCAATTCGGCGGAAGCCCCCATCAGGTGATCAACGCCGACGGAATTCCACCGCCGCTGCCGGACCATAGACAAAATCCCAGAAGAGGAATACGCGTCTTTGGAAGGCGGGCAACGGAGTTACCAGCCTATTCGCTGTTCGTTGCGATCGCAGTATGCACGGTGTTTAGCTGGTACCGAGGGCACGCACTTCTTTGGGGCTCGGACGCCAGTTTTCCTTTATCGATCAGTGGAATCTTCCGATACGCACACCTCTTAGGGCCCCCGGCAACGGTCCCGGACGCGCGCAAGCTTCCCTTTCTTGTGCCTTGGGGAGTCTTCCTGATCTTGTGGAAGCAGCTACACCTCGCCTGGAACGCGAGCGTGGCGCAGCATCTCGAACTGACGGCCTTGCTATCAGCGGCTCAGATCGGTTCGTATCGTCTGGTCCGGAAGCTAATGCCCGTCTCTCCGGTGTGGGTAGGGCTCGTAACGGCGGAGTTTTATGCTTTCAACCTATTTGGAGCCATCACTTTGTGGCCGTCGCAGTCGTACCTGCTGTGGCATTACTGTCTCCTTCCTTTCGTATTCCTGGCGTGGGATTCAGCTCTTTCGAAGGGTGGACTTCGGCGATGCGGCCTTGCTGTCGCTGTTTGGATCGTTGCTTTCAATCCTTCGTACATAACCACGCCACTGGTTGTGACGGACTTCGCTCTATTGTCGCTCCTTGTCGCGCGCTACGTGCTTATGCCTCCGAGAGGGACCTTGGCGCGAAGAGTGATCGCGAGGGGTGGCGTCCTCGTTACTTTGTGGGGAGTACTCAGTCTGTACTGGATACTCCCATTGGTTACATATTTCGGTCCGGAATATACACGTGGAGTGGCAGCCGGCTCAGGTTTAATAGGGCTCAACTCCGTGACGTTGTCCGAAGCAGCGCGGTTGGGAGGATACTGGGGTCTAACATCTGGGATTCATGGCAGCCCCTATTACCCGTGGTTCGCATGGTATCGAGGCCTGTTCAGTGGCCTCGGATATGCGATCCCCGCGGTCGCGCTAGTTGGTGTCATTGCTGCGCGAAAACTCTTCCGGCTTTCCTTTGCGGACTCAGGAGGGGCCGACGGCGATCAAGGGACGTTCTGGCTCTTGGGTCTCGTGGCATGTGGCTGCATCGTGCTTGCAACAGGTAGCCTGTTCCCGTTCGGCGGATTGAAGATTGGATTGTTAGACCATTCACTTGGGGCTGAATTTCGTAGCATCTATCAGCGGTTCATGATGTATTTGCCGATTGGGTACGTCCCCCTAGTCGCAGCCGGACTATGGCAGCTGGACCGAACGGTTCGCCAAGACGCGAAGCGTCTGCTCGGCACGCGGAATGGAGTGACGAGAGCGTTACCGACCGGTGCCAACGTTGTGCTTGGTGTTGCCGCGCTGGCATGTCTCGTCATTGGCCCAGCGCTGCCACTCTTGAACGGCGCTGTATTCGATCAATCGGGAATCGTTCCCTCAAGCCGCATTGACGTTCCCGAAGAATACAACTCGGTGGCACGACTCTTGATGAAGACTGACGGCACTGATCGGGGCGCTTTGGTGTTCCCATTTGGGCCATCACCGCTGGTTTGGCTGAAATGGTCCGGTGGCCGAGATGGCTACTTGGGAGATCAACCGTTGTCACTTCTAGCAAGTACGCCAATTCTGGTGGGGGATCCGAGCAACGAAATGTTGGCGCAGCTAGTGCCAATTGTGGCCAAGGGTGGCACGGCGGCTTGTACCGCTTTGGAGCTACTGGACGCGCGCTCAGTGGTGTTAGAGGGCGATAGGAGCACTGACTATCTGAATGGTCAGGCAGGGTGGACGGGCGTGGACACTGCAAGACTTGAGAAGAAGTACGAAGGGACTCCATGTCTGCGTCGAGAATACTCTTCCGCACATCTGGCGGTTTTCTCAGTTCGCAATTGGAATCCAATGGCGGTCTTCGGCGCTCCGAGGTCTTACAAGCTGAGCGAAGGGTTCGGCGTTCCGCTCGTCCCTGTCACCTATCAAATATCGGGAATGTTCTACCGAATCCATGAGCCGACGCTCCCGACGGTGATCGTGGTATCCCGTCCCTACGATCCGGCATGGCGCTGTGGTGGATCCAGACCAATCGACGTGGCCGGGCTTACCGCGTTTCGCTCCGATCAGGTGCATTGGATACGTGGGACCGCAACCATCACCAACATGACCGAAGGTCGAGTCGACACCTTGATACTGGTATCGGTCGTTGGTCTCTTCCTGATGTTGGTCTCTCTGATTGGAAGTTCGGCGTCTCGCTCAAGAAGGCGCGGCTCCTCTGGTCGCCGCAGCGAACGCTAAGAGACACATGAGAACTCGTTGGGCCGTAAGTGAAGTGGGGCATTTCGCCGCGGTTACCTGCTCGTCTGATCGGGCTTCCGTTGCTCGTATAGCCTCTTCTGTGAATAAGCTCAACATCATGCAAGATAATGGACGGAAGAGGCATCAACTTCTTGGACCGACCAACTGCCCTTCCGATTGACGGGAGGACTTCCCGATTACCGTCAGAGCTCACTCCGCTGCCCTGCTCGTGCGACAGTCGCTTAAGTTCGATGCTGCGATCCTGCGCATTGACGATCTCCCACGCTGCTGGCGCTTCCGGTTTCTATTCGAGAAGTACATAGCGCTCTGGCGGCTCGCGCGGGGGAAACAATCTGACATCTCTGTAGGACCGCGAACCTTCCACGTTCACTCAATGTCGTCGCTAGGGACTCTTCAGTCCAATATTGTCGACTTCCACCGCGAAGTCGTTGATACAGGGTTGCTGTGCGGCGCCCAACCGACGATTCTGGACATCGGAGCCAACGTGGGACAATTCTGCTTCGCGGCCAAGCTCTTCTACCCGTCGGCGAGGGTGCTGTCATTCGAGGCCGATCCGGACACCTTCGCGCTGCTGCGTCGCAACGCCGGGGACCTCCCCGATGTGACTCTTCATAACGTTGCACTAGCGTCGCGAGACGACGAACGCACGTTTTATCGTCATACATTTTCGACCATGTCGTCGTTCCTCCCCTACCCCGACTGCTCCTATGCCGGCGCGGACAAGCAGATCACCCTCTCCACACGTCGTCTAGACGACGTCATTAGCCGGGAAACGGCCTTTGATCTCGTAAAGATTGACGTTGAGGGTTACGAGTTGGAGGTCATAGAGGGCGGCGTGGAAGTTCTCCGAATGGCGCACCTGCTCCTTGCCGAGCTCCGACTCTGCTCTTCTCCGGAGGATGAGCCAAATCTCGAGTTGTTCGCTACCCTCTTCCGAATGCTCCCTGAAGCCCGCCTGGTCCGGTGCGGACGGCCGCTAGGACCGAGCCGAGCACCAGTCAGCCAAGACATGCTATTCGACCTATCGTCTCGCGATCGATAGCACCCTCTCTAACACTTTGAGGGCGTAGTTCTCACCGCCAACCCTCGGGAGATCTCCTCTCGCTTCTCCAGAGCGAGCGCCCTCTCGGACCGGATCCTGGTCGGCGGCCGCACCCCGGTGTGTCGCAAGAGGGAGCGGATGGCACTCGGGTAGCGGTCAACGACGCAGCAAATCCAGAGCACCTCGAAGCCTTCATCGACGATCAGCTCAGCCGTTGGCGACCGGCTAGCGCTGCCGTCCGGGCAACCCCTACCTGAAAGGCGCCCTCGGCGCTGCCGCGATGTCGGTCGCGCGCTCCAGGCACACCTACTTCGCGGCAAAGTTCCGACGTGTCGCCTCACGACGCGGTCCGATCAAGGCTCTCGTGGCGCTCGAGCACGCAATGCTTGTCGCGATCTGGAACATGCGCTCGACCGGCGCCTGCTACGCCGATCCCGGCGAGGACTTCTTCACCCGCCTCCACCCCGACAGAGCCAAACAGCGCGCCCTCGAGCAGCTCCGCAGGACGGGTTACACGGTCATGCTCGAGCCCCTGACAGCAGCTGGGTAACCAGGAATCTTCGCGTCAGAGGCTCCCTGTCGTTGCCGTGGTGGAACACAGCAACGATGGCGGGGCCTTTAGTCGCGTTGGTGGATGCCCGGCTATCTCACGCTCCCCAGTTCAACGCGGAGAGCCACCGAACATGCGTCGCTTCGCGAGTAGGTGAAGCAGACAAAAGTGTAGAAGTGGGACGCTCCTGCGACGCGGCGGTGGGCACTCGCCAGTCCTCTTGCCAGTTGGCACGGCCCCACCGACAGTCTCCGGAGTGCAACCATGGGCATCCGATGACGGAGCAAGAGCTGACGGTCCCGCTAGAGGATCCCGCTTCTGTCGTCCCCGGTGGTTCTTTTCGCGGGGCCAGGGACGAGCGACGCCCCTACCGGCTTGCCTTTCACCCAGACGCACCGACGCTCGCGCTCGGAGTCGCTGCCGGGCTCGGCGTCTGCGCACCGTTGCTGGGCGGGGGCTGGGTGTTCCTCCTCGACTGGGTGACCGGACCTCGCACCCCCCTTGTGCCAATCGGAGCATTCGGCCTCAACGGGGGCCTTGTCTCGGGTGTTCCTTTCGCGGCGGTGGTGGACTGGCTCGTCCGCACCTTTGGCGGGCCCGGAACCTGGCTCCCGCTGGTGGCGTTCTTCCCGCTCGCTGCCTGGGGGGTGAGCCGCCTCGTCGGCGGTTCGTTGTGGTGCCGAGTAGGGGCAGCCACGCTCTACTGCGTCAACCCGTTCGTCTTCCAGCGCATCTACGTGGGACACTTCGGCTTGCTTCTTGGTTACGCACTACTCCCGTGTGCCGTTACAAGTGCCCTCCGCTTCGTCGAGTCGGGCAACTGGTGGATGCCGACACCGGCTCTGTGGTGGGCCATATTGACGGCGCTCAGCCCGCATTTCGCCTGGATCTACGGGGTCATCCTGGTGGCGGTCTGGCTCACCCATCGCCCGACTCGCGTCGCCTCTGTCGGCCGCCTTGTCGTCGTCGGGGCAACGTTCGCCCTGTTGAGCATGTACATTCTGTTCCCCCACACGGCGACGCAGCTTTCCTCCACACACCGAACGAGAAGCCTCCTCGCCCTCTACCGCACCACGGGCGATTTGCATCTAGGCCTGTTTCCCAATGTTCTCGGGCTGTACGGGTTCTGGCGCCTCGGACCCGGACCGCGGCTCCCGAAAGACGTCGTGACCGGATGGCCGTTTTTGCTCCTGGCCTTGCTCCTCGTGGCCGGAGTGGGAGCGGTCGCCCGGCTACGGGCCGGTCGGCGCTCGTGCCCAACGGACAGCGAAGACCCGCCGAGCCGCAGGATCCCGGCAGCACTCCTCGTCATCGGTATCGCCGGGTACTTCCTTGCCCTTGGGGACCAGGGCCCGACCGGGCCGCTGTTCCGATGGGCGTACTTCCACGTTCCGTTCTTCGCGGTCATGGAAGAGCCGCAAAAGTTCCTCATGCTCACCGCGCTGGCCTACGCCGTCTTCTTCGGCTGGGGTGTCGAGCGGCTCGCCGGGCCGGTGGAGCGACTTCGCCTCGACAGACGAACGGTGGGGGCGGCAACACTGGCTGTGTTGTTACCGCTCGCGTACACGCCCACTATCTTCGACGGGCTCGCCGGTCAGATCGCCCCGAGCCACCTACCGTCCTCGTGGCAGGCGGCAGACAAGCTCGTGGGCGACGGACCTGGCCAAATCCTTTTCCTTCCCTGGCATCTCTATCTGGCCTTTCCCTTCACCGATGAAAGGGTTATCGCCAACCCGGCACCAGCTTCTTTTCGGCGGAGCGTGATCTCGGGGGACAACGTGGAGGCGGGCGGGATCGAGACCACCTCCACCTCCACCC
>Ga0181524_10002352_pt1 | contig 19604 bp, 12 predicted proteins | sample PEATcosm2014_Bin_34_FD_119761 | JGI IMG/M metagenome (GOLD analysis project Ga0181524, IMG submission 119761) | Peatland microbial communities from MTU Mesocosm Facility, Houghton, MI, USA - PEATcosm2014_Bin05_60_metaG | ecosystem: Environmental > Terrestrial > Soil > Wetlands > Peat | place...
AAAGGGGCGATCACGCCCTGCTGGACAGCCGGGTCGAAAAAATGCCGCGATCCGAGCAAATTTTTCCCAAAAAATCATGCCGGAGGCGAAAAGTCAGGAGCCTTATGAAATATCCGGGCTAGAGCGCTGCAACTGTTTCAACAGTTTGGCTGGGAGGTAACCATTCAGCACCTGTCCACGTTCTTTGTCCAAAGCCGGCTGAAGCCGGCGCTCCGGAGCGCCGGCTTCAGCCGGCTTTGCGCGCCCGTAGTCCGCGAAGCCTTGCAACTCCGCGCTGGAGGCGGGATGCTCGGCATTCGTTGCCGAATGGTCACCTCTGAAAGCCTTCAAAAGTGCTTTCCACAACAAGCTGCATTTAATAACCTCATGCCCGACCTCGGCGGCCAGAACAACCTGGGCGGCCGGAACACTATTCATGAAGATCATGAAGAACTATCGGTTTCCGGGAGCGATCGTGCTCGCGGCGGCTATGGCCATTGGGGGCCAGGGTCTGGCGGCGAGCGGGACGTCTTCAGCCAGCCTGGTCATCCGGGCGAATCGGCCCGGGCCCAGGGTCAGCCCAACGCTCTATGGCATTTTCTTCGAGGAAATCAACTGCGCCGGCGACGGCGGTCTCTATGCCGAGATGGTCCGCAACCGTTCCTTCGAGGACTCAGACCGGCCGGAGCACTGGTCGCTGGTCACCGAGGGGACTGCCGAGGGCGAAATGGCTGTTGATACGCAGCAGCCGATGAGCCAGAAGAACCCGCGATCGCTGAAGCTGACGATTACCAGGGGAGGCCGCGGACGCGTGGGCGTCGCCAATGACGGCTATTGGGGCATGTCGCTCAAGCAGGGGGAGGTCTATGAATTGTCCCTGAACGCCCGGGCGGGCGGCGGATTCGGCGGTCCCCTGGTGGCGTCGCTCGAGAGCCGCCAGGGCAAGGTTTATGCGCGGCACGAATTCACCGGGCTGTCCGCGGAGTGGAAACCGTTCAAGGCCTCGCTCATCTCGCAGACGACCGATGCCTCGGCGCGGTTGGTCATCAGCGCGTCAGAACGAGCCACAATCTGGCTCGACATGGTGTCGCTGTTTCCCAGCCGGACCTGGAAAGGCCGGACCAACGGCCTGCGCCCCGACCTGGCGGAGATGTTGGAGGGCCTGCGGCCGGGCTTCGTCCGCTTCCCGGGCGGGTGCTGGGTCGAGGGGGACACCCTGGACCTTGCCTACCACTGGAAACAGACCATCGGCAATCCCTCCGACCGGCGCAATCAGTACAACATCTGGCAATATTACTCGACGCACGGCCTGGGCTTTCACGAGTATCTCCGCCTGTGCGAAGACCTCGGCTCGGAACCGCTCTTTGTCATCAACTGCGGCATGTCGCACCATGGAAACGTGCCGATGGACCAACTCGAGCCCTGGGTCCAGGACGCCCTGGACGCCATCGAATACGCCAATGGTCCAACCAACAGCCAGTGGGGAGCATTGCGGGCCGGCAACGGGCACCCGGCGCCGTTCAATTTGAAATACATGGAAATCGGCAACGAAAACGGCGGGGCGCCCTACCGCGAACGGTATGCCGCTTTTTACAAGGCCATCAAGGCAAGATACCCCGAGATGCGCCTGGTCGCCGACGAATGGGGCGGCATACCGGCCGATAGCCCGATCGAGATCGTGGACGAGCACTACTACAACAGTCCGGGGTTCTTCATCCAGCAGGCGACCCGCTACGATTCTTATGACCGGAATGGGCACAAGGTGTATGTGGGTGAATACGCCGTGACCCAAAACTGCGGAAAAGGCAACCTGCGCGCCGCCCTCGGCGAGGCCGCCTTCATGACCGGCATGGAACGAAACAGCGATGTGGTCGTCATGGCCTCTTATGCCCCGCTGTTCGCCAACGTCAATTACAAACGCTGGAATCCGGACCTTATCAACTTCGACTCCTCGCGCGTGTATGGCACGCCATCCTATTACGTCCAGAAGATGTTCGCCGCGAACCGAGCCGACGTGGTCCTGCCGGCCATTGTGGAGGTCGCGCCCATGCCCGAGGAGGCCAATCACGGCGGCATCGGCCTGGGCACCTGGGACACGCAAGCAGAGTACAAGGACATCAAGGTCATGCAGGGAGACAAAGAGCTTTTCTCCTGGGACGCAGCGAGCGGGATGAAGGACTGGCGCATCTTCGGCGGCACCTGGGATGCCAAAGAGGGCGCGCTCCGGCAAACCGGCGGCGGCAACGATCGGCGCGCCCTGGCCGGGGACCCTGCATGGCGCGATTACACGCTCACGCTCAAGGCCCGCAAACTGGGCGGCGTCGAGGGTTTCCTGGTCCTGTTCCATGTCCAGGACGACGACAACTGGCTCTGGTGGAATGTCGGCGGGTGGGGCAACTCCCAGCACGCCATCGAGCGGTGCGCCGACGGAGGCAAGTCCATCCTGGGACACGGGGTGAGCGGTTCCGTCGAGACGGGCCGCTGGTATGACCTGCGCATCGAGTTGAAGGGGGCCGGCATCCGCTGCTTCCTGGACGGCAAACAGGTCCACAATGTGACCGATTCTCGCGCGCTCCGCCCGCTACACGTCGTGGCCGGCCGCGCCGAGCGCGCCGGCGACATCATCCTCAAGACGGTCAACGTCTCCAGCCTGGACTACGACACGGACGTCCGGTTCGAGGGCGTTAGAGAGCTGCGCGCGCCGGCCCGCGCCATAATCCTGGCCTCGCCCGACCCTGCGGACGAGAACACCCTCGATCAACCCATGAAGGTCGCGCCCGTGGAGCAGGTCGTCCAGGATGCCGCAACCGCCTTCCGGCACACGTTCCCGGCCCATTCAGTGACGGTACTGCGGGTGAGGGCAGAGTAATTAAACCAATCCTCTCATATATGAACCCACACAAATACACTATCGGTCTGGATTACGGCACCAATTCGGTGCGCACGGTCATCGTCGATGTCGCCAATGGGCGCGAGGTTGCGGCGGCCGTTTGGAATTATGCCATTGGCGCCCAAGGCGTCATCCTGTCGCGCGACCCAAATCTGGCGCGGCAGCACCCGGCGGACTATGTCAAAGGCGCCGAGATCACCATCGGCAAAGCCCTGGCGGCGGCCAAGCGAGCCGTGCGCGGGTTCAAGCCGGACCAGGTAATCGGCATCGGCGTGGACACCACCGGGAGCACGCCCATCCCGGTGGATGAGAATGGCCAGCCGCTGGCCTTTCAGAAGAAGTTTGCCAAAAACCCTGCCGCGATGGCGTGGCTTTGGAAGGACCATACGGGCGTGGCCGAGGCGGCCGAGATAACCGAGTTGGCGCGCAAGCTCCGCCCGCAATACCTTGCTAAATGCGGCGGCACCTATTCGAGCGAATGGTTCTTCAGCAAGGTTCTCCACTGCCTGCGGACCAGCCCCGAGGTCTTTCAGACCGCCTCGACGTGGGTGGAATGCGCCGATTGGGTGCCGGCGATGCTCACCGGCACCGAAGGGCTGGACAAATTGACCGTCGGCATCTGCGCTGCCGGCCACAAGGCCATGTACAACGATGATTGGGGCGGCTACCCGGATGCCGAGTTCCTGGGGCAGCTTGACCCGAAGCTCGGCGAGTTGCGCTCCCGCCTGCGTCCAAAGGCCTTTGCGATTGACCGGGCGGCCGGGGCTTTGACGGCCCAATGGGCGCAGCGTACCGGTTTGCGGGCCGGCATCCCGGTGGCGGTCGGGGCGTTTGACGCGCACCTGGGGGCCGTCGGGTCTGGAATTGCCCCAGGCACCCTGGTCAAGATCATCGGCACCAGCACCTGCGATATGATGGTAGCCCCGCTGAGCGAGAAACTGCCGGACATTCCGGGCCTGTGCGGGATTGTCAACGGCAGCATCCTGCCGGGGTTTTACGGGCTGGAGGCAGGCCAATCGGCGGTCGGCGACATCTTCAACTGGTTTGTTAACTACATCCAACCGCTCGGCAAGAAGGCCGGCTCGCACGAGGCGCTTAGCGCCGCGGCGTCAAAAATGGCCCCGGGCGAATCGGGTCTGCTGGCGCTGGACTGGAACAACGGCAACCGGACTATCCTGGTGGACCAACGCCTGACCGGCCTGCTGGTTGGCCAGACACTCTACACTACCCCCGCCGAAATCTACCGCGCCCTGGTCGAATCCACCGCCTTCGGGGCGCTCACCATTATCAACCGCTTCGAGGAATACGGCGTCAAGGTGGGTCAGATTGTCAACTGCGGCGGCATTGCGGAAAAGAACCCGCTGGTCATGCAAATCTACGCCGACGTGACCGGCCGGCCGATCAAAATCTCGCGTTCGGCCCAAACCTGCGCCTTGGGCGCGGCCATTGCCGGCGCGGTGGTTGCGGGCAAACAGGCCGGCGGCTATGACAGTTATGCCGAGGCCCAGGCGGCGATGACCGGCCTCAAGCCCCGGGTCTTCCAGCCAAGTCCCAAGGCGCACGAGGTTTATCAGCAACTCTACAAGCTCTATCACACCCTGCACGATGCCTTCGGCACACAACAGTGGAACGGCAACCTCTACGGCGTGATGAAGGAACTTATCGAGATACGAAACCAAGCCAGGAAATGAGAGAGCCGCACGGAGAATCGAAAGCCCGGGTGAACCGCAGAGACGCGAAGAAGGCAATCCGCCGAATCCGCGGCCAAAGTAGCGCAGATTTCCAAAGTGGTCTGGAGCTTGGACATTCTGCACGCCGACGGCGTGCGGGCATATCAGCCCAGGGCAACCGTCCTGGGAAAACCGTCGCGCAATGCCAACCCGCCCTGCTAGGGCGGGAGCAGCGGCATCATCCGCAAAGGCAGCGCTCGTCAAATGCCGGCTTTGAGACATGCGGGACGAAAGACCTGCGCCCTTGCAGGGCGCGAGACCACAATAAGGCCGGCTTTCCCAGGGTGTTACCCTGGGCTGGTATGCTGCGCGCTTTCAGCGCGCCCAAGCGTCCCTCTGCTGGACGGGCCCCACCACACCAACCGTGGCCCCTTCGGATTTCGGATTTCGGACTTGCTTCGGATTTCGGCCTTCGGATTTCGGATTTCTCACTTCCCTCGGATTTCGGATTTCCGGCTGCGCCGGCCTGACTCATGCTCGATAAACTCAAAGCCGAAGTCCTCAAAGCCAACCTCGACCTGGTCAAAGAGGGTCTGGTCATCCGGACCTGGGGCAACGCCAGCGGGATTGATCGGGAGGAGGGCCTGGTTGTCATCAAGCCCTCCGGAGTGCCCTACGGGCAGATGGAGGCGCGGCAGATGGTCATCGTTGCCCTGGATTCGGGCGAGGTCATCGAAGGGACGCTCAATCCAAGTTCCGACACCCCGACTCACCTCGAGCTTTATCGCGCGTTCGCCGCCATTGGCGGCATTGTCCACACTCACAGCCTGTTTGCCACTGCCTGGGCCCAGACGGGGCGGTCTCTCCCCGCCCTGGGGACAACCCACGCCGACTATTTCTGCGGTCCGGTGCCATGCACGCGGCTTCTGAAGCCCGGTGAGATCAAGTCGGATTACGAGGCCAACACCGGGCGTGTCATTGTCGAGACGTTCGCCAGGCGCGAGCCGCTTTCCTGCCCGGGGGTGCTCGTCGCCAGCCACGGGCCCTTTGCCTGGGGCAAGACGGTTGCCGCGGCCGTGGAAAACGCCGCCGTCCTCGAGCACCTGGCGCGCCTGGCCGCCGAGACCTTGCGCATTTTTCCTTCCGTCCGGCCCATGCAACGGGTATTGATGGAGAAGCACTTTTTGCGCAAGCACGGCCCTGGCGCCTATTACGGCCAGGGGCCGGCAGCGAAAACCGATGGACTTCGACGCAGCAAGCAGTAGGGACCTCGGATGCTGCATCTGAGATTAGGATAAAGATTAAGATTAAGATTAAGATCAAGATTAAGATTAAGATTAAGATTGAGATTAAGATTAAGAGCGACAGATCAACCCCCATAAAGAAATGACCATCAAATACACCTCCTCGTGGCAGCAGATTCTTTCCCTAAGCCTGGTCGCCGCCTGTCTGACCGGGTGCTCCTCCGCTCCGCGCTCCAGCAGAGACCTCCTCAGCCGGCAGCCCTGGGGCCAGACCAAGGACGGCACGCCGGTGGACCTCTACACCCTGCGCAACCGCAACGGGGCTGAGGCGCGCATCTCCAATTACGGGGGCCTGGTTATCTCGCTAACAATGCCCGACCGTGCCGGTGTGTTCGGCGACGTGGTGCTCGGCTACGACGACCTGGCGGATTACATCAAGGACAGCCCCTATTTCGGGGCGCTCATTGGCCGCTTTGGGAATCGGATTGCCAAGGGCAAGTTCACCCTCGACGGCCAGCAATACACCCTGGCGACCAACAATTACCCCAACGCCCTCCACGGGGGAGTCAAGGGTTTCGACAAGGTCGTCTGGGATGCCAACCTCCTGACCACCCCAGAGGGTCCGGGGCTTAGGCTCCAGTACGTCAGCAAGGATGGCGAAGAAGGTTACCCGGGCACACTCTCCGTCACTGCCGTCTATACGCTGACCGAAGACAACGCGCTGAAGCTTGAATTTACGGCGACGACCGACAAGGACACCGTGGTCAATCTCACGCACCATTCCTATTTCAATCTCGCCGGCAAAGGCGACGTCCTCCATCACCAGGTCATGATCTCCGCGAGCCGCTTTACGCCTGTGGACAGCACGTTGATTCCCACGGGCGACCTGCGGCGGGTGGATGGCACCCCGTTCGATTTCCGCCGCCCGACGGCCATCGGCGCCCGCATCCGGCAAGACGACGAACAGCTCAAGTTCGGCGGCGGCTATGACCACAATTGGGTGGTGGACAAGCCCGCCGGCCAACTCGGCCTCATGGCACGGGTCGTCGAACCTACAACCGGCCGCGTCCTGGAAGTGCTCTCGACCGAGCCGGGCCTGCAGTTCTACTCCGGCAACTTCCTCAACGGCTCGAACAAGGGCAAGGGCGGCTGGGTTTACCAATTCCGCAACGGCTTCACTATGGAGCCGCAGCATTACCCGGATTCCCCTAACCAGCCGAATTTCCCGTCCGCCGTGCTCAAGCCCGGCGAGGTCTTCCATAACACGATCATCTATCGGTTCTCGGTGCAGAAATGAGGGCGAACACGAGAGGCTAAGAGCGAAGGGCGAATTCCTGAATCTGAAGATCGTGTAACGAAATAACCACCTAACCCTACAACCACCTATGATGAACGACTTCACTCCGATTTTGGCGGCGGCGCAACCGGCCGGGCCGACGTTGACCGGCCTGGACTGGCTGGCGATTCTGTTCTACTTCGGCATTTTGCTCTGCGTGGCATGGTGGGTCGTCAGCCGGCGCAAGGATACGGCGACCGATTACTTCCTGGCCGGGCGTAATTTGGGGTGGTGGGTCATCGGGGCCTCGATTTTCGCGTCGAACATCGGCTCGGAGCATATCGTGGGCCTGGCCGGGTCAGGGGCAAAGGACGGCGTGGCGATGGCGCATTATGAGCTGCACGCGTGGTGCTTGCTGGTGCTGGCCTGGGTTTTCGTCCCGTTCTACGCGCGTTCGCTGGTCTTTACGATGCCTGAGTTCCTCGAGCGCCGCTTCAGCACGCAGTCGCGCTATGTCCTGTCCGTAGTGTCCTTGATCACCTTCATCGTGTCGAAGATAGCGGTGGGCATCTTCGCCGGGGGCGTCGTGTTCAGCACGCTGCTGCCGGAAATGCACTTCAATATGCTCGGCTGGGACCTGGACAGTTTTTGGGTCGGCTCCATCCTGGTCATCGCGTTGACCGGCCTTTACACCATGCTCGGCGGCATGCGCGCCGTGGCTTACAACGACGCCGTCCAGGTCGTCGTGCTCATCCTCGGTTCGGCGCTGCTCACTGTCTATGGATTGATTCAGCTTGGCGGCTGGAGCGAACTGAGGCGGCTCTGCGGCTCGGACATGTTCAACCTTTGGAAGCCGCTCATCCCGGCGGGGATGGAGGGCACCTGGGCGCCGGTGAAAGAGCCGGGACGGATTGCGTGGTATTTCAACACGAATTTCCCCTGGCTGGGAATGGCGATCTGCGCGCCGGTCATCGGGCTTTGGTACTGGTGTACGGACCAATACATCGTGCAGCGCGCGCTGGGAGCGCCCAACGAGCAAACCGCCCGGCGCGGCAGTATTTTTGCCGCCTTTCTGAAGTTGTTCCCCGTCTATCTGTTTATCATTCCCGGCCTGATTTGCTTTGCCCTGGCCAAGAGCGGAAAGGTCCCCGGACTGGCCGGCATCTACGATGCGCAAACCGGTCATGCGACCGCCATGTCGCAAAGCGCTTTTCCGATGCTGGTCCAGCACCTCCTGCCGCCCGGGCTGCGCGGCATCGTGGTGGCCGGGCTGCTTTCCGCTCTGATGGGTTCGCTGGCGGGCGTGTTCAACGCCTGCTCGACGCTCTTCACGGTGGACATCTACGAGAAGCTCCGGCCGCAGGCCTCCCAGCACGAGATCGTGCGCATGGGCCGTATCGCCACCGGCACCATGGTTCTTATCGCCATGGCCTGGATCCCCGTCGTCAAAGGGGCTAAGGGCCTTTATGAATACTTGCAGGCCGTCCAGGGCTACCTGGCGCCGCCCATATTCGTCGTGTTTTTCTTCGGCGTCTTCTGGAAACGGCTCAATGCCAAAGGCTGCCTCTGGGCCATGGTGGTCGGCTTCCTGCTCGGCCTGTTCCGCATGTTGGTGGACACGCCGGCCACCTTGAACAAAGACTTCCATTACCCCGAAGGCTCGTTGCTCTGGATCATCAACAACATCAACTTCCAGTATTTCAGCATCCTTATCACCCTGGTCTCAGCCATCGTGATGGTCGTCGTGAGCTATGCGACTGCCGAGCCGGACTACGGGAGAATAAAGGGCCTGACGTTCGCGACCGCCACCGATGAAGACCGGGCGGGCAGCCGGGCCAGTTGGGGCGCCCCCGAGGTCCTCGCCTCCCTGGTCGTCCTGGCCTGTATCCTCGGCGCTTACCTCTATTTCCGCGGATAGGGCCGGATGAAGCGTGCCCGCCATGAGTCGGCTCACCCTTGAATGGTTTGACCTGGCAAAGCGGGAGGGGCAGGATCTTTGCCTCAAGATCCCGATTTGCGATGTCTATTGCAGCATCATCGACCGCGCATTTCCCGGGCTTCGTCACGTCGGCTGGCGGCAGGGCACTCATGGAACAGGCTACACGTACATTAAACGCATCGCCCCCGAAGAGCAGGGGGCTCTCAGTGACTTTCTCGACCTCCTCAAAAGCCTCCGTTGCCTCACCATCACCCCGCACATTGCGCCGCATTTCCAGAACGAACTGGACGAGGCTTATGCCCTCGACTTCAACTTCCAGCAGAGCGTCCTTCCCTTGGCCTACACCGAGGTTGGAGTGCTTGAGCACCAAGCCAAGGAGTTACAGAATTCCGAGGCCACCGCCAGCATCGCCCGCCGCCTCGCCGAGATCATCCGCCGTCACCCGACGCTCGCCCGCGCCGACGTGATTGCAGCGATACCGCCCCGACCTTCCAGCACGTTTCATCTGCCACGTCGCTTGGTGAGTCAAATCGGGACGAACCTGGGGCGGCCTATCGGCTTGGATCTCACAAAGGCTGAGCACCCCAAACTCCGCACACTGTCCATCGATCAAAAACTCGCCACGCTCGAAGGCGTTTTTACGTTGGGCGAGCCGGTGCAGCGCAAATCCGTGCTCGTCATCGACGACCTCTACCAATCCGGCGTCACCGCCTGGTCGCTGGCAAAATTCTTGAAGTCTCACGGCGCGCGCGAGGTTTATGCGCTCGCATGTGTGAAATCTTGGAGCGATACTGATAACGTATGATGCGTCAGCCATCAACCATCGAATTCGTTGCCTTCTGCCTCCAGCAGTCGCCAGGAGTCGGTCCCGTCGCTCTTCGCGCTGCGCTTTCGCGCATCGCGCGCGAAGGACTCTCGCCAGAGGCTTTCTTGAGCCTCGATGACCGCGGCCTGCAATCGCGCTTCGGTTTGAAACCGCCCGCGATTGCCGCCCTGCGCCAACCGGACCAGGACACTCTCTCGACTTGGGATCGGTTGCGCGCCGATTACGCCAAAATCCTCCTTTTGGGTCAACCAGGATACCCCCACCGACTCGCCAGCCTGGCGCCCAGTGCCGCGCCCCCGCTCCTTTTTGTGCTGGGCGACTTGGACATCCTCCAGCACCCGGCGGTCGGCTTCTGTGGTTCCCGCAGAGCGTCCGACAAAGGGCTGCAAGCCGCCCGCGACTGCGCCCGCCTGCTGGCAGCGGAGCACATCAACGTCGTCAGCGGCTACGCCTGCGGTATCGACCTCGCAGCCCATCGCGCGGCCCTGGAAGCCGGCGGTACCACCACGTTGGTCCTTGCCGAAGGGATTTTTCACTTCCGGCTGAAGGAGGAACTCCACGATCTTGCGAGCGGGGGCGACATGTCGCGGCTTCTCGTCGTCTCGGAATTCCCGCCCGGTCTCCCGTGGCGGGCCCACAACGCCATGGCCCGCAACAGCACCATTTGTGGCTTGTCCCACGCCATGATCCTCATCGAATCCGGCTTGGAAGGCGGAACGTTCGAGGCGGGAAAAACCGCCCTGGAGATTGGCGAACCCCTGTTCTGCGTGGAATACGCCGAACCCTCGCCGGCAGCGGAGGGCAACCCCTACTTTCTCCAGCACGGCGCGTTCAGCCTGAAACGCTCGCGCAACGGCCAGCCCAGTCTTTGCAAACTCATTTCCGTCGTGCGCGACGGCGGAACTCCCACCCTTGAACCAGGGCTGCAAAGGGAATTGACGCTCCGCGAAGAGCCCGAGCCGTAGGCTTGGGCGGCGTGCGCGACGGGGCAACTGCCAAGGCTTCCTGGTCTCGATGGCAAGGGTTCCAATGTCTCCACCACTCCTCGTTCCTTTTGCTCCGATGGAACTCCGTTCAGTAGCAATGAACCCGCGGTGCGGCAGAGGCTTGCGGTGCGGCATTCATTTCTGGTCAAGCCGATCTTTGGCCGGCACGAGATCGGGCAGCAGCCAAGCAATGAGCTAAACATGTCGGCCAGGCAGTGCGGCGGAGGTGAATTCGTTGAATGACTCGGCAAGCAGCTCTCGCCGCGCCTGCCAGAATGCCTCCGCCTTCTCGATGCTCCACAGGTTGCTGTCTGTGGGAATGCATTGGCTCCTTAAAACGCGCGACCCGATCGTCTTCAGATAGACCTCTGGTCCGCTTTGCCCGATTGACTTGTTTATGTCGCCTGCAATGAACGCAACGTTGGCGATGGTGTCGGCACTGGTTCGTTGAGCCTCAGGAAATTGCGCGCGAGGAAGGATATGGTGGCGATCCACGTTGCTCTGAAGGAGCACCTTGCCCCCGGAATAGAAATCCAAGATCCCTCGATTCAAACAGGCGACATAAAGAGCCAGTAGTCCACTGCGGTCTGCAAGGGCTCCCAAGAAGTCCCTTGGCTCTGCTGACAGAGACGCGCGTACCGTCCGGAGATTGGTTAGCAGGGCGCCGACAGGATCTGCCGTTCGGCATGCCTTGAGGTCTTGATCCAACGCGGTCTCACTGGATCTACTGTAGCGATGTAGGAGCGCGGCAAGAGCGACCCAAGCTGCGAGCGCTTTTGCGTCGCGCTCTCGCGGCCGACTCGTCGCGCACAGTGCGATCACGGGAACCAGTAGCGCGCCTGACCAGAGAATGTTCATGTTCACCAGCCCAAGCTCGCCTCTGATAATCCCAATTGCTTGATCCGTCGCGCGCTTTGTTTTTTCCCATGCGGAAAGGACCTCGCCCCTTTGAAGCTCATGAAGGGGGGTGCGAATCCGTCCATCTGGTTTAGCTACGAAAGCGCATGCGCGAAACAGATGCATGATGTTCAGCCGCGTGAACCCAAGCTGTCGCAAATCGTTGAGGAAAGGAGTGGCCTCGTCCGCGATAAACCCTGAGTGACGGGCAGCAACTTCGGCGCTCTCAATGTCTTCTTGCTTCAGTCGTACCCCAAGCGTGTTGATCCGCTTAAACGCTTCCACCCCATGCTTGAAGCTGTGGTCAACCATACGAACCAGAGGCACCTTGTAATTCAAAATTCGGCGTACCCCTTCAAACCGCGCCTCACGCTTGTCCGCATAACGGCTTCCGTCCATGCTTCGCCTGAGTTGCCTGTAAGATTCGTCGTCCCAAATTTCGGACACGCGGAACCAGTTCTGATCTTGGCGCGTTGCGGCGTTGGCGAGGCGAAATTCTTCCTCCTCTGGATGAAAAACTACGTCAATTCCTTCATCTCCGCTCAAAGTACGAGCCAAGGTGATAACCCTTTGCTGGCCGTCAACAAGCCAGTTCATCACGGACATTCTCTTCGGACGAGGGTCACGCCTGCGCGCACGGGTTTCCTCAGTGCTCTGCCACAAAAGGAGCGATGAAATTGGGAATCCACGGTAGAGTGAGTCAATGAGCTTTGGCGCTTTACCGCGGTGCCAAACATATTCTCGCTGGAATTCAGGTATTACAATCCGCCCGGCGCGATAGTCCTCGACAAGCTGTTTAATCTCGATAGTCTGGTGCTCGAGGCGTGGTTCGATTTGCATAATTCCGTTCTGGCTCTCCGGGCAAATTGCTCTTTTCAGCGGGGGCGTCAACCCTTTTCTGGTCTCTCATCTCCTCGCAAGCCGTCCTAGAGGTTGGCCAGGGTGTGGACAGCACGGGTGCTCATGGAACGCCCAGTTCAGCCACCATCCGCTCGAGCCGGCGGCCATACTGGACGAAGTTCTCCATCAAGGCGGTGTCGTTGGCGGTTTTGGCCTGGGGATCGTGAAAGACTGTGACCATGTGAGGTTCGATGGATAAGGCGGCATCGTAGCCGCGGGCCAGGGCGTCTCTCAGAATGTCCCGCACCCGGCCCTGTCCTTCGCCGGGCCAGTTATAGTCGGCATCGTTCCGCGCGGGATTCCAGGTGGCATCCTTGATGTGGATATGGACGACGTGGTCGCGCAGATGGACCCAGAACTCCCAGGGGTCCTGTTTGGGCCAGGGTTTCGGTTTGGAACGGTCGGGGTTGAAGATCGGATTGGCGGTGTCGAAGACCCATTTGAGGCCGGGGCATTTGTCGAGCAACTCGAGGGCGTGCTGCCAGCTCATGCCGCCGTAGTTCATGCAGTTTTCATGCACCGGCTGCACGCCCGCATCCAGGAAGCGGCCGGTCACTTCCTTGACCCGGCGGAAGACCTCGGCAGGGATCTTGTATTCGTCGTCGCCCGGCTTGAAGCTCATGATGCGGACGTACTTGGCGCCGAGGCGGAGCATGCGGGGGATGGCGCGTTTGACCTCGGCCAGCGTAAGGTCGAACGGGTCCTGGACTCGCCTGGCCCAATTCATGATTGTCGAGCCGAAGCAATAGACTCCGACGCCCGCCGATTCGAGCTTTTTGACCGCCAGATCGAAAGCGGCGTCCGGAATATCGTGGAAATTGCCCTTGGGAAAGCCGGGCACTTCCACACCGCGCATTTCGAGGCAGTTCCAGTTGAGTTGGCGCGCGGCCTGGATTTGGCCGTCTATGGCGCCGGCGCCTTCGTCACCAATGCCTGTAAAGACCATTGAGAGTTGGGGTTGAGGATTACCGGTTGAAGGACTTGGTGAAGTCTTCGTTCACGACCTCGACGACCTTTTTCTCGAGCTTGGATTCGGCAATGAGCTGATTGAGTTTCCTCTCGTAGGCGGCGCTGTCAAGGGGCAGCTCGATGGTCTGGCCTGCGAGCGAGGAGTAGAGCATGACGTTGGCCAATTCGACCGAGTGGATGCCTTCTTCGCCCGGGGCAATGAGAGGCTCGCCATCGAGAATGGCGTTGATGAAGTTCTGCATGAGGACGGCATGGCTGTTGGCGGCGTTGTCGAAAGGGATGTCTGCGTTCCACACTTCGGGTTTGGCGAAGCCGGTCTTGGCAGTCCTGCTGAACTCGAGCATGTCGGTCTCGTTGCGCGTGAAAGAGAGCCGGTCCCGTTCGAGAACGAGCTTGCCGCGCGCGCCCACGATCTCGAACCTGTTGGCGCCGGGGGCCTCGCCGGTCGAGGAGACAAAGATGCCGGTGGCGCCGTTGGGATATTCCAGGTAAGCCGAGACGTTGTCCTCGACCTCGATTTGGTGGAACCGGCCGAGTTGGCAGAAGCTGCGGACGCGGGCCGGCATGCCGAGCAGCCATTGCATGGCATCGAGGTTGTGCAGGCATTGGTTGAGCAGCACCCCGCCTCCCTCTCCTTTCCAGGTCGCCCGCCAGCCGCCGCTGGCGTAATAGGCCTCCGTGCGGAACCAATCGGTCATGATCCAGCTCATCCGCACCCACTGGCCCAAGTCGCCGTCGCGCAGCAGCTTGCGTATCTTCAAATAACGCGGCTCGGCGCGAAGCTGGAACATGCCGGCAAAGATGAGCCGGGGGTTTTGCCGGTGCGCCGCGATTAATCGCTCGGCGTCGGCCTTATGGGCCGAGATGGGCTTCTCGACCATAACATGCAGGCCCTGCCGGAGAGCGGCGATGCCCAGGGTCGTGTGCTGATAATGCGGTGTGGCAATAATGACCGCATCGACAAGGCCGGAGCGGATCAACTCCTCGCCGTCGGCAAAGGTCTTCAGGGGCTTGAATTTCTCGAGTTTGCCCGGCACCGAATCCGACACCGCCACCAACTGGGCGCGATTGATCTTGCCCGCCATGAGATAGCCTGCATGGTGCTGCCCGATGTTGCCAAGGCCGATGATACCCAGACGCACGTTGGTCATGGCGCGGAGTATAGCATGGGGTTGAGCAGTGACGAGGCGAAAGTGCAGCGGGCGGCAATGGAGTCCGAAGGGAGGAGGACGAAGAAAATCCGAAATCCGAAAGCCGAAAGCCGAAGGAAATCCGAAGTCCGAAATCCGAAAGCCGCGATCGCGCGGCTTTCGGGCATTGGTTCTGCACTCGATGGTGATTACGGATGTACCGCAAAGAGCGCAGAGATCGCAAAGAACAGCCTTATTCTTTTTGGGTCTTTGCGTTCTTTGCGTTCTTTGCGGTTAATTCTCAACCTGCCCCTCGGCCTTCGGATTTCGGATTTCGGATTTCGGGCCTTCGGATTTCGGATTTGAGCGATCTCTCGTCTGGAACCGGTAATTCCACCGTCGATCGGGGGCGCTATCGCCGTTGAGACCGAACTCGGCGACGTCATCGAGGCGCTGGATATTGTCCGCCCAATGGAAATCGAAAGCGGGTGTCTTGCCTGCTTGGCCGATGAGTCCGCGGGCAACGCCAATCTCCATCCCGTTGCCGTTGACCCGATAGCTGGCCATGCCGACCGTTTCCCATCTGCCGTTGCGCCAGGTCTTGACGGTCGTTTCAGTGTCGCTGGGGACCTCGAGGTTGATGAGGAAATCGTAGCCCAGCCAGCCTGTCGCCGGGTTCTGGTCCGCGTCCAGGAAGAGCAGCATCCAGTTGCGGTCCGTTCGAGGTGTGATCTTGTCGAGCGTTTGCGCAAAGAAATAGACATTGGCATCGTCGTAGGCGGCCTTGAGGATGACAAAATCGTTGCGCCCGGTGTCGTTGCGATAGACCGCATCGCCATATCCTTTGTGGTCGCGATGGAGGGTGTCGCCGATGACATCACGGAACTCCGGGAGCACACCCTTCCAGTCGTCGAAGGAGCCGTCAATGACGATGCGGCTCGGGCCGGGGGCGGCGGGCGGCTCGCGCACTCCTTTGAATCGGCGCACCCAGGCGGCCAACTGGTAATAGTAGTTGTCTGTGTGCCCGCCGCGCATCGGCTCGCAATCCCGGCTGTATTCCTGGGTGTATTCATCAACAAAGAGGCCCCCGGGATAGTAACACTCCGCGTCCTTGTATTTGCTCCACTGGGTGTAGCGTCCGGCGATCCACTCGTTCCATCCGGTGACAAAGATGAATTTGGGGTTCACCTCCAGGGCGTGCCGCCACTGCTCTTGGAAGTTCAGCCCCAGGTCCACAGCCCCTGGCCCGGGGTCGGCTTTGCCCTGGCGCCAGCTCCGGCCCATGGCTCCCGCTTTGTGGCTCATTGGGGCGGGGCCCGGGGTGTTGGGCAAGGCGTTCTGGGCCACCCCTACGCTCATCTGCTCCGGTTCGCCGCGGCTGTTTTTGAAGACGTGCTGGGGATAAACCTCCAGCCAGCTCCACTGGTCGGACCCGCTCGGCCCGGCCCAGTAATCGGGCATTGGCCGGCGGAAGGTGAAGAAACCGAGCATCTCCGGGTCCTTGATGAACTGCTTGTCCGCCAGCAACAACGGTTTGCCCTCCCACATAAACCAGAGTTCCTTCCAAAGGCCCGGCTTGTAGAGGTCTCGCCAGAGCTGATCGGTGACCGGGCGGGGATCGCCGAAAGGAGCGATAAACGCGATGGCCGGCGTGCGGGCGCCCTGCCGGCGCATCGCCGCGTACTCGCGGCACAGGGCCTCGTACTCCTCCTTCCACGTGAATGGCGGGTTGGTTGTGTCGAAGAGAATGACATCAATCCCGGCCTCGACCAGCAGGCTGGCGTGTTTGCGAATGACGAAGGGGTCCGTCATCACGTAGTACCCCAGTTCAGGCTCCCCCCAGTGATGGGGCGCGCCGTTGGCCGGCCAGGCCACCGGCCCGCCTTTGGCGCCTGCGATGAGCTTGGTATTATCGTTGGGCCCGCCCCGGTTGGGCGTGTGCCACGTCCAATAGAAAATCCCCACCCATTTGTCCGGTTTCACCGGGCCGCACTCATTGAATCCCGGCATGACCCGCCCCGCGCCATCGGTTGCCACCCATGTGTCCGCATAAAGATCGCCGCCCTCATACGGGTTGCCGTGGAACTCCGCCGCGCCTGCGGCTATGGCGCAGGCGACCGCAACGATGGCGACGCAAACCGCACGCCAACGGCGTGCGGGCACATCAGCCCAGGGCAACGCCCTGGGAAACCAGCCTCTAGTGGCATGGCCCGCCCTGCAAGGGCGCGGGTAACTTCGGCGAGCTGCGCCCTTACAGGGCGCCGGAGTAAAATAAGCGGCCGATTTTCCCAGGGTGTCACCCTGGGCTGGTATGCTGTGCGCTTTCAGCGCCTGCGCTTCGGTTAAATCGACTCTCAGCAGAAATGCCCGCGCTCCGCAGCCCATGGATGGGCGGAGGATGTCTTGCAGCCCTCCGGGACAGAATGCGGGGGCGAAGGGTGCATAAGGACTGATTCGCGCTCCAACCATCGGGAATTGCGTGCTCATGATCGATGGCGAGTGCATTCTCGGTTGCGTGCTGTCACGGCTTGGCCGGCTGTCCGATGCAGTACAGGTTCTTAAAGCCGCGCAGGAATATCCGCCCGCTGCTGATGGCGGGGGAGGCGTAGGTTTTCTCGCCGAGTTCATTGCGGGCAACCAGCTCGAGTTTTGGCCCGGCTTTGATGACGTGCATTACGCCCTCGTCGTTCAAGAAATAGACCCGGCCATTGGCGGCAACCGGGGAGGCATGATGGAGGCCCATGTTCTCGTGCCAGAGAATCCGGCCGGTCGCCGCCTCGAAACAATAAACCGCTTTATCGCTGAACGAGGAGGTCATAAACCACTTGTCCACACTGATGGGGGAGGGAACATAAGGGGCGCCCTCGGCAGTGCTCCAGGCGACCTTGCTCTGCGTCACGTTGCCCTCGCCGTCGGGCTTGATGGCGATGAGGACGCGCTTGGGCCAACTGCTGCAACTCAGGACCAGGCCGGCCGTCTCGTTGAAGACCGGGGTGGCCACGCAATCCTCCGAGGGGCCGTCCACGACCCACAACTTCTTGCCGCTCCGAGGATCATAGCCGGTCACCGCCTTGTCGCCTGCGACAACTACCTGGAGGCGGCCTGCCATCTCGCGGATAAGGGGCGCGCTGTAACTGTGGGTGCCGTTCTCGCGCTGGGCCTTCCAGAGGGTCCGCCCATCGGCGCGGCTTACGGCCACAATGAAGTTCTCGCCCTTGCTGTCGCAGTCCACGACTACCCTGTCCTCGAAAAGGATTGGGTTGTGGCTGAAACCCCAGACGGCCTGGAATTTGCCGGGACGCACCAGCCAGAGTTGGCGGCCGTTGAAGTCATGGGCGGCCACGACCACGTCCTTGCCATCGAGGAAGGTGACAAAGACCTTTTGGCCATCGGTGGCTGGCGTGGCGGAGGCATAGCTGTTCTCGGGGTTCTTGGCTTCCAGCGGCGCGCGCAGCACGGTTTGCCGCCAGAGCAAGTTGCCTGTCGAGGCTTCCAGGCACAGCAGGACGCGCTCCTCGGTCTCTTTGAGCGCGGTTGTCAGGAAAATCCGGTCTCCCCAGGTGATCGGGGAGGAATGGCCCTCGCCCGGCAAGGAGGTTTTCCAGGCGATGTTCTCCTTTGCGCTCCACCGAATCGGCACATCCTGCTCCAGGCTCGTGCCGTCACCGCGCGGCCCGCGCCAACCCGGCCAGTTCTCGCCGCCAGCGCGCGCCGTCCCGATCGCCGCTGAACAGACCGATACGGACACAACCAGGAAGCAATTAAGTGCTTGGAGATATCTCAGAGCCATAAGTTCAAGGGACATCACCAATATTCGGCAATTGGGTGAAAGACAAGAAAAACCCGTTGACATCGCCTGCGGACGCGGGTAATACGCCGCTACAACTCTAAGTGATAAGACACTGACAAGGTTAAACTGATCGAGGAAGCAAAGACGGAGGACCTATGAGCACGACAAATCCGTTCCATCCTGGCGCGGGCATCAGCGTTTGGGCAGGGCACGCGCTGTGGGCCGTTCCGATTCTCCTCCTCAGTTTGAAGGCCGGCCCGCCCGCGCTGTCCCCTGGGATGAAGGCTGCGAGCACGGAGCTTATCTTAACCTGCCAGGAGCCTCGCGGGCGATGGGTGGCGCAGTACTGTCGAGCCACAGGACGTCTCTCGATCCATTTCTCCGATGGAACGGATAAGCTCGTATGGGCGCGGGACGGGGAGATATATGAGACCTCTTGGGCTCCTGATGGCAGCAACCTCCTGGTCGTCAAAGATCCGAGACATAACCAGGTGGCAAGCTTATGGAGAATAAGCGTTACGCTCGGAAGAGCGGGTGCTCCGGTTGAACTGTTTTCGCCGCGCTCGCGATCGGCGAGGAAGGCGGCGAGGAAGGCCCCTTGGGATTTCGAGTCGATTCAATTGGCCAAGTGGTCGCCCGATGGCCGGCGAGTCACCTTCTGGACTGGCCCGAGCTCCATGTCGGTTGCTGCAGACGGTTTGCCGCTCTGGGTCGTTGAGGTCAGCAGTCGCCGCGCTTCCATGATCGCGGAAACCGTCCTCGTCAATCTTCGTTACCAGAGTTGGGCGCCGGACAGTTCCCGGCTCGTGTTCACGGCCGGTGGCGGCCGGTCGGCCCAGGAGCACAAGTGGCTTTCCATATACGATACAACCACAGGCCGGACGCGGACCGTAATCAAGGAAGATCGGCAGGTTCCTGGAATAGTCAATTGGTCGCCTAATGGAGATTGGATCGCTTATGCTGCGATCTCATCCCACCCGGAGACGGATAATGGCTGGATGACCTTTGCCAACCCGGCCATCTCGAGTCGGAGAATCTGTCTTTTTAATTCCAAGACCGGGCAGCATCAACGCCTGAACCGTGTTGAGAGTTATCAAGACGCTCCATG
>Ga0181524_10002355_pt1 | contig 19590 bp, 11 predicted proteins | sample PEATcosm2014_Bin_34_FD_119761 | JGI IMG/M metagenome (GOLD analysis project Ga0181524, IMG submission 119761) | Peatland microbial communities from MTU Mesocosm Facility, Houghton, MI, USA - PEATcosm2014_Bin05_60_metaG | ecosystem: Environmental > Terrestrial > Soil > Wetlands > Peat | place...
AAAGAACATCGTGCGAAACGCGCCATGGCCCAGCGCGCGCACCTGTGCGCCAAGCTTGGCGCCGGCGTCGGCATATTCACCCTGGAACTTGAAGTCCGCGTCGGCGTGCTCCGGGTCGCTATAAACTTTCATCTCCGCAGCCTTGACTACCGGTCCCGCAGCGGCCAGCAGACTGGCCCCCAGGATCACGATCACTCCATTGAAAGGTTTCATGCGCCGAGGGTATCGCCGATAGCCCTGGAGACCAAGACCGTTTGCCGTCCTGAAAAACTTCAAGAGCCCCGCAGTCCCCGTGAGGCGCGCTGACTTTCGTAACCGCGCTGCATAATGGCCTGAACGATGGCGTCAGCCAGAGCCTTCATCCCCCTATCGCCTGGGTGGTTGGCCACCCCTTCGTGCGTGAAGGACCGTTCCGAGCGCGCTGCGTTGGCAGCTTCCCGGCCCAGCGGGCCGGCGTCGACGAACACGCCTCCGGCCTCCTCACACGCCTCACGGAGCGCCTGGTCCTTGGCCGCATCAGCCCAGAAACAACTCCGCACCACGACCAGCGGGTGGCGTTTCGCCAGGACGCATCTCAGGATGTTCATTACCCCGGCCTTGAATGTCGCCCTTGCCTCCTTGGAATCCAGCGCCGGCACGTTCTCCCCGATGGCCAGGACGACCAAATTGGCGTCGAAACCAAAGAGGTCCATCAGTTGCCCGTCCACGTCATAGGTCGCATAGTTGCGCTCAAAATCCGCGATGTTCCTGACCATGATCCGCGGCGTGGCGCCGGCCTGCCGGGCGAGGGCACTGGTGACGAGATGAACGTAATCCTTGTCCTCGGAACTGGCGGCCATGCCCCAGTTTCCGGTCCAGCCTATATCCGCTTTGGGTCCGTGAAGGGTGATGCTGTTGCCCAGAAACAGGATTTTATGGATGGCCGAGGGCTTGACCTCGGGCTCGGCGGTGACCGGGAACATGGAGATCCGGAACTTGGTGCAACCATAGGGAATGAGCGTGACCGGCTCCGCCGGTTTGGAGCTGGCCGCGGGCAGGAGCGGCAGGCTGGGGGCTTTCGGGTCCGGGTTCCAGGCGATTTCGACCGCGTTGGCGCGCAGCTTGAGCGGCGCATTCAGGGGCCAATCCCAGCGGGCAGGCATCGCCGCCCGCTCGACTGCCAAGCCTGGGTTTTGGACATCCAAGGCGAATCGCCACCGGGCGGAGGGGTCGGGCGTGTTGGGGTCCGTGGTGTCCGGGATGGGCAGCGCGAAGAGCAGCGGGCCGCAGGAAACCGAGGCGTAGGGAACACCCCGGGTGCTGGTTTCCTCGGGAATCGTCACCTTTGTTGGCCGGTGCGCGCCGTCGTAGGGCGGGCCCGAGGCCGCATCACGTCCCCGGTGCATCCTCGGGGTCATCGGAAGCCGCAAGCGAATCGTGTCGCCCGGCTTCCAGCTTCGGGTGACGCGGGCGAAGCCCCTGACGTTCCGCTCGAGCATCACCGTTTCGCCGTTCACACTCAGGCTGGGAGCCATGCACCAGCCGGGAATGTGAAGATCCAGCGGAAAGGCGGTCTCGTGCGCGGGCTCGACGGCAATATCAACGGTGTCGCTGAACGGATATTCTGTGCGACAAGTAACCACCACCGGCAAGTGCTCGCCCACCAGTGCCGTCACCCGGCAGGGGCTGTAACTAACCGCGGCCAAGCCGTTGTCATAGGTCGCCATCCACAAGTGTGTGACGAACCAGGGCACAATCCGGTTGAGCGCGGCCGTGCAACAAAGTGGGGCGTGTTTGGGACGGTAGGCACCGCCGCTGGCCCTGGGTCCATGGGGAAAGTCCGGCGACAGGTTGGAGAAACGGTTGGGGCTCTGGAAATAGACGTGCGACTTGAAGTCACGCGACACCGTGGCCGGTCCCGCATTGAAGAACGCCCGCTCGAGCCGGTCCGCCATCCGGCCTTCGCCGGTTACCTCGAGCAGACACACCTGGCTCCAAATATATCCCGCCACATCGCAGGTCTCACTCCCCCGAAATGCGCCCGTGGGACCATACCATTCGTCGGCAACGGGCACGCCGTAGGGCTGCATGGCGATGCGCTCGAGCAGGTCGTGCCAGCCGACCGCCGCCTCGAGGTAGCGCCGCTCGCCGGTCCACAGGTAGGCCACGAGCCAGGGCGTCGTGCTCTCGATAAACTCGACCATGTGCGCGTTGTCCACCGTCGTGCCCGGCCTCAGGTCTGGCGCCTGCCGATACCGGGCCAGGCTCGGCAAGAGCTGCCCCTCTTTCTTGAACATCGCATCCAGCGCCTCCGCGATGCACCGGTTGCCCGTCCAACAGTAGGTGTCGAAGGCTGGCCAGGGATTTGACACGTTGGCCCGAATCGAGCGCAGGCAGTCGGGCTCGCTGCCGTAGACCGCTTCGAGCGCCTCCAGGACGTGTTTGTCGCCCGACCCGGCATAGAATCCGGCCATGGCCCGCCCGAGCAGGCCACAGGCCCAGAGTGGCCAGCCCTCCAACGCGGCGGTTACCGCCCTCCGGTCTTCGGGATTGTTCCTGTGGAGCCACCAGAGAAAGAGCAGGCCGTTGGTGTTCGTATGGTCGGCCACCGCGTAGAGCCGTCGTTGCGCCTGATCGATGAGCGCCTGATCGTGCAGGGCAAAGCCCAGGCGGGCCAGGCCATCGAACCAGTAACCGCCGCCTTCATAAGGCCAGGCGCCCTTGTACCAAAGCAGCCCTTCGCCGGTCATCTTATGCTCGGGAGCCCAGGCCCGCTTGAACTCGTCGTCATACTCATCCATGTGGCCGGTGAAGCCGTCCCGCGCGGCCCGGCACCAGTCGCGCAACCAGCCGGCGGGCTCGATTGCCCCGGGAGGCAACGGCAGGAACGCCGGGTGTGTTGGCGGCTCGAAGGGCCGAGCATAGTTGGCGCGGACCGCAGGCCCTGGCGTGGCCGGCATACCGGCTGCGTACGCGTTCAAAGCTGCGACCATGGTGACAGCGACCAGGGCCAAAGGTGCAGATGCGCTGTTCATTCTCCCAGCATTAGCGAAAGCCCTGGTTATTGAACAGCACGATTCATCGCTTGGCCGGTGGGGCTGCCCCGTGTTACAAGCTCTGGCAAGATGACAAAGCGAACCAGCCGGCGAGGGGGCGAAACGGTGCTGAGGGGCGTCGTTTTGCTTGTGCTTCTCACCTCGGCAACGGGCTTCAGCCAGGGTGAATGGGAGCAGTGGTTTCGCGATCCGCCACCCCGGTACCGGCCCGAGGTCTATTGGGATTGGATGGGCGGACTCATCAGCCGGGAGGGCATCACCAAAGACCTGGAGGCCCTGGAGCACGCCGGGGTTGGCGGCGTATTGATCATGCAAATGCCCGATCAGTTGGCGGGCGTGGTGCAGTGGCGTTTTCGCGATTATCCCGGCAAGGTGAAGTGCCTGAGCGACGAGTGGTTCGGCATGATGAATCATGCGGCCAAGGAGTGCGATCGGCTGGGACTGCGCATGTCGTTCCTGATGTGTCCGGGTTGGAGCCATTGCGGCGGTCCGTGGATCACGCCGGACAAAGGGTTGAAAATCCTGGTGACCTCGCGCACGGCCGTGAGCGGGCCGTCTCTCTTCGATGCGGTGCTGCCACGAGCAGCCGTCCACAAGCCCAGCGGCGGAGATTGCACGCTGCCGGATGGCCCTGATGCGGCGTTTTGGCGGCAGAAGATGAATCCGACCGCAGACTTCTACCGCGATGTGGCCGTGGTCGCAGTACCGGCAGCGGCAGCGGGAAAGGTCAGTCCCCTCGAAAGCATCGTCGAGTTGACGCAACGCATGGACAGCCAGGGCCGCTTGAAGTGGGACGTCCCGGCAGGACAGTGGATCGTCTTCCGATTGGGTGTCGCTTCGGAAAATGGGCCCAACCATCCGGCGCCGCCCGAGGCCGCGGGGTTGGAGTGTGATCGGATGGACCCCGAGGCTGTGCGAGAGGTGTTTCAGGGAATGGCTGGGCGTATCGTGCGGGAAGCACGGGCCAAAGGCTACCACTCGGTTCAACGTTTCGAGACCGACAGTTACGAGGCCGGCTTTCAGGATTTTTGCGGGGATTTTCCGGCCCAGTTCCGGAAGCGCCGCGGCTACGACTGCACGCCGTGGCTGCCGGCCTGGCTGGACCGTAACCTCGTCATTGGCAATGCCGAGCTCTGCGGCCGTTTCCGGAACGATATGCTGCGGACGGTCAGCGAGTTGTGGCTCGAGCGGTTCTACGGCGAGTTGCGCCGGTTAGCAGACGAACATCGGCTCCAATGGATGCTTGAGCCCTATTTCCTGCTCAACCACGACTGGCGCACGGCGGCCGCCCGCGCCCACCTGGCCGGCTCGGAGTTCTGGATGGGCGGGCCGCAATTGATCGGTCCGGCGCCCGATTCCGCGGCGCTCTATGACCAGAAGGTTGTTTGGGCCGAGGCCTTCACGTCCGAATCGTGGGAGAGCGCCTGGCGCAATGACCCGTGGCGGATGAAGCCGTTCGGGGACGCCGCCTTCTGCCGCGGGATTAACCACTTGGTCATGCACGGCTTCACCCACAATCCCTGGGATGACCGATTCCAGCCTGGCGTGACGATGGGGTTGTGGGGCACCCAAATGAACCGGCACGCCACTTGGTGGCCTTACTCGAGCCCCTGGCATCGCTACCTGGCGCGCTGCCAGTTTCTGCTCCAGCAAGGCCATCCGATTGCCGACGTTCTGGCCTATCCACCAAAGGCCGAGCACATTCCCGGGCCGGTGGTGGACGCGAGACCGTTCCAACAGACGGTCCTGAACGAGGAGACGCTGCTGCGGCGGTTGACGGTGCATGATGGCAGGCTCCTCTTGCCGGATGGGAACGACTACGCCGCCCTGGCGCTGGCGCCCAGCCAAGCCCTGCGGCCGGAGGAACTCAGGAAAATCCGTGACCTGGTTCAGGCAGGCGCAACCGTGCTCGGCCTGCGTCCCCCCGCCCACTCGGCGAGCCTGGAAAACTTCCCAGCCTGTGATCGAGTCGCCGCGAAGCTGATCGAAGAACTTTGGGGCAAGCCTGGCCAGCCTGCGCGGGAAAAGCGAAAAGGCCGCATCATTGCCGACCAGCCCATCGCCTCCGCCCTCGATAGGCTCGTCGAAGGGCCGGATTTCTTGTGCCAACCCCTCTACATTCCTCTGTTCGCCCAGGAGCCGATTATCACGCCCCGTCTGCTCTATCGCCACCGCCGCTCGGGCCAGACCGATATATACTTCCTCTCCAACCAGGAAGACCGGCCCCTGGAAATTCGGGCTGACTTCCGCGTCGCGGGCAAACAACCCGAGCTCTGGGACCCGGGCGACGGGGCGGTCCGCAGCCTTCGTGATTTCCACCCGCAGGGCAAGCGCACTCTCATTCCCTTGCGATTGGAGCCCCGCCAGAGCTTCTTTGTGGTCTTCCGCCTGCCGACAGCCGCGTTGCCGCGAGCCGAACGGCCCAATATTCCAGTCCTGCGTCAGGTATTTCAACTGACCGGCCCTTGGGAAGTCGGCTTCGATCCCAAGCGGGGTGGACCCGAGCGTGTCACGTTCGATGCGCTGGCCGATTGGACCCAGCGGGCTGAGCCGGGCATCCAGTACTACTCGGGGGCTGCCACTTACCAAAAGGAATTTGATTTGCCTCGAAACGGCGGGGCCAGCGGTCACCTGTTTCTGGACCTCGGCACGGTGAGAAACCTGGCCAAGGTGCAACTGAACGGCCAGGACCTCGGCGTGGTCTGGTGCGCGCCCTGGCGCGTGCAAATCAGTGGGGGCGTAAAGCCGCTCGGCAATCGGCTGGCCATTACCGTCATCAACACATGGGCGAACCGGCTCATCGGCGATGAGGTCGAGCCGGAGGATTGTGAGCTGGTTCCTTGGAACCCGCCTGAACGCAAAGGCGGCTACGCCATGGATGTCCCCGGGCGCGGTTTGAGGGACTTGCCAGACTGGTTGCTCACCGGTGCTGCTCGTCCTTCTTCGCACCGCTATACCTTCACCACCTGGCGCTACTATCCCAAGGGCGCTCCGTTGTTGCCCTCCGGCCTGCTCGGGCCGGTAACCATTCTCGGGGAAGGAGAGAGCGCGGAGCACAAATGATCAACCAACGTATGAACCTAAGCACACGCAGAACGTTTTTGAGAACAGCCACCGCAGCAGTCTCCGCCGGCGGCGTGATGGGATGGCGAACCATCGCCCGAGCAGTGGAATCGAAACCGCTCATCGTGCGCGATGCGAAAATCATCCACGTGCGCGAACGCGGTAAAAGCGGAGGGACGACTTCCTATCTGGAGGTCAGCACCGAATCGGGGCTCAAAGGTTACGCCGGGCCGCTCGAACACGAACAGGCCGCGGCCTTTCCTGTAAATTTCCGGGACCTGCTGACCGGGCGCAATCTTGCGGACCCCGAGAGGCTCAACTTCGGCACATTTTGGGCGGCGTGCTATCCAGGGAAATCGCTCGAAAGCTACGCCAACGGGAGAGACCCACTGACCGGCGCCACCGTATGGGGCGTCACGCGCGCCTCACGCCATACTGAAACGGGCTGGGCAATCACTGCACTCAGCGCGATGGACTTGGCGCTCTGGGATTTGCGGGGCAAGGCGGCGGGGCAACCGGTCTGGCGGCTGCTCGGGGGCAGGCGTTCACGGTTGGACGCTTATGCGAGCATGCTGGGCTATTCGATCGTGCCGGCCGAGGCGCGGAAAGCTGCGCGCGCGATGTATGATCAAGGGTTCCACCGGCAGAAATGGTTCTTCGAGTCCGGTCTTGCTGACGGAGCCGCCGGTCTGAAAGAAAACATCGAATTGGCCCATTCGTTGCGTGAAGAACTGGGGCCGGAGGCCGTCCTGATGTTCGATGGCATCCAATACGTCTGGAAAAAGTCGGTGGATGTGGATTACGCCATCGCACTGGCCAAGGGGATCCTCCCGTGCCGGCCTCACTGGCTCGAGGAGCCGCTGCGGCCCGATGATCTGGAGGGCTACACGCGCCTGAAGGGCGAAACGGGGATCACGCTGGCGGCGGGTGAGCACTGGTACACCCGTTGGAACGCCAAGCCGTTTCTGGATCGCGGGATCGTCCGGTTGGTGCAATCGGATCCGGAGTGGTGTGGCGGGATTGGCGAGTGGCTGAAGATTTGCGAATTGGCCAAGGAGTCTCAGGGCGTTCAGGTCGTCCCTCACGGTCATCACGTTCTGGCCGCTTCGGCCTGCGTTGCATCGCAGGGCGAGACGCTCTGCCCGATGCTGGAGTATCTAATCAAATCACGGATTTCATTCCAGCATTGCCAGACCCGCCCGCTCGTGGCCGAGGCGGGAACCTTCGCGATGCCGAAAGAGCCCGGCTTGGGCCCTTCACTGGACGAGGAACGGATGGAAAGAGTCTGACCGCGGGTCAAAGCCGCGTGTACGATGAAGGCCATGTTACCCGGTCAATCGGTTTGCGAGCGCCGTACGTTCCTGAAGTCAGCCGGCCTGGCTGCAGTATCGTTGGCCGCAGGGCAAGCGTGGGCCTGGGCTGCGGAAGCGAGCGCGAGCACGCGAATCACCCTCGTGAATAGCAAATGGCATATCAACGGCGAAGTTACCTACCATGGGGCGCCGACCGAGGGGCTGCTGATGAATGTGCGCATGGTCAACGCCGTCTTCGAGGATCTCAAACGGCCGGATTTCGACGCGGAGGCAAACACGACGAGGTTCATCGAGAGGCTGCCCGACTACGCCGCGCACGGCGTCCGCGCCGTGACGCTTTGCCTGCAAGGGGGGATGCCCGGCTACGAGGGCGCGGTCAACTCGGCTTTCGAGCCCGACGGCACTCTGCGGCCCGCCTACCTCGCGCGCGTCGAGCGGGCCATCCGCGCCTGCGATAGCCACGGCATGGCCGTCATACTCGGGCTCTATTACCAGCGCCAATCGGCCGTGCTGCGCGATGAGTCGGCAGTACGCGCCGGCGTGGTGAACGGCGGGCGGTGGGTGCGCGAACGCGCCTTTGCCAATGTGCTGCTTGAGATCGCCAATGAGTATCCGCACCGCGGCTTTGTCCACGGTTGCATCCGCGACCCCAAAGGCCAGGCCTCGCTCATCCGTCTCGCGCGCGAGACGGTGCCCGGGCTGCTGGTCTCGGCCAGCGGCTACGGCGACGGCAAAATCCACGCCGAGGTGGCCGAGGCCGCCGACTTCCTGCTCCCGCACTGGAACAGCACCCCGCCCGACCAAATCCCCACCCGCCTGGCCGCGCTCAGGCAATACGGCAAGGCCATCGTGGCCAACGAAGACGACAAAACCGGCCCAAACGCCGTCGCCGCCTTGCACGCCTGTGTGGACCACGGCGCCAGCTACGGCTTGATGCTCAACAAGCACAACCAGACCTTTCCGTTCCACTTCGACGGCGCCGCCGATGACCCGGTGTTTTACGCCGAGCTGCGGAGGCTCACGACGGCCGCCGAGGTCCAGGCTGATTATTGGGTCGCAACCATGAAAGAGACTCATGCCCATTTCACCGGCACGCGCGGTACCTTCGCGCAGTTTGGTGATTCCATTTCCGTGACGTTGGCCTTTTGGGCGCCGCTGGCCTGGGGGGCAGAGCACTTGGATCCGCAGGCGGCCCAGGCCTACCAGCGGGTCAAGCAGTACCTGAAACCGGGGTGCTGGAACAAGTGGAAAGGACCCGAGTTCGGCAACCAGGGGTCCATGACCATCCGATGGGCGCTCGAGAACGTGGACACATGGCTTAAGAGGCTCAACCCTGAAGTGGCGGTGATCCTGTTTGGCAGCAACGACGTGGGCCAAATGGACGCCTCCGAGTACGAGGCGAAAACCCGTGAAGTCATCCGGCGCTGCCTGGCCAACGGGACGGTGGTGCTGCTCACCACCATGCCCCCGCGCAGCGGCCAACTTGAGAAGTCCAGGCTGTTCGCCGAGGTGGCGCGGCGCCTGGCTCGCGAGCTGAAAATCCCCCTGGTGGACTACGGAGCGGAGATACTGAAATGCCGCCCCGAGGACTGGAATGGTTCATTGCCCCAATTCAGGGACAGCCCCGGCGACGACTATCAAGTGCCCACGCTCATCGCCCGCGACGGGGTGCATCCGTCCAATCCCGCGCCCTGGGTGAGCGACTATTCACCTGAGGGCTTGCAGCACAACGGCTACACGCTGCGAAATTACCTTACGCTGCTCGCCTACGCGGAGGTGATCGCCAAGGTGCTTGGTCCCGGCGTTCCCTGAGGCCCAGTGCGCCTCCGCTGGGTCTGAAGCAATACTCGCAATACTCGCCATCAATTGTCGCATGAACACTAAACACACCTCCCGTATCGGCCGGCACACCGTGGTGCTCGCCCTGTTCTCCTGCCTCGTCGCCGAGCCCCTCTTCGCCCAGGAACGGCATTACCAGGAGGCTCACGTCTGCATCACCGCTCCCGGCGCTCTGCCCACCGCCACGCCTGTCTCTCCCGCCGTCGAAGTCGTCCGCCCCATGCTCCTGTCCAACCGCGGCTTCCAGACCTTCGAGCCCCTCGAACAGCCGGACGAGCATGTTCCTACCATCATCATAGACGAAAAGAAGACCTTCCAAACCATCATCGGCTTCGGGGCCGCGTTCACCGATGCCGCTTCCGCCACTTTCGCTAAACTCCCCATGGACTCCCAGGAGGAATTCCTCAGAGCCTGCCCCGACCCCGCTAAAGGCAACGGCTACACGCTCTGCCGCACCACGACTCACAGTTGCGACTACTCCGGCGAAATGTACACCTACGACGACACGCCCGGCGATAAGGACCTGAAGAACTTCTCCATCGCCCACGACCTCAAAGCCCGCATCCCCTTCATCAAGCGCGCCCAAGCCGCCGCCGAGGGCAACCTCCGCCTCTTCGCCTCGCCCTGGAGCCCGCCGGCTTGGATGAAGAGCAACAACGACATGCTCCACGGTGGCAAGCTTAAGGCCGAATACCGCCAAACCTGGGCCGACTATTTCGTGAAGTACATCCGGGCCTACGCCAGGGAAGGCGTCCCTATGTGGGGCCTCACCGTCCAGAACGAAGCGCTGGCCACCCAGGTTTGGGAATCCTGCATCTTCACCGCCGGCGAGGAGAAGGACTTCGTCAAGAAGTATCTCGGCCCCGCCCTCGAAAGAGCCAATCTGTCCGATGTGAAGCTCATGATCTGGGACTACAACCGCGGTCTCATCTACCAGCGGGTCCAACCCGCCTACGACGACAAGGACGCCGCCAAGTACATCTGGGGCGCGGCCTTCCACTGGTACACCGGCGACCACTGGGATAACGTGCGCATCGTCCACGATGCCTTCCCCGACAAGCACCTCCTCTACACCGAAGGTGGCATCGGTGGCAATTGGCCCGCCGCTCTCCGTCTCGCCAGGAACGTCATCTACGACCTCAACAACTGGACCGAAGGCTGGGTAGCCTGGAACCTCGTATGCGACGAGGAAGGCGGCCCGCGCCACGCGGGCGGCACGCCTGGGCACGGTTCCGGCACCATCGTCAACGCCGACACTACCACCGGCAAGCTCTCCTTCAATCCCCCACACTACATCCTCGGCCAATTCTCTCGCTTCATCCGCCCCGGCGCCAAACGGATTGCCTGCACCTCCACCGCTGACGAGTTTATCGCCACGGCGGCGCTCAACCCCGACGGCTCCATTGCCGTCGTGGTCAACAACCTCAAAGACAAAGAGACCTTCTTCCGCGTCTGGCGCAACAACCAATCCCTCCGCTACACCAGTCCTCCAAACGCTACCATCACTTTCCTTTTCGAACCCACCAAACCTTCTTAGTTCTTTGAGACCCAAACCATGAATCCAGGAAACTGTGGATTGCTGGCGGTGGGCCTGCTCGTGAGCTGTGGTGTGAGTTCAGTCCGTGCGGCCCATGACGGGCCTGACTTCGGTCCCCATGTCCTCATCTTCGATCGGGCGATGACGAACATCCAGGCCCGGATAGACGCGATCTTCAGCCAGCAGGCGCGCAGCCAGTTCGTGCCGGTGGTCTTGACGAAGCAGATATGGCTCCTGTGAGCACGAGCATACCGGCCTGAAAAGGAGGGAGTCGGTTCATGTCAGGCTCCTCGTTCTGCTCACCGCGGCGGCTCCGGCTGGACCTCGTAATCGTGGCGCCACACGGCATTGGTGAGCACCTTGTTGCCACAGTCCCATTGCCAGATGTAAAGGGCCTGCCGTGCCGGGGCGTAAATCACGCCGCTGGGCTGGATCGGCGCCGGTTCCACCACTGGCGACCAGTTCGTGCCGTGGTCAGCAGATACCTTGACGCTTTTGCCGCCCACGGCCGCCAATCTGCCGTCGGGCAGTTCAATGATCATCGGTCCTTTGAGCACGCCGCCACCGCAAACCTGGATCCAACTCTGGCCTCGGTCGGTGCTGCGGATGAGGCCCCGATCATACATGAGCATCCAATAGATCGCCCCATCGGTGGCCTCCAAAGGTGCGCCGGTGGCCTCAAGGCTGGTGGCCAGGCTCCAACTCGCCCCGCCGTCGGTCGTGCGATAAACGCCGCTGGTGCCCTGGCCCCACCCCGAAGCATTGACCAGATATGTGGATGCATCGATGAGAAGCGGATTGGAGGAGAACTTCGTTCCCTCGGGCAACGTCGCGCCGATGTTCGTCCAGGTCTGCCCGCCATCCGCCGACTTCCACACCGTCCGGGACTGCTCGTGGCCCCCCGCCAGCAGGGTGCGGCGCTTTGGGTCCGAGAAGCAAATGCTCACGTAGTCGTCGTGCGTGATCTTGCCCAGGTGCCGAAACGTCTGGCCGCCATCGGCGGTGTGATATACACCCCACTGGTTGTAGATGCCGCTTTCCCAGAAAAGGTCCGCACGGGTTGGGTCATAGACAATCCGCGAGGGCCGATTGACGATGGCGTCGGACCCGGCGCCTTGCCCCAAGGGCGTCCACGTGGCGCCGCCATCGGTCGTCTGCCAAAGTCCACGCTGGGCAATCCCGGCGATGATCTTGTCCTGGCCGGGAACGGTCGAGAGCAGGCACAGGTTCCCGCACTCCGAAGGCATGTCGGCCAGGTTGCCGGTCACGTTGATCCATTGGGCAGGGGTGGCGCCAACGATGCCGAGCAAAAACCCCGAAAAGAGAAACCGGTCAATCCCGCGCTGAAGCGTTGACATGCTGGCGATGCTGCCCCGGGAAGGCGCCGACGTCAAATCTTCCCCAGGCCAAAGAACATGTCGGCACGGCTACGCAGAAGTTCGTCATTGAAGTTGAGTAAAGACTTCCCGAGGCCGCCCGAGACTCTGCCCCGCTCACCGGGCCACTGGGTGGAGTGGGTCAATTTTGCCAAGGGCCAAGGTCCGGTGCCGGGCTCGCATTTCCAGTACTCCGGCCGGACGACCGAAGCGAACCACCTCGGCAACGTGGCCTACCGGACCGGCAAGAAGATCGAGTGGGAATACGCCAGCGGTTTCGCACGGGTTCACTGCTTCATCGGAGAGGGTAGTTTGTCCGGAATCGTCTCGGACCAAGGTTCTTCGCCGCGCATCATCCGCGTGGCCGCACCCGTCAGCCTCAAGTAGTAGTCCGAGGGCAACCCCTCGTAGGTCACGAAGTACCGTCCTACGGGAATCTCGTTCGACACCTTGTAGATCGCCGTCCCCTCGTTGACTTCATCGAACATCCCGACGAACGCCGTGCGGACGCCCAAGCTCTTGAAAATCGCGAATTGCCGCCAATAGAATTCGCCCTTGCGGCGTGGAATCAGGGTTGTCCCCGGCTGAGTCCGGCGCAGGTTGTCCCACGAGAATCCGGGGAAAGCCGTCGGCATGTAGCCCTGTCCCAGGGCCTTCAGCTCGGCAAGATCGCTCTCCCACACTTCCTTACGGACTCGGTCCATGCCGGCATTGTCGCGAAAACGACCGGCATCCCAGGGGCTGACCGCATCGAACATCCGGTAAACCTTCGCCCACTCCGGCTCGGCGCGCGATGCCCCGCGCAGCGTCCGCCAATGAGGATCGATGCCGCCGATCAGGTACACGCCCCCGTACTTCGGATCGTCTTTGAAAAAGTGGATCAGTTCTTCGCCCTGCTCCGGCGTCCACGGTCGATCCCTGAATCCCAAGCCCCACAGCAGGACCACCGGCTTGCCCTGGTGATGGAGGTAACGCGAATCCTCCCGGACCTTCACCTGGTCGCAAAGGAACCTCCAGTCGTTCATGACCAGGGTCGTCGTGGCGTTGCGGCCCATCGAGAGATCGAGCATCATGGCCCAAACGCGTCCCTCGCGATGGCACCCCTCGCGGACGTTGGCCAGCACGGTGTTGATATGGCGGAAGCGCGCCGCGCTTGCGCTCTCGCCCACGAACCGGCTCAGGAAGACGCCGTCAATGCCGTACTCCCGCATCCATCTGCAGTGCAGCAGCACGGGGCCTTTGCGAAAGGCGCTGTAGAGCCGGGCCGGCGAACCATCCGGCATTTTCAGCCCCGGCACCTCGCACAAATCCTGCGGATCGTATTCCGAAACATCGGGCCACATATCGACGACGAAGCGTCCGCCGTTGGTCCGGTCAAGTCCCTCGCCCCAATGGCTGAACCCGAACCGGGTGCCATCGCCGGGCGTATTGAACCAACCTTGATAGCCGCAGAGGACCTTGCCATCCAGCGTGGTGGCATCGATGTCGGCGCGCGTAGGGCCGTGAAAAGGCCCGAGCCAAGGTTCATCTGGACTCCCACCCGCTGACTCACCAGTCTGGTCTGCCGACCAGATCGCGCGAATCGCGTCCTCGTCGCCAAGCCCCTCGGGAACTGCCGAGGTGGGGCGGTTGGCGTAATACCACCGAAGGTTGTCGCGCGGCGAGCGGGTCGTCCGGCTGCCGGGCATTTCCAGATGGCCGTTGGGGTCAGTCCGCCGCACCCAATCCCAAGCGTATTGCAGCCAGTTGCTTCGATACTGCTGGCTCTGGTGCGCGAACCAGGTGATTTCGTCGTAGCCCCACACCCAGATGCCGCCGACGTTCGGCTGCCCCGGCTGCCGGCTGACGCCCCAGTTGTCGAGCTCCACCAGGTATGGCAAGTGCTCGCACTGCCAGCCGCTGAAGGTCGTGCCCCCTTTGCTCCGTCCGTAAATCCCATCGGAAAAGCCCACTTTCAAGATCGCTTCCTGCGGCTTGTCCGGCGTCTCCATGATTCGCAGCGGGAAGGAATGGAAATCCATGAGCAGTCGCCCCTCGCGCACCAGGCCGCCGCTGGGCACGTGAGAATCCAGCAGGACCATGTGCCGGCGGGCGTGCTTGGCCGCGTAGGACCGGATCAGGGCCACCACCTCCGAGTAGTGGTCGAGATTCCGTTCGTTCTTGTTCATCAATTCGGTCTGGCCCAGGTGGATTGCCTCACACCCCGCGTCGATGAACGACGCCCCCAGAAAATAGAACCAAAGCTCGGTTTCCGGCCGGCTCACATCGGGGACCGAGTTGCCTGCCCGCCAGTGATCCTTGAACTGACCGCTGGGATACAGCATTTCCGCGTAGCGGAAGTTCCGTTTCTCAACCGGCAGCCCGAACGCGGCAAAAGCCCAGTCCGGCACGGGCACCTGCTCGACCTGGGTGGTTACGATCTCGAAGATGCAGGCCTGCAGGATCATCTCCGGGTCAGCCTCGTGGACTTTGGGAACCTGTTGCCTGGCTCGCTCGAGGTTCCGAAGGAGGTCGGCCTCGCCGCCCCAGAGACAAAGGCTCCGCCCAATGAACTTGGCCCCGGTGGATTTGAGCATCCGGATGTTGTCATCCAGGTCCCCGCGGCCATTCAGCAAGCCCTCCATCGTAATCGAGCGCGCGAGGTAGTTCTCCAGCACCTCCCGCGAGATGGTCGTGTCGAACTGATACTTGGCGGAAGTCGAAGCCACGGCCCTATCGGCCGCGTCCACTCGAAGCTCATGGGATGAAATCGCGGTCGCCAGGCAGAAGGCAGCCGTCGCAAGGACTTGTGGTCGCCGAGAACGAGCCACGGCTCGGGCGTATGATGAATTCATGCGCAGCGGAGTATCTCAGCATTTCAACGCCTTGGCGACTGCAATCGGGTGCCGCGCCAATGCCCCAACAGGGAGCCGTCAATCCGGAAGGCCTACGGATAGACCAGCGCCTGGGATTTGCCCTCGAGCACATCGATGGCGTGCTCCAGAACATGTTGAGGAGCATAACTGCCTGCGGGTGCCGGCGAGGCCGACGCAAGGGCGCGTTTCATCGCCGGCAGGGAGGGTCGGGCGCTTTCGACGAGCCGATCGAGCACGTTAGCGGCCTGGCGTGTGAAGCCAGGAGCATCGCTTTTTTGAATCCAGCGTTCCAGGACGGGCAGCGCGGCCTCGAGCCTGCCCATGCGCGCCAGTGCTTCGGCGGCAGCGATGGCCACAGCACCCGATCTATCGTCCAATCGTTGGCGGAGCGCGGTTTCCGCAGGCGCCGCTTGGTTCGCCAACATCGCGCAGCCCTGCGCGGCCCACCAGCGGATGGGTTCACTGTCGTCGCCGAGTCCCTCGATGAGTCTTGGCAGGTTCACGGGGTTTCGCTCCGAAGCCAAGCCGGCAAGCGCGACCACCTCCGCGACCGGCCAAGCCCCCGGAGCGTGTGAGGCATTATAGCCTTCCAAGGCAGAGCCTTCGGGCAGGAAGCCGTTGTCTTTGATCGTGGTTGCATGTTGCCGGAGCGCCGCCCGCATCCTCTCGAGGGTGGCGCGATGGGCGGGCGAAGCGGCCAGGTTGCGCACATTGTCCGGATCGGCTTCGAGGTCGTAAAGCTCCTCCGTGGGTTTTTGGCCCCAGAATTGCGCCGTAGCCGGTGTGAGTTTTCCCGCCGCGGCCAGCCGCGCCCAGGACTGGTAGCCGCGCGCCTTGAACTGGTATTCAAGCGGCTGGACGTAAGGCAGGTCCGGCCGGTAGTTATGGATGAAGAGCCAACGCGAATCCATGACCGAGCGCATCATATCGTAGCGCTCGTCCATGCGGTCGCGGGAGATGAAGACGAACTCGTGCGGCGCCCTCCTGGCCGGGCCGGCGAAGGCTCGGCCCTGCATATAGTCCGGAATCTCGACACCCGCCAGCGAGAGCACGGTCGGGGCGAAGTCCACAAAGCTCACCGGCTCTTGGATCCGCGATCCCGGCGCCGCCGGGGCCAAGTGCTGCCACTTCGGCGGAAAATAGACGATCAGGGGAACGTGCGTGCCGCTGGCTTGGAGAAAGCGCTTGCTGCGCGGCAGGACCCCGCCGTTGTCAGAGTAGTAGAAGACAATGGTGTCATCGCTCAAACCACTTTGCTCCAATTCCCGCAGCTTCGCGGCGATCTGTCCGTCCAGAAGTCGCATGTGATTGTAGTAGCGCACCCAGTCAGCGCGCATCTCCGGCGTGTCTGGCTGATAAGACGGAATCCTCACGCTGGCCGGGTCCAGGGAAGGAAAATCGAGGGGCAGCTCCTTTTCCGGAAAGAGGCAGCTTTCATGGGTGACCTCGTGATTAAACACGCTGAAGAAAGGCTGATCCGGGTTCCGGCCGCGATAGTGGGCCCGGTTGCCGCAGGTGTCCCAGGTTTCCTTGGGGCTGATCGGCGAGTTGTAATCGGTCTTGGCGTTGTTGGAGGTGTAATAGCCCTTGGCGCGCAGGTAGGCGGGAAAGCCTCTGAGCCAGGTGGGTATCTTGCCTTGGGCCCGCATGTGATGTGCCGGACCACAAGCGGTTGGATACATCCCGGTGATTAAGGCGAACCGGGATGGAGCGCAGACCGGATGGGCGTAGCAATGCTCGTAAAGCACGCCTTGGCTGGCGAGCCGATCCAGCGTCGGCGTGTGCGCCAGTGGATCACCGTAGCATCCGAGAAAGGTGTCATTATCCTCGCTCACGAGCCAAAGGATGTTTGGGCGTTGCGCCGGCGGTGAGTCGGCAGCGTGGAGAAAAGCCACTGGTGCCAGCAACGAAGCGGCGAAGAACGGGATAACGCATATTCCCAGGCCGGGAAGCGTGAAAGTTGGCTTCATGCGACCGGCACCTTATCGCCATGCGGCCTCAGCAACAAGCCAAACCCCACGCGAATGCCGGCTGGATCCCAGGTGGTTCTGGGCGCTGGTCACCCTCGTATTGGAGGGGTCCTCAGTTATCGGACCGGCTGCCCCAGGCCGAAATGACTGTGCAGTTGGGGCAAAGAGGCCGGGGATGCCTTCCAGAGCGGTCTGGATCGCCCAGACCTTCAGGTTCGCCCCCCTTTCTGTCCCCCGTTTGGATGGAGAGCTCGGCCTCGGGTTTGTCGGGCCAGCGGGCATGCCACAAAGGCGATCCGCGGGTCTTGATGCGGTAGAGCATGCTCGACACCAATACCTGTGCCTTTTCATTGAGGTGAACCCCGGTCACGAAACCCGGGTAGCCGGGCCAGGGGACGCGCGCCACGCCACAGAACGCTAAGGAGAGGCCGAGGGCGGGGGAGCAGCTCCATCGGCCGCTCCGGGGAAGAAGTCGGACGCAGCCTCTCCAAACCGCGCCAAACGAAAAAATCGCCTGCACAAGAGATGCAATCATGGAACGGCTGGAGCCGGATCCGACAGAAGATGGCAGGCGAAGGCTCCTGACCCAAATCTCGGCACATCAACCGCCCAGTTCCTGCCAGGCATCCCGGAAATGCTTGAGCGTTTCCCACGGGGCGTCGATGGCGGTGTTGCAGCTTGACGCCAGGACGAACCGGTGGGCGAATGGTTGGAGAATCTCCAACAGGTCTTGCACATAACTAAAGACCTCCTGACGTGAGTGCAATTCGCGGGTCTGGAACGCGCTGATGCCGCCGGTGATCAGAAAGCGGTCGCTGGTCATCCGGAAGGCCTCGTCCAGTTCGACATCGCCCAAGGGCGGAAAAGCCACCCCTTCCAGGCCGTCCACGCCTAAAGAATCAATCAACCGCAGGTTGGCCCGCTGCCGCCCGCAGGCATGAATGAAGAACGCGCTGCCGTGCGCGTGAGCAATGGCGCTGGCCCTCTCATAAAACGACGCTGAAAACTTTTCCACGTAAGCGGGCGTGTGGAAGGCCGTGTCCAGGTTGTCCATCGCCATCATGGCCGGCACACCGGCCGCGGCCATCTGGCGCACCAGGTCGAGTTGCGCTCGCTCATGCAGTGCGAGCAACCCCCGCACTCGCTCCGGCTGGTCGGCGATCAAGTAGGTCGCTTGGACCGCCCCGGCCAGGAGGTGCAGCGCCTTGAGTGGGCTCCACAACTCGCCCGCAACGACGAGGCCGTCCTGGCCCACGCGCGCCTGTTCCCGCGCGTATCGCTCCGGCCGAAAACGCCAGCGGCGCGCCCGCAGCAGTTCCTCCAGGGCGCCCAGTGGATCAGCCGTGCTCTCGAAAGTGAAGGCCTCCTGGACCAGCGTGGACTCGGCCCATACATAGCGCAGCCGCTCGGTCAGTTTGCCGTGCCGAGTATGATAGGCCCTGGTGCTGACGCGGTCCTGTCCCTCCACGCGGACCTCCTCGTTCAGCTCGACCCCATCCCAAATCTCCTCGGCCAACCCGCCAAACCAGCAACGCTGCTGATCGCAGTAGGTGTTGCGGCTGAAGACATCCAGCCCCAGCTGGCGGAGGAGATCGAGCTGCGAAGAGCAACGCGAGATCTCCGTCGGCAGCAGGCGATGGTTCCGCTGGTGAGCAAACCACTGCCAATAGTTGGGCGCATAAATGATGCGCCCCGGGCCTTGGCGGTTCAACAGTTGTTGCAAGCGCTGGCGAGGAGTCGGATTGAGGGGAGACTTGCCTGTCATCGTTTGCTGGTTTTCTGGCCTGTAATGGTCTGGCCGTCGCAAACGGCGTGGTACACCCGGTCGATGACGACCTTGTCGCGCCTGGACTCCGGGTTCAGTTTCGCTCCGTCTTCCCCTCGATTGGCTGTGGTTCAGTCAAATGCAGATCCAGGACCAGGATCTCATTGGTCCCGGCCTTGAGCCATGGTGCCGGACAATACAGCCGTTGCTGCGGCCCAATGGACCAGAACCGGCCCAGGTTGTGCCCGTTGAGCCACACTACGCCCTTGTTCCACCTGGACAGGTCCAGGAACGTGTCGGCCGGATGGTCGAGCCTGAAACGCCCTCTGAAGATTCCCCCGGGACGGCCCGAGATGGGCGTGGTCTTCGGCGTCTTCATCGCCCAATCCTCGGAGAGGGGCAGCGGGAACATCTGCCAGCCCTTCAGCGTTGCGCCGCCGAGCGTTACCTCACCATAAATCCCCTTGCGATCCGAATCCATCCCGATGGTGAAGTTGATATGGCCCATCGCTTCGACCAGAATTTCGAGGATTGCCTCTCTGCCGCAGGCGGGAAGCTCAATCTCACGCTGGCCCCGCCGGCGGTCCAGCGTCCCGACAAGGGAGCCGTTCAGGAACACCTGTCCATAATCGTGCAGGTTGGCGAAAACCAGTTTTCGTTTCTCGCCCGCGTGAATCTTCGTCCGGTAAACCATCATCCCCTGGTTCTGCCCATTCGACTCGAAGAACGCGGGAACTTCGACTTCCTTTGGCGCGGGCAACTGCTCCCATAGTCCGGACCAACGTTCCAAAGTGATTTCGGGAATCGCCATCGCGGGGACCGGCGCCGGGACCTCCG
>Ga0181524_10002356_pt1 | contig 19566 bp, 20 predicted proteins | sample PEATcosm2014_Bin_34_FD_119761 | JGI IMG/M metagenome (GOLD analysis project Ga0181524, IMG submission 119761) | Peatland microbial communities from MTU Mesocosm Facility, Houghton, MI, USA - PEATcosm2014_Bin05_60_metaG | ecosystem: Environmental > Terrestrial > Soil > Wetlands > Peat | place...
GGGATGATCAAACGCATGAAAGCTAAAGGCTCGCTCTGGAGACGGCGGGACGGTTCACCCCGAGTTTACGCGGTGATGCGCGCCAATTCTTTGCCCGCGACGCGGATAGGGGGCGCGGGGTGAGGATCCTCTACCTCGGAGAGATCGGCCCCGGCCAGACGGCGCTCATGAGGATGCGTGCACTTGAGCGACTTGGTCACACTGTGCGGGGCGTGCGCACGATGGAGGGGTGGAAGCATGCGTCATGGATCAAGCGGCAGGTGCAACGGCGGACTCATCGAGGATCCATCGTGGAGGAAATCAACTCCACAGTTCTGTCAGCGGCGCGTCAATTCAGGCCGGCTCTAGTGTGGGCGGACAAGCAGGAGTTCCTGCGCGTTGAGACCATCGAGGCGCTCCGCAATCTCGGAGCGCGACTCGTCCACTTTACGCCGGATCCGTATTTCGCGCTCGACTGGAAACGCACACGGATCATGGATGAGGCAATGCGGCATTTCGACGTGCTCGTTTACTGCAAGTCTTATGAGAAGACGAATTACGAGGCCCTCGAAAGGCCAGCCATTTATATGCCGCTCGGATATTGTGACGAGAACCACCGCCCCCTAAGGTCAGATGACGCTCGGTGGTCTTGTGACGTCGGATTTCTCGGGGGATGGGAACCGCGGCGGGAGCGGATGCTGCACGCCGTTGCCAGGACTGGCGCGGACCTGAAGTTTCGCGGCCGGTACTGGGAATTTCTTAGAGACGGGAAGTGGACACTCCGACGTCGCATCATTCTAAGCCAACTTGCGGCTGGAGAGCGGGTTCTCATCCATCGCGACGAAGTCCTTGGCGCGCTTTGGCAAGGTGATGAGGTATACGGCGAAGACTACGCGCGTGCACTCTCTGGCGCCAAGATTGGCCTCGGGTTTCTACGCAAGGTCTGTCCGGATCAGCACACCACCCGCACTTTTGAAATCCCCGCCTGTGGCAGTCTGCTTCTGGCGGATCGGACCGATGAGCATCAGGAATTCTTTGCGGAAGGCAAGGAGGCCGAGTTTTTTGCTTCCACCGAGGAGTTGCTTGATAAAGTGAAATTCTATTGCGGCAACGAATCTGCAAGAAGGCGCATCGCCGAGGGGGGCCTCAAGCGCTGCACAGACGGCAAATATGCCTATGTGCATCGCCTCAAGACGGCTCTCGACGCCATAAGCCAAAGCTAGACCCTGAGCAATTCCATCAATGCACCATTCAGCTTTCGAAGGCTTCTTGGTCTGGTACGTGCGGCGCTTTCCGATTCGCCACCGCAAGTTGAGGGTGATCAACTTGTTTTGGCAAGCCGCTGCTGGTAATCAGGACACGCTACGGTTGGCGCACTTGGTGCACGGTGGATTGACGATGCGATGTGATGTGAGCGAAATGTTACAGCGGCAGTTCTATTTTTTCGGCACGTACTTTTTGGCAAAGACCATCTCAGATGGGAGACCGCGGCGAAGAGTGCCAAGATTGTCTTCGACGTGGAGCGAATGCCGGAATTTACAGCGTGCGGCGACTAAGTGCAGCTACGCGGGGAATATCGCGTTGGGCTGCGGGACAAGAAGGGCCGATGAGAGTATTCTTTAATCCAGTTCACGGAGCTTCGACAGAAGGCCCCGGATACAAAAAGGAGTGGGACTTATTCATATCAAACCTGCCTCAAACCACTTCATCGTATTCCATAACAGATAACGCTAATAAAGCAGACGTGATTATCTCTCCTTCGGCCCTTCAGCTAGATAACGCCAATCTAAAGGCTATATTAAAACCACTCTCTCACCATGATATATCTCACTTTGTCTGGGATTTGGGAGATAAACCGGTCGGACGACTGAGTGGATTTTATTGTTCCCTTCAGAACTCTCTATTTGATAAGCTTCGCCACCGCTCAATGTGTTACCCAATAACGTTCAATGAACTTGTCGACGACTTTCCGCAGGAGGATGTTACATTCAACTTCGGTTTTGTTGGCGGCGTAACAGCTCGGGTGCGGGAGAGATTGTTCCATATATTTAAACCAACCGAACGGCAAAATAACTCGTTATTCCAAATTCAACCGAGTGACTGGTCTAAAGTGTTCGATCGAACCGGAAGCCAATCAAAGCGTGCTTATGCCAACTTTCTGAGGAAGACAAGGTTTATTCTCTGCCCTCGTGGCTATGGGGTAGGCAGTGCGCGGCTATTTGAAACACTCAAAGCTGGTCGCGTTCCGGTCATCATAAGCGACGGCTACGTGCTGCCATCTGGAATTGATTGGAACAACTGCTCAATCCGAATCAAAGAAGGAGAGATCAGGAACATTCCCGAGGTAATATGTTCTAAGTTAGATGACTGGTCTCGCATGGCATTCAATGCAAGAGACGTATTTGTTACTAACTTCTCAGAACAAACCGTCGTGAGTTATATGGTGAAGAATGTAAACCAAATCCGAACGGACTGTTTAAAAGAGAAATGGTGGTCCTCGCCTCTATACAGCGCAAAAGTAGCTGCAGCTTATATAAGCCATTATTCGCGGCCGGCGCTCGGTGCAGCCAGGCGAAATATTACAGGCAAACTTAAGGTGGAATGACGGAGGCTGTAATCTGATCGGATGAATTGCAACAGTTCGTCAAACACGCTTCGGTGTTTCGGTACGGTTTTGGGCGCCTTCGGGAAGGACGGTTTCCGCTTCCACGGCGATGAGCTCTTGGCTCGTGCTCACGTGGGGACGTTTAGCAGGACGATTACGCGCGTGCAGTGTCTGGCGCCAAGATCGGCCGCGGGTTTCCACGCAAGGTCTGTCCAGGCCAGCACACGACGGCAGCCTCGAGATCCTCGCGTGCGGCCCAGTTGATCTCCAAGAACGTCATGCCGATTCGTCGAGCATTAAACTGGGCAGCTCAGAATCGATGCAATCGATGGCATTTTACTCCTCTCGGCAGAGTACGTACAGATATGATGATTTAGCCGCTGATTAACTCCAGTAATGCCATTGCACCGGAGTGCACCCCTTTAACAGCAGTTCGTATATTACCCAATAGTATCTGCTTCGCTGCACGCCTTGCAGTGGCAATAGCAAGAAGTCCCAGCGTCCCTACATTGCCTGGAGCGATTGCACCTTCCGCGACTACATCGACATTTGTCACCGGCGGGAAGAGTTCAGGCCCGACGACCTTGAGCGAATCGAGCAGGCCGAAGCAGCGTGGCTGAAGAATGCCACCAAGATTCTTTTTAGCAGCCGCTGGGCGGCCGAGCGTGCCGTGCGCGATTATTCGCTGGACGCAAGCCTCGTCGCCCCGGTCGGAATTTCTGGGGAAATTGAGATGCCGGCTCGCGATGCGTATGTGGGCGGCAAGGAGTTTGTGTTCGTCTCGACTAATTTCGAGGCTAAAGGTGGGCGAGTTGTGTTGGCGGCCTTTCGCGAAGTGAGAAAACGCCACCCGCATGCGCGTCTAACTGTCATTGGCGATCGGCCACCCAAAGCAGCAATGGAAGCTGGAGTGAGCTTCACCGGCTACCTGCGCAAGGAGATTCCGCACGAATCTCAACGATTTCAGCAGATTCTCGGCAGTGCATGCGCGCTTGTGAATGCTTCAAGGTCCGATACTTGCCCGCTGTTGCTCGTTGAAGCGGGGTACGTTGGCTGCCCGGTGATTTCGACCCGTAAGTTTGCTATCCCCGAAGTAGTCGATCATGGGCGCACGGGGCTGCTCCTCGATGATTCATCCCAGCCGAATGCTCTGGCAGACGCGATGGTGTGGATGCTCGAACACGAGGATGAGTATCGCCGAATGCGTGAAGCTGCATGGGCGAAGTCGCGCGCGCAACATTCCAAGCGTAGTCTTGAGGAGCGATTGCGTTCACATATGTGCGAATCGGTGGCGACGGAGACCGTAACCTTTAAGTTAGACATCTGTAGATGCATCACATCTCGGGAGCAATAGAACAAGATGGCCATGGACAGAACCAATAAGCGTTCGGCGGAACTCTCCCCAACCGAAGTTCAGCGCGGTAGTTCCCTGTGGTGGACGCAGAACCCGATGTCATACGACTGGGCTGGAGAAGTCCAGCTGCCCCGGTTTTCTCCGGACTGGTTCTACGCGATCGATGCTAAATTCCTTCAGGGAAGTCGACTCTTTGCCACCCTGCAGCAACCTTTTGATCAGATTTTGCCTCTTGACCAATTGCGCGGGGCGCGGGTGCTGGAGATAGGTTGTGGTATGGGCCTGCACACTCAGACCCTCGTTTCTGCCGGAGCGGATGTAACGGCAGTTGACCTCACATCAACTGCCGTTGAAGCTACGAGCGCTCGTCTCGCCTTGAAGGACCTGCACGCAAACGTGTTGCGTTGCGATGCGGAAAGTCTTCCATTCACCAGTGGTTCCTTCGATTTTGTCTGGTCGTGGGGTGTGATCCATCATTCCTCCAGAACGGCCCGCATCGTTCGGGAGATAGCTCGCGTGCTGAACAAAAGCGGCTCATGCCGGGTGATGGTTTACAACCGTGAAGGTATGCCAGCTCGAATTAGCTTCATCGTTGACTATATTCTCAAAGGGGCCTTCCTGCGGCAGAGCTTCGAGGAAACACTGTATCGGTCGACGGACGGGTTCTCGGCACGCTTTTACGTCCGAGACCAGTTCGAAGATCTCTTTCGGGCATTCTTCAATGATGTCTCATCTGAGATTTGTGGCCAGGAATCAGATGCGATTCCCTTGCCTTCCCCGCTCCGGCGTTGGACACTCGCCGTGGTGCCGAAAAGCTATTTAATGAAAGCACAGGCGAAACGTGGCGCTTTTCTCTTTATAAAGGCGAGTCGGCCGGATTGATGAATCGCGACAACGTTTATGAAGCGAGTCCAGAATGCCGATCTCATTTCGTCGGTGCTTGGAGCGATTCCGTAGTGTCCTCGCAATTCGCCTTGAATGCCGGGAGTAGCTTTGCCAGAGCTCGACGAAAATGTGTCGCGAAGTGCTCCTCCAGGAAATTATTCCGAACTCTGACCCAGGCTGCTTTGCCCAGCGCAGCCGCCAGCCTAGGGTCGGCTAGTACCGGAATCGCGGCTCGCGCAATGTCGTGGCCCTTCCAACTGTCAGCCAGGCATACTCCAGTGTTGTTCGGAAATAATTCCTCGACCACCGTGCCACGCAGGCCCAACACGGGAATACCAAAACTGGCGGCTTCTGCTGTCACGATGCCAAAGCCTTCCTGTCTTGACGGGAAGAACAGCAAACGTGATGACCGGTACAACCGATTTCGTTCTTCATTGTCCAGTCGGCCGCAGAATTCGACGCCCGGTATGTGCTCATCTTTGACTCTCCGTCGCAAACGCGGCTGGTCGTCTCCCGTCCCCACGATCAACAGCTTTGCATTTGAAACGGCAGCCCGAATTTCCGGCCACGCATCCAAAACCGCATCATGGCCCTTCAGTCGCTCCGATGACGCCATTCGGCCAACCATCAATCCAACTGGGGGCACGGCGGTTAAATCGGTCGGATTCGATTGGCCTCGTACGGCAAGCCACACCACCTCCAGTTTGGGCAGCCAAGGATTCATGATTCTGGCGGCCGTTTCTGTTGTAGCCGAATTCGCAAGCAGAAGACTGGCCCCGAGGAGAGCCTCACGCCGGCGTCCGACCACAGGCTCCCACACCTCGACTCCATGCAAAAAGACTGCGTATGGAATGTCCCTTAGCGACCGAATCACGTTGTGCAAAACTGCCAGGTGAGTGTGGTCGTATATCACCAGATCGGGGCGCTTGAAGCTCCCCAAGAGGGTTCGACCATAAGCCAGGCCAATCCGAACCATTCGCGGCAAGGACGCAGGATGCTTCCAGATATACACATCCGTATCTTTGCGGAGTGCTGACACCATAAGTTCCGCGACAACACCAATTCCTCCCCGGGCTGTACCGACACCAGATGTCACTAGGGCAACTTTGGAACTCAAGAGGGCTCCTGGGAAGAATTAATATAATCGCATGGAATCGAAAGAATCTCACCAAGGAGTTGTGGAAAACGGAAGATTCGTATCGCGGCACAGTTTGCGGAAAAAGTTGTTTTCACGCGACGAAACGGGAAAGGCAAGAGTTCACTCGTGCCGCCAAGCCCTCTCATGTCGCCCTTCAGCCCCTGAGGTTGCTTTGTCGACTCGTCCAGGTATCTCCCGCAGACTGCTCAGCAGTGCTTAAGGTATGGCATAACAGCACGCCTTAGGCGCTGGCGGGGGAATTTGGATTCTTTCAGGACGTCCTAAAATGCCTACGTAATGAAGCTCCTCTTCCTCGGTCCAGTCAATTCCGGCCAGACCTCCCTCATGCGTATGCGGGCGTTCGAGCGGCTCGGTCACACGGTTCGAGGTATTCATACGGTCGAACCTTGGACCCGGACCTCGTGGCTGAAGCGGCAGACGCAAAGGCGTCTGCAGCGCGGGTCCCTGGTCGATGAAATCAATCGTTCCGTGCGAGAAGGCGCAAGGGAGTTCCGACCGGACTTGGTTTGGGCCGAGAAGCAGGCGTTTCTCCGCGCCGAAACTATCCAGGAACTACGCCAGCTGGGCGCGAAAACCGTTTATTTCACACCCGACCCATATTTTTCCGTCGGCTGGAAGCGCACGCGCCTCATGGATGAGGCCATGAGAGCATTCGACGCACTTGTCTATTGCAAGTCGTATGAGCGGAAGCAGTACGAAGCACTCGCCAGGCCGCTGTCTATATGCCGCTTGGGTATTGTGACGAAGTCCACCGCCCTCTGGCCTCCGACGATGCTCGATGGAGATGTGCTGTCGGCTTTTAGGCGGATGGGAGCCTCGAAGGGAACGCTTCCTTCACGCAGTTACCGCTGCCGGTGTAGATGTCAAGATCTGGGGCAGATATTGGGAGTTCCTGCGAGACGGTAAGTGGACGCTTCGCCGGCACATTATTCTCCAACAACTTGCAGGGAAGGATCGGTTCCGTTTTCACTGTGACGACCTTTTGTCTCGCGCTTACCAGGGTGGAGAGGTTTATGCTGATGACTACGCGCGGGCACTTTCAGGCTCCAGAATCGGCCTAGGTTTTTGTGCGTAAGGTCTGTCCCGACCAGCACACAACCCGCACCTTCGAAATCCCCGCTTGCGGCAGCTTGCTTCTTGCCGACCGAACCGAGGAGCATCAGGAGTTCTTTGAAGAGGGGAAAGAAGCCGAGTTCTTCGAGTCTTGCGAGGAATTAGTAGACAAGGTGAAATTCTATTGCAACAACGAACCTGCCAGGAAGCGGGTTGCCGACGCAGGTCGCAGACGCTGTACCGAGAGCATGTACGCTTACTTGCATCGCCTCAAGAACGCGCTTAACACCTTAGGAGTCATTCAAACCTAATGGCTACAGACGCCCCTGACATTAAACTTGTCATTCTTATTCCAGCTTACAATGCTGAAGGAACCATTGGCGAAACCATGGCCTCTCTTCAAGCGATATCGAACGGTTGGGAATATATCGACCAGCTTATTGTCTGTGATGATGGATCCACAGATAACACGGCCTCAGTCGTCGAAGCGGCTGGCTTCAATCGATGCCATCTCACTTTGGTGCGTCACGACAGCAACAAGGGCGAGGCCGAAGCTTATAGAACAATGCTGAGGCTTCTGCCACACCATATTCAGTGGTTTCTGATACTAGGTCACGACGACCTGGCGTTGCCTTGTTTTATTGAACGAAATCTTGAGATCGTGAGGCAATGCAACGAAAGTGTCGCCGCCGTTTCTAGCAATTACTTTGTCTTCGGTAACACGCCCGAAAGGCTGGCTCATAGCCCTGCGGAGAGAGCAATTGTCTTTCGTGGCAACTCCGAAGCAGAAATTCAACACACTGCCGTAGTAGGGTGTTGGTGGCATATTTCGGGATCGTTGATAAACCGAAGTATATGGCAGAGATTTAATGGTACCGACCCCGAGTTTAGGTATTGCGCTGATTGGGACCTGATGCTGCGGTGGCAAAATGCAGGATTCTTCGTCGGTCATTCCCTATTGCCCACAACCAAGTACCGCGAACATGCAGCATCGCTCGGCTCTGCTTCCCGGTCGGAATTCCGCGACATTGTTGATAGGGCAAATGTCGTGAGGAAATATCCAAGCATATTCGACCGTCGCATCCGGGCGCGATGGGCTGGACTTCTTGGCTTGGCCATTCTGAGGAGCGCTGCCAAGCAGATTCTTACTGGCAAACTAGGAACGGCTGTCAAGGGGATGCATTCCAGTGGGATGGCATTACTAAAACTAATTAGCAGCTTGCCCCAGCCCTAAATGGAAGACACCTGTCCAGGCAAGGACCTTCTTTGCAGCCACAGATTCTCAAATCTTAAAACATTGCATGGCCAACCCGGAGATTCGGACCAAATGCGCCAAGAAACTCTCACTCAGAAAGCGATGCAGACATTTCGGAAGAACGGCATGGGCAAATTGCTCAGAGAGATGTGGAGGTATTCTGGCCATCGATTGCTGCCGTACCAACCAGCAGCAAAAGTATTTGCTCTGAGCGCGATGCTCGAGATCAGGCGACTTGATCCGAACGACCGGGAGGTCGTCGCGCTTACTAACTTTATTTTTGATCGTTTCGCCGGGCTTATCAAGCCCGCGCAAATCCGATCGGAGATAATGAGTCTTGCGAGTATCGTACGAGATCTCTCGCCCAAGGTGGTCATCGAGATCGGCACCGCGAAGGGGGGCACCCTTTTCTTGTTTTCACGCCTTTCCGACCCTTGCGCGACCTTGGTCAGCATTGATCTGCCGGGAGGCGAATTTGGTGGTGGCTATCCTGAATGGAAAACAAGACTCTTCCGCAGTTTCTGTCTCCCCCAGCAAACCATGCATCTCGTGCGGGGCGATTCGAGTGCGATCAACACGGTCGAAAAAGTAAAATCAATTCTCGGCATAACGCCGGTTGACTTCCTTTTCATCGACGGAAACCATACCTACGAAGGTGTAAAGAAGGATTTTCAACTGTATTCGCCATTTGTGCGCAAGGGGGGCCTGATCGCGTTCCACGATATTGCCACTCATCCACCCGAAGCGCACTGTGACGTTGATAAGTTCTGGAATGAAGCAAGAAACCCGCACAGCCAGGAAATCATTGAGAGTCGAGATCAACAGTGGGCAGGAATAGGAGTGTACCCCGTCATATGACGCGAATACTTAAGGAGGCAGATCAATACGCTGAAGGCGGAGCATATTCTTGTATTCTTGTGCCTTTGCAAGGTTGGGCGCAGACCGACAGAGGTCTTTGATTGGCGTGATCCTTCCCATCCTCATTTGCGTGGCGGCACTCGGTGTTCTTCTCCTGATACTCCGAAGAGACCGGCTTTCATTGGGCCTTCCAATCGCCTACTTGTATTCATTGTTGCTCAATCACGTGCCCGGCGCGTTTGCGCATGTCGTAGGCAGAGATTTCCTTCCTAACTCGGACCTTACCGAGACCGCCATGCGTTTCACGACGCTTGGATCGATATTCTTTGTGGCGGGGGTGTCGCTTGCCCGCACCACAATCCCAAGGCCGTCATCCCCTCGCGCTGTGGATCGTCCTCACTTCTGGTGGTTTTGCCTGATTGGCGGGTGGATCTGCGTCTACGGCCTCACGCCGCTCTACCATATTCCCAGCGTCAGTGCTGCCATTGACAAGGGCGGGGCCATCTGGATGCTGGGCGTAATGCTCGGCTTACGCTCTGCGCTACAGCGGCGTGATCTTAAACGGATGGTGTTCTGGCTCAGCGCGCTCATGGTTTACCCCATTCTTATGCTTTTGCTGGGGGGGTTTCTGAGCTACGGATCGGCGGCGATCATTCTCGTTTTCTCGGCGCTCACGATCTCGACGCGCAACTACTGGCGCGTGGTGGCCGGTATTGCCATCTTCACATTTCTTAGCCTAAGCATCTTTGTGGATTATTTTCAGCACCGAACTGATATTCGTAATCAGGTATGGGGTGGAGCACCTCTTGAGGCGCGCATCGATAGCGTCATGAATACGGTGAGAGACTTTGAATGGTTTGATCCCTCCGACCGCCACCACTTGGTTGCACTGGATCAAAGGCTCAATCAGAACTATTTCATCGGGTTGGCAGCCCGGCGGATTCAACTGGGTCAGGCGAGTTACCTCTATGGAGAATCGGTCTGGGAAGGACTACTCGCCCTAATTCCGCGTGTCTTCTGGCCGGGAAAGCCGGTATACGCTGGAAGTCCGCAAATTGTTTCGAGAATGACCGGACTTCGTCTTGCCCGCGGCACCTCCTTCGGTGTTGGTAACGTGATGGAGTTCCATATCAATTTCGGGGTGCCTGGAGTGGTCGTCGGTTTTCTCATTCTCGGATGGCTCATCGGGAAACTCGATTACAAGGCGGCTTTTGCAGAAGACCAAGGCGATACGGGCGCCATTATTTTTTCCTTTCTTCCTGCCGTCGCGCTAATTGACCCGGGGGGATCCCTGGTTGAGCTATTCAGTGGCACCGCCGCAGCCTTTGTTGGCGCCTTTTTCTGGAATGTGGTGTGGAAGCGGTTCTTTGCCCGCAAGTCGGTCGCGCAGAAACGGTATCCCGTCAGGAGGTCGAGCCTGATTGAGAATTCTTCTTACAAGCACGAGTCTGTTACCTGACTATGGCGGCCCAGCGTTTTCGGTTTCCAGGTTGGCGATGGCTCTCGCAGACACTGGAGCCGAGATTGGTCTCTGGGCCTCTGATAGGTCCGCTGCGTGCACTCCCTTGCTCCCAACGACTTCGCCTGTGCAACGCATCATCGGGACAGAATCCGAAGCGCTCGACCGCTTTCGAGGAATTGACATTCTGCACGACAACGGAATCTGGCTACTGCACAATCACCGTCTTGCAGTGCTTGCACAAAGGTTCGGCATTCCCCGGATGGTGAGCACGCGGGGAATGCTTGAGCCCTGGGCGCTGAGGCACAAGGGAATCAAAAAGAAAATGGCCTGGTGGCTGTATCAGCGGCGCGATTTGAAAGGGGCACGGTGCCTTATCGCAACCGGCGAAGCGGAAGCCGCCAACCTCCGGCGTTTTGGACTTCGAGTGCCGATCGCAACCGTTCCGAACGGGGTTGATGTGCCCGAGCAACCGTCCAGCAACGTTGCTCTGGGGTCTGCCCCAGCAGCTCGAAATGGTCGAAAAAGAACAGCACTTTTCCTCGGCCGGATCTATCCCATCAAAGGTCTACCGATGCTGATTAAAGCGTGGGCGCGCGTACGGCCGGAGGGCTGGATTTTGCGCATCGCCGGGCCCAACGAAGCGGGACACCAGAAACAAGTCGAAGCAGCGGTATCCGCCGCTGGCTTGGGCGAAATCGTTTCCTTCACTGGCCCGATCGATCCTCACTTGAAGAGCACTGCCCTCTTCGATGCCGATCTTTTTGTGCTGCCGACTTATTCGGAAAGCTTTGGCATGGCGGTTGCCGAGGCGCTGGCTCACGGTGTTCCTGTCTTGACCACCACCGCAGCGCCGTGGCCAATTCTCCGAGAGGGCTGCTGCGGCTGGTGGGTCGATGCAACCGTTGATGGGATTGCCGAAGGTTTACGACAGGCAACAAATCTAGATCCCGAAACACTCCGGTCGATGGGCGCCAAAGGCCGTGCATTAGTCAGTGCAAAATTTGGCTGGAAACACGTCGCGGATCTCATCCTGTCGACATACGAGGCAATACTGACCGATGAGATTACACACAATCCAGCGTTCTCGACCGGCCTTAGGTCTTGAATTAGATGGACTTGCTTTTGCGTGCTCGAGGGAAAAAGCAACTACCCATTTGGACAGCGATCAGCGATCAAGCGTGTCTTGAGGCTGCCGGTCAGGGTGCTCACGAAAAAGGTTCGCGGGTCTACTATTTGTTCACACGGGACGTGGTGCCATATTTCGGGGAGCATGAGCTTGGTTATACTGAAAGCGGCAGAGGATTATTGGAACCGGAATGAACATTCTAGGACTTAACGCGTTCCACGGCGATGCGTCAGCGACATTGCTGCGGGACGGATGCCTGATCGCCGCACTGGAGGAAGAGCGGCTGAATCGCATCAAGCACTGGGCGGGGTTGCCGGTGCTTGCGGCGAAGGCATGTCTCGAGGGCGCCCAGCCAGACCATATCGCGATTTCGCGCGATCCTAAGGCTCATCTGACGGACAAACTGGTGCGGGCGGCGCTGCGGCCACACCGCTGGTTGAACCTCACTTCCCGTGCCGTTAACAGTGTGCGCATCGCGCAGGTCGGCGAGGTGCTCGCGGCAGAGGGGATTGTGTCACGGCAGACGCGACAGGTGCACTTCGTCGAGCATCATCGGGCCCACTTGGCTAGCGCGTTTTTTCCGTCGCCATTTGAGGAGGCGGCCGTCATCTCGATCGACGGCTTCGGTGATTTCAGCAGCGTAATGTGGGGCGCGGGGAAGGGCAATCACATAGAAGTACGAGGCTCCGTCTCCTTCCCGCATTCGCTGGGCATTTTCTATACAGCGTTCACGCAATTCCTCGGCTTCCCCAAGTACGGTGACGAGTACAAGATGATGGGTCTCTCCGCCTATGGCGAGCCCCGGTTTGCCGAAAAGGTGCGGCGTGTGGTCCGTACTCAGAGAGATCAGTGCCGGCTGGATCTGGACTACTTCACCCATCACAGTAAAGGTGTGGACATGACTTGGTACGGCGGAGAGCCAGTGCTGGGCGCGGTGTTTTCACACAGGATGACGGAGGAGTTCGGCGACCCGCGCGCGCCAAGGTCTGAGATCCGCCAGAGGGACATGGACCTGGCAGCTTCCGTGCAACTAGTGCTGGAGGAGAATTACTTTGCGCTGTTGAATTTTGTCCAGAAGCAGACGGGCGCGGCCGCGGTTTGCCTGGCCGGCGGCGTGGCGTTGAATTGCGTGGCCAACGGCATGATCTTCGAGCGCACAAACTTCCAGGACGTTTACGTACAGCCAGCGGCGCACGACGCGGGGACCTCGATTGGCGCGGCGCTCTACGTGCAGCATCAGGAATTGAAGCTACCGCGGTGTTTTGAGATGCGACACGTGTATTACGGGCCCGAGTATTCGGACAGTGAGATCCTTCGCGACCTGGAGGCCGCCGGATGCAAGTACCACAAGCTCACGGAAGAGGATCTGATTGGCCGCACGGTGGAGGCGATTGCCCAAGGGAAGATTGTGGGCTGGTTTCAAGGCCGCATGGAGTTTGGGCCGCGCGCGCTGGGTAACAGAAGCATTCTTGCGGACCCGCGCCGCAAGGACATGAAAGAGATTCTCAACAGCCGCATCAAGTATCGCGAGCCGTTCCGGCCGTTCTGTCCGTCGATTCTTTCGGAGAGGGTGGGCGATTATTTCGAGACGGACTACCCGTCGCCATTCATGGTGATGGCATACAAAATCAAGCCAAAGCAACGCGAGCAGATTCCGGCGGTGACGCACGGGGACGGGACCGGGAGGCTCCAGACAGTGGAGCGCGAAGTGAATCCGCGGTATTGGAAGCTGATTCACAAGTTCGAGGAGGTGACAGGCGTGCCGGTGCTGCTGAACACGTCCTTTAATGAGAATGAGCCCATCGTCCAAACGCCGGGCCAAGCGATCGACTGCTTCCTGCGAACGCGGATGGACATACTGTCGATCGGTGGGTTCGTGCTGCACAAGGAAGAAAACATACATCTGAGCGAGAATCGGGCCGCATTTGCGGAGTTACAGAAAGGATGAGTGGAGCTCATTCCTCTGTTGGAGAACTTTTCCCAACCTCACGCGCACGTGGATTGCCGGAGCACCCAACCTACGCCTATCGCTCTAAAACGGACCGACAAATGCGAAGCCGCCAGCACTGTCGCTATGTTATACAAATCTCAATAGGCGTGTTTTGTGTACCAACCGTCGTGACATCGTCAAATCTGACGTACTTGAGCCCGATGCGGCCAATCCGCCGAAAGAGGGTAGCCCCACAAGTTAGGAAGTTCCTATGAGCGAACGAAAAGGGAAGATCATTTCAGTTGGCGAGCGCAAAGTCGGTGTGGGGGAACCGTGCTTCATCATTGCTGAAGCCGGCGTCAACCACAATGGAAGCATACAACTGGCCCGTGAACTTGTCGACGTCGCCGTGAAAGCATACGCCGACGCAGTGAAATTCCAAACGTTCAAACCAGAAAAGGTTTGCTCGCCCTCGGCTCCCAAGGCCACATATCAGCTTCAGACCACAGGTGGTGACGAGTCCCAACTGGACATGGGGAAAAAACTGGAGTTACCATTCGAAGCGTTTCGTGAGCTGCAAGCGTACTGCAAATCGAAAGATTTGCTTTTTCTCTCCACCCCGTTTGATTACGAGAGTGCCGATTTTCTGGCAGAGCTATCGGTGCCAGCTTTCAAGATTCCGTCTGGGGAGATCACAAACCTACCTTTCCTGGAGTATGTCGCGAGGAAGGGACGCCCGCTGATAGTTTCCACCGGAATGTCGACTCTCGACGAGGTTGACAAGGCGGTGAAGGCGATTTGTGCAACCGGAAACCACCAGCTCGTCCTCTTGCAGTGCGTGAGCAATTATCCTGCTCAACCCTCCAGCGTAAACCTGCGAGCCATGCACACGCTGGCTGAGGCATTTGATGTACCGGTCGGCTACTCGGACCATACGACCGGAACTGAGATAGCGAGCGCTGCGGTGGCTCTGGGGGCATGTGTCATTGAGAAGCACTTTACTATTAGCCGTGACCTTCCAGGCCCCGACCATCGAGCCTCTCTGGAACCAGACGAGCTGGCCACGATGGTGCGTAGCGTACGGAATGTTGAAGCGGCATTGGGAGATGGGAACAAACGCCCGGCTTTGGAGGAAGCGAATACCGCTGCGGTAGCCCGCCGATCGTTGGTCGCTGCGCGCCATATTCCCGCGGGAACGGTCCTAACGGAGGAGTTAATCGCGATCCTTCGGCCCGGGACGGGCCTCCCGCCTGCGATGCGGCCGCAACTGCTAGGTCGCCGCGTACGGCACGACGTCGAGACCGGTACACTGCTATCTCTGGATATGATCGCATGAGAAACAATCGGGTTTGTCCCCCGATCGCGAATCGGATTTTGGTGGTCTTCGTCCAATTCTCAAAACAATTGTCGCCGATCACGATCTCAAACTGCTGCTGTTTGTCGCGGATGCATCTGTCACCAGATTTCGGACTCCCGGTACGGGCCATCGAAGCAGATGGGCCCGACCCAACATCTCTGTGGACTGGAGGTGAAAAGCGCGCAGGTGAGCCGAGCCAGTTGCTGGAAAACGAGCTCAGTGCCTAGCGCGCCCGTGTGCTGGGGTAGTAATATCTCTATCTGTTTCTTGGTGCGCGCTAGGAAAGGTGCGGCATGGCGGCGCGCTGATCTCGCGCGCCGTGCCGAAGGCGTTCTGAGTGAGTGGCCTTCGCGCGGTGTTGGGCTGCAACGCATCGCTGGGGGAGGCCGAGGTGCACTGGCGCGAGTTTTGCAGACGCGAGAGTTGCATGGCGTGGAGTTGATCATTAGCGATGACCATGCCGGGTTGCGCTCGCGAGCCGGTTTGCGAGTGTGCCCGATGTACCGATGAAGAACGACGGTCGGCTGTGGCTGCTTAGGTAAAATTTACAGAAACGTAGGTGCTTATCCCGGGGTATGCCGAATACGACGGTGGAGACACTAATAGCAACGAATCCAGCAGACGCGGAGCGCTGGAGCGCATTAGTTCGGACGTCGCCGGCGCGGGACGTTTACTACCTGCCTGCATATGTCCGAGCTAGCTCTGAAATAGAGCATTCGGAACCTGTAGCGATAGTCGCTGGCTCAGGTGCTTGTAGGATTCTTGCGCCGCTCTTGATTCGTCCTATGTCTGCTGTTGCGGACGAGTCCAGGGTAGAGTGGCTCGATGCTTGCTCACCTTATGGTTACGGCGGTCTCCTAAATCTCTCTGCCACAGGGAAAGTCGATAAACGGGATCTTCACTCCTTCCTTGAGGGTCTCCACGATTGGTGTTGTGAGCGACATTTGGTTTGCTGTGTGCTACGTCTGCATCCGTTGATGTACCAGGAGGAGTGGTTTATGCCGGTGCGGTACTGGCAAAACTTTGTCAGAATTGTGTATCGAGGATCCACCTGCGATATTGATTTGAACGACTGGGATGCTTCTCTGGATCAACCGAAAGGATTGCGAAGAGACAGACGCGCGGATATGAAGTGTGCCCGTCGTAATTTGCGTGTGACTTGGAGCACTGGCGAGGACCATGATGCGGAGGCGAGCCTGAATCTTTTTGCCCGACTTTACAGCCAGACTCTTGATCGCCTCAATGCTAAAGTATTTTATCGATTCTCGCCGAGCTACTTCTCCGGTCTGGGAGTCCTGGGCCAGGATTTGGGCATCGCCTTGGCATGGCGCGGGGACGAGCCTGTTGGAGGAAATCTGTTTCTCCTCGGCTGCAATTACAGCCATGGTCACCTGGCCGGAGCGAACCAGACCGGGCGTATGTATGGAGCTTCCACTTTGCTCATCGTTGAAGGTTCGCGACGGGCCCGGCAGCGCGGATGTGAATTGCTGAACATTGGTGGCGGAATGAGATCGGGCGATCGGCTTGAAGATTACAAACAGAGCTTCGGTGGGCGGTCCCACCGCTACGCATTTGTCATTCATATCGCGGATCCAGAACGGTTCGAGCAGCTCTGTCGAATGCCAAATGCTCCATGGCCCTATACGATGAGTACACCGCTTGTGCATACATTTCCGCCACCCCCAGCTTCAGAGGACATTGGCCGCGTATTCCCCGTTCCAGAGCCGACGGCTAGAACTCCAGCTCTCCTGGCACATGCGGGATCGCCACGTGCATGCCACCCAGACGGGCGCTCACCGTCCCTCGGTAATCACTTCAAGAACATCAAAAGCGGCGAATAGAGGTAAGTCAGTCTTGGTCCGCCAGCTCCGGGGACCGCACAGCACATGCTGTGCGGGTAGAAGGCGGTGGGACGTCAGGAGCGTCCCGATCCGCTCCTAGCATCGCATGATGATCTCCAGCAGTTCCTCGGCTGCGGTGAGGGGTAGCCTGCGCAACGCAAGCGGATTCCGGCAGTGACGCACGGAGACGGGACCGGGAGGGTCCGGACAGTGGAGTGCGAAGTGAATCCGCGATATTGGGAACTGATTCACAGGTTCGAGGAAGTGCGGTACCGGTTCTGCTGAACACGTCTTTCAATGAAAATGAGCCCATCGTCCAAACGCCGACCCAAGTCATCGACTGCTTCCTGCAAACGGGGATGGACGTACTGTCGATCGGTGGGTTCGTATTGCACAAGGAAGAAATCGTGCGGCTGACCGAAAACCAGACGGCGTTTGCAGAGTTACAGACAGGGTGAATCATTATTCAATCGTGCCATAAACCTCATGCACGTCCTAGTAATCAATCAGTTCTTTTGGCCTGACACGGCGGCGACGGGGCAGTTGCTGACCGATGTTACGCGTGGGATTGATCCGAAGGTCCACGCGGTGACAGTGTTGTGCGGGACGCCAGATTATGGCGCGGTGGATATGGACTCGCCGCCGCGAGTGAAGATTATGCGGTCGGGCGGGATTGCTTTTTCAAGAGGCAAAATGGGCCGTGTTGTCTCGTATGCATCCTTCTTCGTGGGCGCGGCGGTCCGCGGCGTTTGGGGGCCGAAACCCACGCTGGTACTTACGCTGACGACACCTCCGCTCATTTCGCTATTGGGGACTCTACTCAAGAGCCTGCGCGGCTCTCGGCACTTCATCTGGGAAATGGACCTATATCCGGACATTGCGGTGGATCTGAATGTCATGAGGCCCCGATCCGTCGTAACGCGACTGATCGGCACCATGGCGGACTATTCGCGGAAGAGAGCCGACGGAATCATCGCACTGGGCGACGACATGAAGGCGCGGCTGGTCGCCCGAGGCATTCCCGAGCACAAGATTCTTGTCGCGGAAAACTGGGCCGACGGGTGCGAGATTGTTCCAGCTCCGTTCGAGGAAGGGCCGCTGGTGGTGCATTATTCGGGTACGTTCGGCTTGGCCCACGAGGAGCTTACTATTGCCGAAGCAATGCGGCAGCTCCGCGACGACAGCCGGTTCCGCTTTCTGTTCGCGGGCGGCGGAGCACGTCGTGAGCGGTTGGAAGAGTTCTGCCGGGCTGAGCGGATCCGTACGGCCGAGTTCCGGCCCTACGCAAGACGCTCTGAGCTGGGCCGGAGTTTGGCAGAGGGGCATGTGGGGCTCGTGACGCAGATCCCCGAGACCATGGGGGCGGTTGTGCCGAGCAAGACCTACGGAATCATGGCAGCGGGGCGCCCGCTTCTGTACATAGGCCCCCAGGGCGCGACCCCAGCGCGCGTCCTTGAAGTGCATCGATGCGGATGGCGAGTCGAGCCGGGAGACGCGACGGGTCTCGTCCGACTTCTTGAACGGTTGGAGCAGGATCGGAGTCTGGTGCGGGAGGCTGGCGTCCGGGCCCGCCGTGCCTTTGAGAAATACCACGACAAGCCGATCGGAGTAGCGAGGATTCTATCGATCCTTGGCGTTTCAGAAACTCCTGGGCCGACCCCGGCCCCCGCTATCACCGCGTCAACGGTGTAACGGTGTAACTACATTCCAGGTTTTGGCAGTGCGCTGGTGGGACTCAGGGCGTAATCAGGTTCTGCTCTTAAGAGGCGTTCCACAGTTCTGGTACCATTCGATAGTACGCTGCAACCCGTCTACTAGCGAGGTCTGGGCTAGAAAGCCGAACTCGCGCTCGGCGCGGGTGACATCGAGGCGACGTCGGGGTTGGCCATCAGGCTGCGTTGCGTCCCAGATGAGTTCACCTTCAAACCCTGTCAATTTACAGAGCAATGCCGCCAATTCCCGAATGGTGATCTCGTCTCCTGATCCGATGTTCACCGGGTCCGGCTTGTTGTAACGTTCCGCGGCCAGCAGAATAGCCTCTGCAGCATCTTCTACATACAAGAATTCACGCGAAGCTGAGCCTGTTCCCCAGCACGTGACCGTACGTTCGGCACGTGCTCTCGCCTCCAGCAACTTCCTTATCAGCCCCGGAATTACATGCGACGTTTGCGGATCGAAGTTGTCTTTGGGGCCATAGAGGTTTACGGGCAAGAGATAAATACAATTGAACCCGTATTCCTGTCGGTACGCCTGTGCCTGGACCAGTAACATCTTCTTCGCCAGTCCGTAGGGTGCGTTGGTTTCTTCCGGGTAACCATTCCACAGATCTTCTTCGCGAAACGGAACTGGAGCAAACTTCGGGTAAGCGCAAATTGTTCCCAAGCACACAAACTTGCGAACATTCAGGCGTCTCGCATGTTCGATGAGTTCAATCCCCATAATGGCGTTGTCGTAAAAGAACTCACCGGGATGCAACCGGTTAACTCCGATACCGCCCACGACTGCCGCCAAATGAATAATCAAATCGGGTGCCGCACTCTTGAGGAGGCGGACAATTTCGCTCCTTTCCCGCAAATCGTACTCGCGCTTACTCGGCGAGATAACTTTTTCGCAACCAGTGGCCCTCAGCTTCGCGACAACATGCTGCCCGAGAAACCCACCGCCTCCGGTCACCAGAACCGTCTTGTCTGTCCAAAACCCAA
>Ga0181524_10002358_pt1 | contig 19560 bp, 15 predicted proteins | sample PEATcosm2014_Bin_34_FD_119761 | JGI IMG/M metagenome (GOLD analysis project Ga0181524, IMG submission 119761) | Peatland microbial communities from MTU Mesocosm Facility, Houghton, MI, USA - PEATcosm2014_Bin05_60_metaG | ecosystem: Environmental > Terrestrial > Soil > Wetlands > Peat | place...
CATGAAATCCCGGCTGGTGGCGATGAGGCGGGCGATGTCCTCCTTCGTGAAGACCAGGCCATGCTCGTACGCCGCCACAATCCCTGCAAGGTCCGCCGCGTAGTACCCGCCGTTCGGGTGCACGCCCACCCAGTGCTTGAGAGAGCCATCCGGCTTGTAGTCCCACGGCCCGGCGGGATCCCAGTAGTCCCAGACGAAGTACTTGCCATCGTCCCGGAGCTTCATGCGAGACTTCTGCACGCGCGCCCACTTCTCGGCCCGTTCCAGGTAGACGGCTTTGTGGGTCACGTCGTGCATGGCGAGGAGCCACAGGACGATCTGGTTTTCCTTGTTATCCGGCAGGGAGATGCCGCCCTTGTTTCTTTCCTCGTATCCTTCGGTCCACTTGCCGGTCTTGGGGTTTAGCCCGACGCGCGGCGTGACGTAGAGGCCGCCTTCCTTCGTCTCGCGCCACGCGCCGCGAGAATCCCATTTCTCGAACGTTCGTTCGGAAAGCCGGAGGTATTCCTCGGCCTTGGCGCCGTACTCTTTCTTCAGGGCCGGCGTCTTGAGAATCTCGCCGGCCATCAGCACCAGCGGGCGGAGGAACATCTCCTCGCCCAACTGGCTGTCCGTAATGGTGTCGGCGCCCTCGATGCCGGCCTGGCGCTGCTCGTCCGCAAAGTTCTTGGGCCACCCAATGTAGCCGTCCGGCTCCTTCACGCCGCGCTTGATAACGGAGTCGCCCCAATTGATCAGCCGGTCCACCCATTCGCGGTCGCCGGTGGCCATGTAGCCATAGTAGAAGCCGTCCAGGAAGGGAGTGACAAGCCAGCCGATCTCCTCACCCATTTCCGTGTCGCAATAGCGGTTCCGGCTGTCGCCGACGATGTTCTGCTTCCAACGCTGCATCCAATCTTTGGCGAGCGCCGGATCCATACCGGGTCCTGCCGGAGCGGCGATTCCTGCTGTCACGTCCTTCGTCTGGCCCTGGGCGATGGAAAAGCCGGACGGAATCATCAACGCAAGGAGCAGTCCGCAGAGCGCGCCGCGATGCAATCCATGTGACATAACAGCCCTTTCAGAAGCGCTGAGGATGGAGAAATTTCCCTCTGCCTCGAATCCCGCTAACGTCCATCTCTGATTATCACAAGGCCGCGGTGAAGTCAAACCGCCTCGGCCTTCAACTCGCGGCCTTTTTGTCCGCCGCTTTCGCGCGGCACTTCGCCAGCAGGGAAATCGGGGGACATCTATGAGCTATCCCGCCTGCGGCGGGTGAACCTGTCAAGCCGGGCTCTCAGAAAAAGCGCACTCAAATCACTCCGAAGTGTCTTACGTCGGGCACGCGCCCGGCTTTCGTCAGAAAGGCTGCACGCTACTTCACCTCGAACTTGACGCTGACGATCGCCGTGATTTCTTTCTCGTAGGAGCTGGTGTCGTTGTTGCCCTCCGCCGAAGTGCTGAAGACGCCTTTCGGGTTGATCTGCATGACACCCATGCGCGCTTCGACCAGCTTGCCGAGCCGGCCGTTGGCGTTGTTGACGATCTGCTCCGCGCGCACCGTGGCGTCCCGGGTCGCATCGGCGAGCATGTTGATTTTCAGTTCGGAAAGTTTCGTGTAGAGGTAGCACGGCGCGCCCGAATCAATCTCGACGCCGTCCTTGATCAGGCTGGTGACGTTGCGCGAGACGTCGGCGACTTTTTTCATGTCGGTGGAACTGACGAGGACGGACTGCGCGAGCGTGTACATCTCGACTTTGTCGGTGGTGATGATCGTCGGCGCGGCGGCGGGCGCGCCTGCGCCCGCGGGAGCCGCGGGGACGACGTCCTGGTGGAACCGGCGCGAGGTGTTGATGGCCGACAAGGTAATCTCCGATTCCGGAATGCCGCCGGCGACCAGGAAAGCCCTGGTCTTGTCGGATGCGCTCTTCAGGTCGTCGTACGCCTTGACCAGGTTCGGGTCCTTTGCGGTGATGGTGCCGCACCATGTGACCAGGTCGGAGACGATGGCCTTGCGCGCGGAGCCGGTGACCGCCAGCGTCTTCGGTTCCAGCTTCACCGCCAGGTAACACCAGCAGAGGATGGCGACGCATACGACGTTCGCGGCGGCGAAAAACACGCCGCCGGCGCGAAGCGTGACGACGATTTTTTCAGGCAGATTGGTCGGCTTGCTGTTGCTCTCGGACATGAATGGTCTCCTTTCAATTCTGGGTTTCTAAAACCGAGCGCCGAGTTCGCTCCGGCGGAGCGACCGGAAGACTGCGAGCAGACCGAGGAGGTTGATGACGGCGAGACTGACGGTGATCCAGGACCGGCAGGCGGAGATGACCTTGCGCATGGGCGCCCCTTCTGCCTAGCTTCAGTGCGCGGAATACCGCTACGGACACTGCTCGGCTTGCCGCGACTGATCCCCTGCGCAAGTTACGACCGGCATGCTGCAACGTCTATATTCGTATCTCCCGCGTGGGAGTTATCAGCCGTGTTCTGCCGAACGCGCGGTATTATATCAAAATGAGACACTTTAACCAAGAATAGCACGCCTTCGGCGAGAGTTATCCACAGTTTATGCACAATTACGTTGCATTTTAGTTCAGTGGGCAGTGTCTGTAGAAGGTCTCAGGGAAGGCGCGGCACCGTTGCTTGCGCGCGAGGAAAGGACGCGCGCGACGAAGCGACGCGCGGCAGTAACGCCGCGCGTCTTCCGTCCGCTCAGCCGGCAAAATCCGCTAACCGCGCTATAGTCAAACCTGACTTTTATTCCAGCCCATTCGTTCGGCCATCTCGCTGAGCAGGCTGAAGTACGCCAGGGTGTGCGCGACGGCGCTCAGCGGAAGGATGCGCACGCTGTAGCCGGGCACATTAATCGCGGCATCGCCCGGCCGCCACGGGAGATCGAGCCAGAGCAGACCCTCGTGATCTTTCAGCGCCGCCGGCCGGCCGTAAGGAGAAGTGTAGACGAACCGGATTCCCCGGCGCAGGATCGCGCCGACCTTCTGGACATTCACCGGCGCGTAGCCCATGTGGATGTACACGTCGCCCTTGCCCAGCTCGGCCGGAGTCGCGATCGCCAGATCGCTGTAGGAGTTTCCCCAGCGGACCGGGTAGTCGCTCTCCTTGGGCAGCCCGAGGATATGCGGATAGGAATGGCCGACGGCCGTCGCGGCGACGCGCTTTCCGGCGCGGTGCGCCTGGACCATCCAATCGCCGGCCCGCGTCAGCGCGCGCGACTGCCGATCGAGCGTCTCGATCATGGAGTCAACCAACTGCAAGTACTCCGCCGCGACGTGCCCGGCAGGAAGCGGCGGAACGTACCAGTCCTTGCTGTGGAAGAGCGGCACGAGCCACGGCTCGCGCCGGTTGCTCTCGTGCTTGATGAGCGAGGTGTTGCGCGCGAGGGCGCCCTCGAGCCAGACGCTCATCCAGATCGCCGGCATGAGGCCCTTCCGGGTGCAGGCGGCGATCATCTCGCCGGCGGTCAGCCAGCCGCGGACGATCTGTTCGAACGGGCGGAAAGGCGCCAGCGGCCGGTGCTCGCCCATCGCATGAAGCCCTTCGTCGGCGCGCGCGCCGCCGGTGAACCCCGAGATGCGGCGGCGGAGTTTCGCTTCCAGCTCGTCGGGGCGGCCGATGACGAAGAGCCGCCGCCGGCTGTTCAGTTGCTTCTGAAACGCCTCGTCCTCGGCAGGCTTCCAGCGCCGGGGATCGGGCAGCCCGAAGAACGCAACGTCTTTGCTTGAGCCGGGCCCTTCCGCCCATCGGATACCCATCAGCCCGCCGGCCCGGCCGGAGAACTCCGAGCGCGAGAAACTTCCCACCGGCGGCAGGCTGATATCTCCACCGGCCAAAAGCGGCTGGGCCATCTTCTCGCCCAACCGGGTGAAATGCGCGGTGTCGCGCCGCAGAGCGGCGGTCCGCCGGCGCGCCTCGGCCAGGAATTTCTGCGCCGGGGTGTGAGCGGTCTTTCGGGCTGCTTGTCGCATGGAACGTTCTCCTGAAGACAGTGTCGGTTACAGGTCTTTGACGCGGGCGCGGTAGCGCTGGATCATCTCGCTGTTGAACGCATCGCCTCCGGGCAGATTGGCGCTGCGGAAGATCGGCGGCTGCAGTCCGCGGCGGAGCATCTCCGTCACCGCCTCGATCACCATGCGATGCGCGATGTACGCATCCACCATGGTCGAGGTCGGCGCCAGCGCCACGTTGAATCCCTCGACTTTGAACGCCGCGTCGCCGTAGGGATTCTGATCGTCAATCGCCAAGTCGGCGTAGTCGAAGAGGTGCTTCTTGTTGGGATGGCGGATCGGGTGATCGAGCGGCAGCTTGCGCCGCCAGTTCGACGAGGAGATCGCGATGATCTTCGCCCCGCGCTTCTTCGCCTCTTCCGCTGCGTCAATCGTCGTGGGATTCATGCCGATGTTATGGAAGATGATCAGCAGGTCGTCGCGTCCGACGCCGTAGTAGCGGATGAGGCAGTTGGCGTAACCGGTGGTGCGCTCGACCTCCAGGTACTTCAGCGCCTGGCAGACGGGCGTGATGTCATGGCCGATGATCGGATTGATGTTGGCCAGGCCGCCGGCGCGGAAGAACATCTCGAAGATCATCAGGCACGTGTGTCCGCCGCCGCCATAAACGTGCACCAACCGGTCTTGCTCATAGGCGTCGGCGATCATCGCGCCGGCGCGCACGAACTTCGCGGCGTTACGCTTCTCGACCGACGCGAGCTTTGCGCCCACGTCCTTCAGGTATTCCTGCCCGTAGTCGCGCTTGCGCATGCCGGCACCCTTTCCGTTCCAAGAGCCGCAGGAAAGGCCACATTCTGACGACTGGGGCCGCTCCGGTCAACCCATTCTTCGGCGGTCCGCCGCGGTTTTTCAGGAGGCGTCGTAACGGCCTTTATCCAGCGCCGCCTTATACATCGCCGCCAGATTCTCCTCGGGCACGCAGGGCGGAAGGTTGTTGGCTTCGGTGAGGATGAAGCGCCCGCCGGTTTTAACGCCGCTTTCCAGAATCTCACAGGTGCGATCGTAAACTTGCTGAGGCGTGCCGTGAAGCAGGAGCATGACGCCGGGGCCGCCGTTGATCTGCACGCCGGGGCCGAGTTCCCTGCGCATGCGGGCGAAATCAACCGGAAAGCCGCTGTCCCATGTCTGGACGTTCAATTCGTCGCGCAGGGTCTTCATGTGCCGCATGACGTCGCCGCACAGGTGAATCCCGCGCGGCTTATCGGGGGCGAATTCGTCCAGGTATCGCTTGTGCCGCGGCATGACCATCCTCTTGTACATGGCCGTGCTGATGAGTTGGATGGAATCGTCGGCCAGCCCGCCGCCGAGGCTCTCGTCGTTCCAGTATTTGCGCCAGGCATGCACCCGCTTGATGGCGGCGTCGGTGAGGCGGTCGAGCAGCCGCTCGGCGTACTGCGGGTCTTCGGCCATGTCGGTCATCATGTCCGTCCCGCGCAGGTTCATACCCGTGGTCAAAGGCCCGTCCGTGCCGGCCTGCTCGTACCGGCCGACCTTCGCGGGCCGGCCGTGGAAGACATAGTCCTTCGCGATCCTGCCCATCTCCTCATAGAACCGCAGGCCGCGTTTGGAAAGCGGATTTTCGAGCGGGCGGTCAATGTCCACGTCGAAGATGCTTTCCTTGTTGCCGGCGGTGAGGAACGGCTGCGTGTCGGGTATCTGGCCTTCGCGGTAATGCCACGCGGCGCCGAAGAAGGCCGCCTCATGCGTATTCAGCCAGCTCACGGAGGCGGTCCACTGCTCCGGCAGGCCCGTGGGCGAGTCGCAATAGCGGTTGATGACGGTGCGGCGATGGTGCTCGTGGCCGATCGAGGTCTCCATCATCACGCGCGGGTCGTTGAAGATCTGCTCGAAAGTCAGGCCCCGGCGGTTGAGCTTCGGGTCGAGCACAACGATGCGCGGATTGCTGGAGATGGACACCGGCACGCGGATCGGCTTGCGCTCATTGAAGGCCTTCCAAACGGATTCCTTCTCGGCATTGCTGATCTGCGGTATTTCCCAAGACATTGTAATCGCCTGGACACAGGTTGGCCGACGGTGACAACTGCTTACCGGCCGGCTCCGGACTTTCCGCTGAAGCGAAGGACCCATTCCGGCGTCCACAGGCCGCCCCAACCGCCCGGATTATAGTTGGCGATAAAAATCTCCCGCAACGTCGGGTCAAAAGGCGCCAGGGCTTCCCAGAGTTCCCCAGGCTCGTCCGGCCAGCGCGGGTCGGGCTTGCCGCCGTCAATCATCTGGAATTTTGCGTTCTTGACCTGCTTGTTCCACATGAAGTCCCGGTTGGTGGCGATGAGACGCGCGATGTCCTCTTGAGTGAAGACCAGGCCGTGTTCGTACGCCTCCACGATCGCTCCGGTATCAATCCCGTAGTACTCGCCGTGCGGGTGCACGCCGACCCAGTGCTTGAGAGAACCATCCGGCTTGGAATCCCACGGCCCGGCCGGGTCCCAGTAGTCCCAGACAAAATACTTCTGGTCGCCGGGAACAAACGGTTGCTTACTGATCGGCCAAGGCATCATACGGGACTTCATCACCTTGAACCACTTCTCGGCCCGCTCCCGGTAGACGGCTTTGTGCGTCACGTCGTGCATGGCGATCATCCACTCGGCGATGAGATTTTCCTTGTTATCCGGCAGGGAGACGCCGTCCTTGTCTTTTTGCTCGTATCCGTCGGTCCACTTGCCGGTCTTCGGGTCAAACCCGAAGGGCGGGACGACCCAGATGCCGCCTTCTTTCGTCTCGCGCCAGGCGCCGCGCGAATCCCATTTCTCGAAGGTTCGCTCCGCGAGCCGGATGTACTCCTCGGCCCTGGCGCCGTAGTCTTTCTTCAGGGCCGGCGTCTTGAGAATCTCGCCGGCCATCAGCACCATGGGGCGAAGGAACATCGCGTCACCGATCTCGACGTCCGTGTAGCGCTCATTCACACCGGCGGGAAGGTACTCGAGGACGCCGTCGTCCGCCGGCTTGGGCCAGCCGATGTAGCCGTCCGGCTCTTTCACGCCGCGCTTGATGACGGAGTCGCCCCAATCTATCAGGTGATCAACCCACTCGCGGTCGCCCGTGACCCTGTAGCCATAGTAGAACCCGTTCAGGAACGGACTGACCACCCAGCCGATCTCCTCGCCCATCTCCCGGTCGCAGTAGCGGTCCTTGCGGCTCTCGTCGAGGATGTTCTGCTTCCAACGCTGCATCCACTCTTTGGCCAGCGCCGGATCCATGCTCGCCCCTGCCTGAACAGCCCCGCCTGTCGTCGCATCCTTCGTCTGGCCCTGGGCGATGGAAAAACCGCACGGAAGAACCCACGCGAGGAGCAGTCCGCAGATCGCACCGCGACACAATTTATGTGACACATTGGCCCTTTCAGAAGCGCTGCAAGTTCCTTTTGTGATTACCACAAGGGCGCGGGAGAGTCAAGCCGCCGCATTGCCGATACGATGGATAAGAGCAGCCAGCGACTCAACCAGCAAGGCCTCCGAGTCCGGGCTGAAGATGGCCGAGTTGGAGCCATATCCGCCCAGCGGGAATTCCGCCGCGGTGGGCAGATAGCCCAGGTATCCGTTGCATTCCTCTGCGACGATCACGCGCATCGGCGCACAGCGTTTTCTGAGTTCCACGCTGTAGGCGCCGAAGGGTTCGCCGGGCAAGCCGGCAAGGGCCACGTCCCCGATCCGCAGCGCGAAGAGCGGATGTCGAACCTTCCCGCCGGCGAGCATTTCGACCGTCAAGCCGGTCCAACTCAGATGCGTGCCCTCCGCCGTATAACTCAGCCGCTCGATTTCATCGGAAAGTGATTTCAACCGCTTCCACTTGTCCGGGACGTTTGAAGTCCGCACTTCATGGAACTCCCGGCGAACCGTTTCCAGGGCCGTCTTCGCTTGCTCCACCGAACGCGGATAGTCATCCCGGACAGGCAGCTCTGCGCAGGTCGAATCCGCATGCACCTCTGTCACCGGCTGCCAATGCGCTGTCCGCAGCGCCTCCAGCAGTTGCCGCTCGACCTGTTCCCCGGTTCGTTCCGCCAGGGCCGGCGACTTTTCGCCGACCAGCGGCGCCTGGTCGCCGCAGGGGCCCGTCAAGAAAACCGCGCCGCCTCCGAATTCGCGCCCCAGCGCCCGACGCAGATAGAACGGATAATCGCCGCTGTGATGGACGCTCCTGCCATGGCGCACCATATTGGCCGTTATCGGATGCGCCGCCCAGCGGCTGATGCTGCCCAATGGCCGGCCGTCGGTTGTCCTGAAAAAGATCCCCTGAATCAGCGGGTCGTCCGGATCGTCCAAGGTCAAATCCCGAGGCACAGGCGGCAACGGATCGCGCAAAGGCGGCCATTGCGCGGAGGCGGGATAAGGATGACGCAGTGCCACCTCCGGTCCGACCATCAACCCCTTCAAGGCGAGTTCCAGCAGGTCCGCGCAGCCGGCCTGGCCGTCCGGGCGCACGTCAAAACCATAATAAAAAGTGAAAGACCCCATGCCGTTGAATCTCTTCCGTCGTTTAACCACGCCCGGCGGGCGAGGCGCCACTTCAACATAGGCCATCGAGGCCGGCAGCGCCGCGCGCAGCGCCTGGCCGGCGGCTTCGGCAAACCGCGCCGCCAGCCGATCGAGATCGAAATCAACCGGGCTATCCAATGGAACACCGTGGTTCTGCGTGCAGAACACGCCCACCTGCTCCGGCGTCGCGCCGATTGTCCGAGCGACCTGGTCCCTGATTCTCAGGCAGGTTGCCGGCAGCATGGAAAGCATATCGCAGTTCATGAGGGCGACCGGCGGGCCTTGGCCTTTTCGCAGGACCACCGCATTCGCTTCGATGTCGTCTTGAAACGGCAAATCCGTCGCCCACGTGCCGCGCAGACTGGTTCTGCCGAAGCCGATGCTTACGGCGTCGGCCTCGGCGGCATGAGGTTGGGAAACCATAGTGCTCTCCAGCGCGAGTCAATCCTCGAGATTCAGGCGGCGCAGTTCCTCCGGCGCGAGCTGGACCTCCAGCGCCTGCAAGGCGACGCGGAAATGATCGAGCGTGCCCGTCCCGATGATCCCGAAGGTCGGGAACGGCTGGCAGAGCACGTAGGCGAGGGCGATGTTGATCGGCTGAACGCCGCGCTTCGCGGCCAGTTCCCTGGCGAGGGCCAGGCGCTGAAAATTGTCCTCGCTGTACCAGCAACGGGCGAACTCCGGATTCGAGCGGTCCTCCGGGCTCGCACGGCCGGCGAAAAAGCCGCACGCCTGGCTCGACCAGGACATGAGCGGCATCTGCGTGCGGCGGAACCACTCGCGCGAGCGCGCGTCGGACGAGGCGAGGCATCCGCTCACCGGCGCCTCGACCATCCGCGCGAGACTGAAGTTGTTGCTGATCGCCGCAAAGCCGGCCAGCCCGTGCGATCGCGCGTACACGTTCGCGGCTTCGACGCGCTCGAGGCTCCAGTTCGATCCGCCGATGACGCGCATCCGCCCGGCCTGCCGGTGCTCGTTCAGCGCATCCACGAATTCGCCGACCGGGACCTCCAGATTATCGCGGTGCAGCATATAGATGTCCACGTAATCCGTTTGGAGGCGCTCCAGGCTCTCCATGAACTGAACGGTTAGGTCCTTCGGAGTGCAGAACGGCGTATGCGCGCCCTTGTCGAGGATGATGAGCCGCCCGCGGATGTTCCGGCTCTTCACCCATTGCCCGAGGGTTTTTTCACACGCCCCGTAGCCGTAGATCCAGGCGGTGTCGAAGCAGTTCCCGCCGGACTTGACGAAATCGTCGTAGATCACTTGCGCCCGCGTCAGGTTCTGGATCGCGCCCATGACCACGCGCGAGACCGGCGCTTCGATCCCCGGTATCCGGCCGAATTTCATCTGGCGGTCCTTTCAAACGGCAAGCGTCTGCCGGGAGCGGATATTAACCGCAGTCTGCTGATTATTCAAGAGGGCCGCGCCGCATAGGAATTTTTCCTACGCGAAGAACGGGCGCGCGCCCGATTGATTGCCGCCGCCGGTCTGATAAGATGCCAAATGTGGGGCGAGAGCTGGTCGCGAGGGAATGTGGGAAGATGCGCGGGGGGCAAACCCGGACGGCCGGATCGAAGCAAGGCGGTTCGACGTGAAAGCGTCGAGCCGTCTTCTTTTTAACGGGCATTTCGTGCCTGCGATTTGAGCGGCTCGGTCAACGTCGTCAGCGTCAGGAATGAAAGGGGCGCCAGTTCCGTCTGAACTACGCCGTCCTTGACCGCGAGGGAGTCGAGGCTCTTGAAGCCTTCCGTCTCGCTGGTGCGGAATAACCGGAGCTTCTCGATTCCGGCAGGGATGCCGGACAACGTCGCGGGGCGGGCCGCGCCGAGGTTGGCGACGTGGAGCGTGTATTCGGTTCGGTTGCTGACGCGTCCGCGAAATGCGGTAAAGAGGACCCTGGAATCACTCGAACCGGCCGTGAGCGCGTCTGCATCGGGCGGCGTGAGGTTGCAGAGATGCTGGACGATCCGGTAGCCCGGCGCGGGCCGGAACTCGAACCCGCTGCCCGACGGGTCCTTTCCGTAATCCACCATGCTGTAGTCGCCCGTGAACTCCCATCGCAGCAGGCTGCGCGGCCGCGCATAGATCAGAAGCTCCTGGTACATGCGCAGCTCGCGAAGGGCGTAATAGAAGCTTTTGACATCCCAGGGCGTGTACCATCCGCCGGCGTCCACTCCGGCCTCCATCACCAGAAGCGGCAGCTTATGTTCCTCGGCGAGGTCGGCCCATGCCGCGTAGGTTTCAGGGCTCGCTCCGCCCCAGGAGTGGAACGAAAGCGCGCCGGCATTGCGCATCGCCGCGGGGTCGCCGGCCGCCGCTCGAACGTAATCTATGCGGCCGTTGCCCGGCATGCACACGTCGCCCAGCAGCATCTTCGTCTTGAGGCCGAGCTTCTTCAGATGGTCGCCGATCCGCAGGATCGCATCGGAATGCTCCTGGGGCGAGAGATGGACCATCACTCCCCAATCGCTCTCGTTGAACGAGAACAAATCGGGCTCATCGCCATATTGTTCCTTCGCGTAGACGAGATACGAGCCGATGGCGTCCAGCACGGCGGGCCATTTGTCCGGCGCGACGGTGCGCTGACGGGCCTGCGGTCCTTTCCCCGGATCGGTGAACATCCACTCGGGCAATTGCCAGATGCTGATGCAATAAGGTATGCCGCGCTTCCGGATCTGTTGCGCGAGCAGGAACTCCTGCCGCAACAGCGTGCCGGGCCGGTCGCGGCCCTTGCGAAGATCCGCGCGTTCCTTCTCGGGCAACGCCGTGTCATCGGTCGCCGCCCACTGCTCGAGCGTCATCGAGGTTCGCGCCCAGCCGACGCGGAGGTGGTCGAGCGTGTACTGCGTCACGGGCGAAGCGATGTCCATGCAATAGTCCCCGCCGAACCCGTCGAAGCGGTAGCGCGCCGCCTGCGCGTCCAGCGACAGGCGAACGGGAGAGTGGCCGGCCTTGCCCGTGAGCTTGAGTTTCACTTCGAGCGCGGCCGTCTTGCCCGCCGGAAACGGCCCGTCGGGCGCGAAATTGACAAACGCCGTGTATTGCGGAGACCGCCACTTCCGCTCATCCTGGACGGTGGCCCGCCGGGGCTGATCGAGCGATTCCTCCAGTCGCAACGCTGCATGGGCATCCTCGAAAACGATCCGGTCGGCTGAACCCATGACGAGATGCGGCTCTTCGGGCTGGCTGGCCGGCAACGTCGCGCCGGCCGGCGCCGCCCCTTCTGAGATCAGCTCGCACTTGCCGCCTGCGAACGCGGCGATCGGAACATCGAGCCAGAAGAAAACGCCTTCGATCTTGACGTCCGCTTCGGCCGTGACTCGCAGCGACAGCTCCGCCGCGCCGCCGGCCTGGCGGAGGACCTGCTCGAACCGGTAGAACTTTCCCGGTTCAACTTCGATCTTGCCCGTCCATTTCTGCCGGTCGTCATCGCGGACAAACTTCAGGTCCGTCGCATCGGCCAAATCTGCGGACCGGCCCCATCCCAGGACATAGATGCGCAGGTTGGATTCGACGGGGAAGAGGTCGCCTTCGAGGGAGAATGCCTCAATCCTGCCGCGGCCATCGGTGAAGACGACATCGGCGGCCGTGGCCGAAACGGCCAGCAACAGGACGGCCAGAATCGCGCGCCCAATTTTTCCCATTCCTCGGCCCTCCCGAAAACGAACGGACCACCCGCAAGTTCGCGGAGCGCATTATATCCGAATGCGACCGGCCGTTTCTTGACACTTATCGGCAGGCGGCGTAACATGACTCGCGGATTGAGCTAAAGGAGTCCGACATGAAGATGCGTTTCAGCGGCATAATGCCCCAGGGCATCGAGAAACTGTTCGTCCGCGACGACCTTCGCCGCGTAATGGCGGAGTTCGGCGCCTATACCGCGCACCCGTTCGACGGGGGCAGCGACCATACGGCGGAGCTGATCCCTATCCTGCGCGAAACGGACGTTGCGTTGACGGCATGGAGCAGCCCGCGCCTGCCGCTCGAAATCCTGCGCGACAAACCGCGGCGGCTGAAGTACGTCTGCAACGTCTCCGGCGGCATCAAGGGCTGGATCCCGAAGGAATATATCGAGGCGGGAATCCTGGTGACGAACTGGGGCGACGGGCCGATGTGGTACCTGGCCGAGGGGAACCTGACGCTGATCCTGGCCTGCACGCGCGAGATGCCGCGCCTGCGCCGCCATATGCTCGAGCAGCCGACGTGGCTGTACCCGTACGCCTCGCCCTACCCGACGCTCCGCCGGAAGACGGTCGGCTTCATGGGATTCGGCGCGGTCGGGCGGCTGTTGCTCGGGCTGCTCGCGCCGTTCGAGGTCAAGGTCATCGCCTACGATCCCTACGTCCCGGCGCTGCCCGAACCGGTCGCGCGCTGCGGGACGCTCGAGGAGCTTTTCGAGCAGTCCGACGTCCTCACCCTCCAGTGCGGCCTGACGGAGGAGACCACCGGGCTGGTCGGGCGCGCCCTCCTCGACCGGCTCAAGCGCAACGCCATTTTCATCAACACCGCGCGCGGCAAGATCGTGCGGGAGAAGGAATTGATCGAGTTCCTCCGGGCCAGGCCGGACGTGTTTGCGGGGCTGGACGTTTTCGAGCAGGAGCCTCTGCCGAAGGACTCGCCGTTGCTGCAGATGGACAACGTGATCTGCTACCCGCACAGCATCTGCGAGGTGGGCGAGGCGATGTTCGCGGAGTCCGCCAGTTACGCCGCGGCCAACATCCGCGCGTTCTGCACCGGCAAGCCGGTCGTCGCGCAGATCCCGGCGGAGAAATACGACCGGATGACGTAGTGCGGCGTCCCGGAAGTAAGTTGCATAAATTCAGCCCGCGTTATCCTGCTCGTAGTGTGCCCGTCAGGGCATACGAAGCAGCGCCTGACGGCGCCACTACAAGCGGCGCGCCTCATGCTCTCGCTTTCTTCGCCTTTCCCTTCGTCGCTTCCTTCAGCAGGTTGCGGGTGAGCTTGACGTAGACGGGGAAAGCGACCTCCGGCTCTTCCAGGTCCGGTTCCCACTTCTTTTCCCACTCGAAAGACAGGTACCGGTCGTACCCCGTGCCGATGATCAGCGAGAGCAGTTTCTTCAGGTCCAACTGGCCGGTGCCGGGCAGCTTGCTCTTGATCTTCCCGTCCACCATGGCAGCGTCCTTGAAGTGGACGTGCATGAGGCAGTCGCGGAGGGCGGCGCAGGTGACCTCCGGCGGTTCCGAGAAGTAGCCGTTGGCCGCGTCCCAGCAGGCGCCGACGCGCGGCGAGCCGACGGAGGTGATGAGGGCCTTCAGGCGCGCCCCGTTCGTCCAGTCGTCGTGCGTCTCCAGCGCGATGTTGACGCCGGTCCGCTCGGCAGCCCCGGCCACGCGCTTTACCCCTTCCGCCACGCGCGCCATGTTGGCCTTCTCGTCGAGCTGCTTGGAAAACACGCCGCCGAACAGCCGCAGCGTCGGGCAGCCGATGTCCTTCGCGGTTTCCAGGAAGCATTGAGCGAGCCGGATGCTTTCCTTGAGCTTGGCCGGATCGTCCATCGTGAAACTGCTGTAGCCCATAATGGCGGCGATCTGGATGCCGTGCGAATCGAAGAGCTTGCGGATGCGCGCGCGCTCCGCAGGCGTTTCTTCCGGGCCGATGTGTTCGCCGGCGACCCCGCGCAACTCGACGCCGTCGAATCCCATCGCCTTCGCGTTTGCGGCAATCTGCTCCAGCGTCCACTTGGGACAACCGAGCGTGGCAAAAGAAAGTTTCATGCTGTCTCCTCCAAGGAATCCCTGCCGAGGGCGGCGGTCGCGTCCCAAAAGCCGGTCGAACCGGGCAGCATCCTACGCCGGCTTGAAGTGCGTGTCAAGGAATGGAAGGCCGAATTTCTCCGAGGTGCGGCGGCTTACTTACCGGCCTCGGACCTTCGGCCGAAGCGGGCGACCCATTGAGGCGTGGCGACGAAGCCGAGGCCCTCCCAACTGGCCGGATCCTTGGTGGCTTCAGCTTCAAAAAGCTTCCGCAGCGTCGGGTCATAAGGCGCCAAGGCGGTCCAGAGCAGCCCCGGCGGCACTCGCGCGGCGGGTTTTTCGCCGTCAATCCGCTGGAATTCCGGGTCCTTGACTTGCTGGTTCCACATGAGATCCCGGTTCGTGGCGATGAGGCGGGCGATGTCGTCTTTCGTGAAGACCAGGCCATGCTCCCACGCCGCCACGATCGCATCCACGTCAAGGCGGTAGTACCGGCCGTTCGGGTGCACGCCCACCCAGTGCTTAAGAGAGCCATCCGGCTTGTAGTCCCACGGCCCGGCCGGGTCCCAGTAGTTCCAGACGAAATACTTGCCATTCTCCCGGAGCCTCATGCGGGACTTCTGCACGCGCATCCACTTCTCGACCCGTTCCCGGTAGACCGGTTTGTGCGTCACGTCGTACAGGGCGATCATCCACAGGGAAATCGAGTTTTCCTTGTTGTCCGGCATGGAAACGCCGTCCGTTTTTCTCTGTTCATATCCCTCGGTCCACTTGCCGGTCTGGCGGTCAATCCCGAAGGGCGGGATGACCCAGAGCCCGCCGCCGTCCTTGGTCTCGCGCCAGGCGCCGCGCGAATCCCATTTCTCGAACGTCTGTTCGGCCAGCCGGATGTATTCCTCGGCCTTCGCTCCGTACTCCTTCTTCAGGGCCGGCGTCTTGAGAATCTCGCCGGCCATCAGCACCATGGGGCGAAAAAACCACGCATCGCCCACCTCCGTATCCGTGTAGCGCTCCTTCATGCCGCCGGGAAGGTACTCGAGGACGTCGCCGTCCTCCTCTCTGGGCCAGCCGATGTATCCGTCCGGCTCCTTGACCCCGCGCTTCACGACGGAGTCGGTCCAGTCTATGAACCGGTCCACCCACTCGCGGTCGCCCGTGGCCATGTAGCCCTGGTAGAACCCGCTCAGGAATGGGCCACCGACCACGTCGGCGATCGCCTCGCCCATGACCTGGTCGCACCAGCGGGTGCGGCTCTCGCGGAGGATGGTCTCCTTCCAGCGGCGCATCCACTCCCTGGCGAGCGCAGGATCCATGCGCGCTCCCGCCTCAGCGGCCCCTGCCGTGCTCGCTTCTTTCGACTGGCCCTGGGCGGCGGAAAAGCTGCACGGAAGAACCCACGCTAGGAGCAGTCCGCAGACCGCGCCGCCGTACAATCTATGTGACATATCGGCCCTTTCAGATCTGTTGAGTAAGCGCCTTCACTGCGTGTAGCCCAGACTCTTCAGTTGCCTGATCACTTCCGCATCCGGTCCATTCGCTTTCTCCGCACTGACCTTGGCGATTGAGGTCGGCCCCTTCGTCAGGGCTTTGAGCGCGGTCTCCGGGCAGGCTTTCTTCAGGTCCGCGTCGGCGATGACCTTCTCGCGGCCGCCTGACACATCTTCCAATTCGGCCCCGGCCAGCGTTCCGATCGTGCCCAGAAGCTTGCGATTCCCCCAGCGAACCGCTCTCAAGTTATACCCCATCATCAGCTCGCTGTAGATCAGGCGCTCGGGAACCGGCTGATCGCCCAGGATCGCGGGCGACAGATCAATCCCTTGAACCTTCGAAGGGCCCGGCATTTGGAGAAGCCCCAGCAGTGTCGGCATCAAGTCAACGTGGCTGACGTTTCCGGCAACGCGCTTGCCGGCCGGGATCACGCCCGGCAGCCGCATGATGAGCGGCACATGAAGCGCCTCTTCGTACAGGCTGTTGCCGTGGCAGAGCTTGCCATGCTCAAGAAATGCCTCGCCGTGATCGGACAATACGACCACCAGCGTCTTCTCGGAAAGCTGCAAGTCCTGAAGAAGCTGAAGGATTTTGCCGACGTGCTCGTCCGTGAAGGCGATTCCCCCGTCGTAGAGAGCCACCATGTGCGCTAGGTCCCTGATCGAGATATGCTTCGCGATGTCCTGGTCGCTCTTGCGCCTGAAGATGTCCCGGCCGTTCTCTCTGCCCTTGTAGTCGGGGTCGAATTTCGTATCGTAGGGCGCGGGCGGAATATAGTCGTTATGGCAGTCAAAATAGTGCACGAAGAGGAAAAAATGCTCCTGGGAATGCTTATTGAGCCATTCCGTGGCCAGGTCCGTGATCTCGGGATTCGAGCGGCCTTTGACCTTGAATTGCCCCCTCATCTCTCGTCTGTGGACCGATAAGTCGTCATACAACTGGAAGCCGCTGTCGAATCCGAATTGGTGAGCCAGCGCGGGCCACAGGACGAAAGCCGCCGTCACATATCCGCACTTGGCAAGGCATTGCGCCAGCGTCGGAACGCCTTTGCCCAATCGCCCGTCAATGGCCTGCACACCGTGCACGCTGGGATAAAGGGAAGTGAACATGCTCATGTGCGACGGCACCGTCCAGGACGTCGCCGCGGTCAGATTCTCAAAAAGGACCCCTTCCTTGGCCAACTGGTCGAGATGGGGCGAGGTGTCCTGGTTATAGCCGTAGCATTTCAGGTGATCGGCGCGACAGGTATCTATCGAGATGACCAGGAGATTGTACTTGATCGGCGGCGGCGCAGGCGGTCGCCGGCAGTCCAGGCAGAGAAAGGAAATCAACACCAGGCCGCCGAGGAAGCAGCGGACGCAACGCGAGCCAAGCCTGGAAAATGCCGATTTCGCGCGCCGCATCGAGAAGCCTTCCGGTACTTGAGATTGACGGAGGTTGCCCACGCCAGACACTCCGAGGGCAGCCGGCGCCGCCAACGGGATGACTTTACCACAAGGAACTGACCGCCGCAATGGTCCCGTTTCCAGCCGACCGGCGTTTTCGCGGCCTTTTCGGAGCAGCTTATGTCGTGATATTTTTCGTTGCCGTTTGGTACTCTGCGAAGTAGAATGCCGCGAAGTTGAGCGACGTGGCCACCGGCCGGCCGCCGGTCCAGGAAATTATCCGACGGATGTTATAACGGTGAGAGGGCGGTCATGACGACGGAAGAACGGCTGGAGAAAGTGGAGAAGGAATCAGCCGCGCTGAAGCGGCAGCTTCGAAGGCTGATGATCGGCGGGCCGGTCGGGCTGGCGTGCGTCGCAATCCTCCTGGCGCTGTGGGCGCGGCCGGCGGAGGTGCAGGCGCGGAAATTCGTCCTTGTGGATGAGAACGGCAAGACTCGCTCCCTGCTGGCCATGGAGCAGTTCGGGCCGAAACTGAGCCTGACCGACGCGCAAGGCAAGACCCGCGTCGAGCTGTGCGTGGTGAAGAACGGGCCGGTGCTGAACCTCTCCGACACGAACGGCGCCACCCGCGCCGGGATCGCCGTGCTGAAGGACGGGCCGGTGCTGAGCCTGGACTATGGGGAAGGCAAGACCCGCGCCCTGCTGGCCGTGGAAGAGGGCGGACCGGGCATAAGGTTGTACGACGGGAACGACAAGATCCTCTGGTCCGCGCCGTAACGATCGAGGGAACGGCGGCAGGAAACCGTTCCATCCTTTACTGCGTGTAGCCGAGGCTCTTCAGCCGGCCGATCAGGTCCGCATCCGATTCGCCCATTTTCCCCGCATCGGCCGTGGCGATCGAAGGCGGGCCCTCAGTGAAGGCTCGGAGCGCGGCTTCCGGACAGGCTTTCTTCAGGCCCGCCCAGTCGGCGATGACCTTCTCGCGGCCGCCGGCCACTTCTTCCAGTTGGGCGCCGGTCAGCGTTCCCATCCCGCCCAGAAGTTTGCGATTGCCCCATCGAACCGATCTCAAGCGAAGCCCGCTGAACGTCAGCTCGCTGTAGATCAGGCGTTCGGGAACCGGCTGATCGCCCAGGATCATCGGCGAAAGGTCAATCCCTTGCATCCGCGCAGAACCCCTCAGATGAAGGAGCCCCAGCGCCGTCGGCATCAAGTCAACGTGGCTGACGTTTCCGGCGATGCGCTTGCCGGCCGGGATCACGCCCGGCAGCCGCATGATCAGCGGCACGTGGAGCGCCTCCTCGAACAGGCTGTTGCCGTGGCGGATCAAGCCATGCTCGAGAAAAGCCTCGCCGTGATCGGACGAGACGATCACCAGCGTCTTCTCGGAAATCCCCAGGTCCTGAAGCGCCTGAAGGACCCTGCCGACGCCCTCGTCGGTGTAGGCGATCTCCCCATCGTAGAGAGCTATCATGTGCGCCAGGTCCACGACCGAGATATGTTTTACGATGTCGCCCTCGCGCTCGTAAATGTAGCGGCCGTCCTCTTTGCCCTCGTAGTCGGGGTCGAATTTCTTGTCGAAGGGCGGCGGCGGAACATAGTCGTAATGGCAGTCCCAATAGTGCAGGAAGAGGAAGAAATTCTCCCGGGAATGCTTCTTGAGCCATTGCGTGGCCAGGTCCGTAATCACGGGATTCGTGACGACCCGGTCGAGGTTGCCGCTGTTCTCCGTAACCGCCACTTCGGGTTCCTCGAACGTCAGGTCAACCGTGTAGTCGTCATAGAAACGGAAGCCGCGGTTGAATCCGTAGCGGTGGTTCAACTGCGGCCCCGTGACAAACGCCGCGGTCAGATATCCGCTTTGGGCCAGGCACTGCGCCAGCGTTGAAACGCCTTCGCCCAGGCGACTGTGGAAGGTCTGCACGCCGTGAACGCTGGGATAAAGCGAGGTGAACATGCTCATGTGCGACGGCACCGTCCAGGACGCCGCCGCCGTCAGATTCTCAAAAAGGACCCCTTCCCTGGCCAGTTGGTCGAGATGGGCCGAGGTGTCCTGGTCATAGCCGTAGCACTTCAGGTGATCGGCGCGGCAGGTATCTATCGAGATGAAAAGAAGATTGTACTGAGGCGCCGACGGTGGCTCGGCTGCGCCGGCGGTCAAGGCGGAAAGCAACGAGATCAGAATCAGGCCGCGCGAAAAGCAGCCGGCCGATCGGAAAGGAACGCCGACTCGCCTAAAACATCGGTTTGCCATCCAAGCCCTCGGGCAACGGGACATTGAACGCGCGCAGGATGGTCGGGGCGATGTCCACAAGGGAGGGCGATTGGGCCGTGCAATGTGCGTTGGTGAGAAACGTGCCCGGCACGCACGGGGCGTCCACGAGGTGATCGCCGGCCCATGATTCGTTGTTCGCCACGACCGCAGCGCCCGCCGGGCCGGCGCCCACGGCCGTCTGCCACGAGCCGCGGTAAC
>Ga0181524_10002359_pt1 | contig 19552 bp, 15 predicted proteins | sample PEATcosm2014_Bin_34_FD_119761 | JGI IMG/M metagenome (GOLD analysis project Ga0181524, IMG submission 119761) | Peatland microbial communities from MTU Mesocosm Facility, Houghton, MI, USA - PEATcosm2014_Bin05_60_metaG | ecosystem: Environmental > Terrestrial > Soil > Wetlands > Peat | place...
CGAAAATCATCGACGGCATGCTTGACGTTCTCGCCAACGCTGCGTAGGCGCTGGGGGTTCACCCGTTCCTCGTCATCCCGGGGAGTCCCTCCGCGGTGCGAAACTCCACCATTACGCAGCGAGTCCATATTCGTGGGTCAGCCCTTCGAGTCGAGAAGGATTCGGGTCGCGGAAGTCACTATTCAACGTGTAGGTGCCGAGAAACCCATCCAAGGCCCCCACCTGGAAGATCCCCGCGTCCTTGATAACGTCGTTCATCCCGTGGATCCTGGCGTCTCGATTATGCGGCGGACGACACGATGGAAGAAGACGAGCGCCAAGACGGGGAGCCTCGCTGAGCCCATCGTGCCTGGTCAAGCTAGCCATCGAGTAAGTGGACCTTTCACCGGTGACATGTTCTTCTCCACCTGCCACGGGGCAGGCCGCACGGTGAGTCGGCACGCCGCCGCCCGGCAGGTGAAGGGAGCCGAGTTGCGCGAGGAGCTGGAGCGCCGGGGAATAGCGGTGCTGGCTGCCTCAGCACGCAGGCTGGCGGAGGAGGCGCCGTTCGCGTCCAAGAACGTCGACGAGGTCGTCGCGGCCTGCGAGCGCGCCGAGCTCGCAAGAAGGGTGGCGAGGTTGCGCCCCGCCGGGGTCGTGAAGGGCTGACGGGCCATGGCCAGACTGCTCCTCGTGCACCACACCACGTCCCCCGCACTCCATTCGATGTTCGAGGCGGTGATGTCCGGCGCGACCGACAAGGCCATTTCGGGTGTCGAGGTGGTCCACCGGCCGGCGCTGGTGGCGAGCCCCTCCGAGGTTATGGAGGCAGACGGCTACCTGCTCGGCACCCCGGCCAACATCGGGTACATCTCCGGAGCGCTCAAGCACTTCTTCGACCAGATCTACTACCCGTGCCTGGAGACGACGGTGAACCGCCCCTACGCGCTCTACGTTCACGGGAACAACGACACCACGGGCGCGGTGCGGGCCGTCGAGTCGATCACGACCGGCCTCAAGTGGCGCCGTGCCCAGAACCCTGTCGAGGTGACAGGTGAGCCCACTCGGGCCGACCTCGAGGCGTGCTGGGAGCTCGGCGCCTCGTTCGCAGCTGGACTCGCGGACCTCTGACGGTGTTCGTGCCGAGAATCGGATCCCGTAGTGTCCGAAAACTCGATGTGCCCATTACGCAGCGAGTCCATATTCTGGGTCAGCCCTTCGAGTCGAGAAGGATTCGGGTCGCGGGAGTCTCTTTTCACGGAATGATCGAATCTTCGGACACCATGGGGTTGCCCGCGGGTTAAGGGGGGAGTCTCCACAAGCCTTGGCCAGAGCCGTGGATGGGGGTTTTCGGCACCCACACCTTTGTGGTTGAGCTTGCAGGCGAAGACGCCGGCCTTCGGGCCAGCGTCTCGCACAAGAGGGGTGACGGAGAGCGTGAGAGCCACTCCGCCAACTGCAAGAGGGGATTTCGAGATGATCGAGCGCCCCCTTTCGGGAACATCCCCCCTTGGGATGTCCCGAAATGCCTTGGCCAGGGTCGACGGGGCAACGGCGGGGGAGTGACCACAGGCTAAAGGCCTGAGTCACCACAATGACCTAAGCTGAGCCCGTGGATGGGATTCTCGGCACCCACAGGTGCCATCGAAAGGGGCGGCAGCTGATTGACCACGCTCACTACGTTCCGGGGCGTAGCCGACACACAACGGAAGAGACGTCGATGATGGACAATTTTCGGAGATGTGCTGGTGCGCCTGCGGCGATTCTTAGCCACTCCCCTGGAATCGCCAGACGAAGGTCATCGACATGAATGCCCTAGTCAGAGTGGGTGGATGGGAATTTCGGCACCCACAGGGTCAGTGATCCCGGCCCGGGCCGTGACCTGATAGTCGTGCCGCGCGTTACCCCACGCAACGCACGCGTTGTCGGTGTTTGCGTCAGACCGTTCCGGCAGCGATCGTGGGGTGGTGCCAGCGGGCCGTCACGTCGCCCAACGGCGACTACGTAGAGCCGGGAGGCTCGCCCGTACGATTCTGGTTCTGGCCTTGGTCGTCGGCGCGGGTCTGTGGGTTTCGGGCACGTTCACGACCTCTCGGGCGAAGCACCGCGTCGTATCCTTTCCGGTCACCCGCCAGGTCCCAGCTCTCACGACGACGCCTTTCAAGCGGATCCCGCCCGGCCCCCCGTCGGACAAACGGCGCCTCTCTCTCATCGACACGATCGGCGGTGACATCTCGCCCAAGTCGGTGGACGCATCCGACACCGGTCGCGTCTTCGCCCAAAACATGATGTACCGACACTCCGTGACCGTCTATGACAGCGCGGGCAACCTGGTGAAGACCATCCCCGACACCGTCGACATGTCCCAGTTCGGGTTCCCGGGTCACCCCGGTATTACGCACGGCGCTCCTGTCGAGGCGGCGTTCACACCCGATGCCCGCTATGCGTATGTGTCGAACTACTCCATGTACGGCACGGGGTTCGGCCCCGAGGGGAGCGACACGTGCACGCCGGCATCGGCCAAAGCTGCCGGAGACACCAATAGCTACGTCTACCGCATCGACACGCAGACGCTCACTATCGATCAGGTTATAGAGGTCGGTCTGGTGCCGAAATTCCTGGCGACCTCTCCCGACGGCAAGTGGCTGCTTGTCAGTAACTGGTGCTCGTACGACCTGAGCATCGTGAACGTCGCTGAGGCCAAGGAGGTGGCTCGCCTCCCGATGGGCGCCTATCCCCGGGGGATCGCCATCTCGCCTGATTCCTCGACGGCCTACATCGCCATCATGGGAGGCGACAACGTGGTGAAGGTCGATCTGAACACGCTTTCACGAGTGGGGTCCTTCTATGTGGGGGACAACCCCCGTCACCTGGTCATGGACCCAGCCGGTCAGTATCTCTATGTGTCTCTCAATGCTCCCGGTAAGGCGGTGAAGGTCGGTCTGGCAACTGATCAGGTGGTCGCATCGGTCTACACGGGGCAGGACGAGCGTTCCATGGCGATCTCCACCGACGGGCGGTCGCTCTATGTCGTGAACTACTTGTCGGACACGATTACCAAGTTGCGCGCTTCGGACATGTCGGTGCTGCAAACCATTCCCACCGGCGTGCACCCCGTTGGCGTCACCTACGACGCCACCACCGGAAACGTGTGGGTGGCCGTCTACACCGGACAGATCCTCGTCTTCGCCGACCGCTGACGTCGGTTCGCAAACCGGTCGGGGGTCGCGGAGAGATCAGCCGAAGAGAGTCGTGCATGTCTATGTCTCAGACCGCCTGACCAACCGCGTACGGATTTCGGGAACACCGGGCGTTCCCTTTCGGGAACACCCTTTTGGGATGTCCCCGAAATGCCTTGGCCAGGGCCGACGTTACGACCGCGGGGGAGTCGCCACGACGCCCTGGTCAGAGCCCGAGGATGGGATATTCGGCATCCACAGGCTGGTCACGCGGCGTGGGCTTGGCGCGAACGATGCCCAGACAGGACTGCTTGCCGCTCTTCAGGGTGCGACCCCCGTTGTTCCCTTGATCACGGTCAGCTGGCCGGACACAGAATTCGCCGTCAAACCATTCATTTGCAGATGCCGGACTCGACTGACATTTGATGTCCTTTAGCTAGACGACGACGCGTCCGGCTGGCGGTCGGCAGCTCCCGGTAACCGAGGAAAGCAGTAGGTCACCACGGGCCATACGGGTTCGCGTTGGCTGCCCGCATGGCAGTCACATAGCCCGCGCGCTCGTGAGCCGTCTCGTTCACGCCGGGTGGCACGGCGAGCTTCCCGCGCAGGTCGCTGACCGTGTCGAACCCCTTGCGTGCCATCCAGGCGGAGAGGCCGTCGAGCAGCACCACCGCGTGCTCGGGGCCGTGGCGTAGCAGCGACGAGGTTGTCATGACGACATCCGCGCCGGCGAGGAGGTACTTGGCGAGGTCATCCGGACCTTCGACACCGCTCGACGCGGCCAACGCTGCGTGCAGCCGTCCGTGGAGTAGCGCAATCCAGGCACGCGGAAGCCGGGCGTCCATCGGGCTGGAGAGCCCGATGCCGGGCCCCACCCCGAGCGACTCAGGGTCGATGTCAGGCTGCAGGAAGCGGTTGAAGAGCACGAGCGCGTCCGCGCCGGCCGTGTCGAGTTGCCGCGCCATCTCCCCGGTTGAACTGAAGTACGGGCTCAGCTTGACCGCGACCGGCAAGCTCACCGCTTCCTTGACGCGCTGGAGGATCTCGACATGACGCCGCTCGACCTCGCGGCCCGAGACGTTCGGGGCGCCGGGGAGGTAGTAGACGTTGAGCTCGATCGCGACGGCGCCGGCATCCTGAATCGCCCGCGCGTAAGTGGTCCACCCGCCGGGTGTGACACCGTTCAGGCTGCCGATCACCGGAATCTCGACAGCGGCTACAGCACGCTCCACCAGGCTCAGGTAAGCGCGAGGACCCCACTCGGCCCCTACCGCCTCAGGGAAGTAGGAGAGCGACTCGGCGAAGCTCTCGGCGCCGGCCTCGACCAGCTGCGCGTTGCGCGCCGCCTCTTCGGCCAGCTCCTCCTCGAACAGCGAGTGGAGCACGACCGCGCCCACCCCGGCGTCGGCGAGCCGGCGGACCCCGTCGACGGTGTGAGACAGGGGGGACGCCGAGGCGACGAGCGGATTGCGCAGAGCTAGTCCCATGTAGTCCGTGGAAAGGTCCATCAGTGACCCTTGCGGGCGTCGGCCGGGAAACGCTGAGCGGGACGCGTCGCCATCTCCTCGTAGGTCTGCCAGCGCTGCCTGACCGCCAGCTGGGCCAGACCGCCGAGTCGTTCGGCCTCGGCGGGATCGGAATTGGCGAGTGCCGAGTAGCGCAGCTCTCGACGCGTGTAGTCGGTGAGCGCGATACGCGGTCTAGGCGAGTCGAGCAAGAACGGGTTGCCGCCGGCGGCGCGCAACATCGGGTCGTAGCGGATGAGAGGCCAATACCCGCTCGCGACGGCGCGGTACTGCTGGTCGAGCCCAGTCTGCATCTCGATGCCGTGGGCGATGCAGTGGCTGTATGCGATCAGGAGTGACGTGCCGTCGTATGCCTCCGCCTCGCGAAAAGCATGCAGCGTCTGCTCAGGGTCGGCACCCATCGCGACCCGAGCCACGTAGACGTTGCCATAGGCGATCGCCTGCAGGGCAAGGTCCTTCTTCTCGACGGTCTTGCCTGCGGTGGCGAACTTGGCGACGGCACCGAGCGGCGTCGCCTTGGACATCTGTCCGCCGGTGTTCGAATACACCTCCGTGTCGAGCACTAGCACGTTCACGTTGCGCCCGCTGGCGAGGACGTGGTCGAGCCCGCCGAAACCGATGTCGTAGGCCCAGCCGTCGCCGCCGACGATCCACACGCTGCGCCGGACGAGGTGGTCGACGACGCTCGCCAGATCGACAGCCAAGGGCCCGTCCAGCGCGCCGAGCCGACGCTTGAGCTCGACCACACGTTCGCGTTGGGAGCGAAGCTCCGACTCGGAGAGTTGCGGTGCGTCGAGAATGGCGTCGACGAGCTCGCTGCCGAGTTCGCCTCGGAGTTCGCCGAGGCGTGTCCGAGCGAGCTCGACGTGGCGGTCGGCAGCGAGGCGCAGACCTAAGCCGAACTCGGCATTGTCCTCGAACAGCGAGTTCGACCACGCCGGGCCACGCCCCTCGGCATCGGTCGTCCAGGGTGTCGTGGGCAGGTTGCCGCCGTAGATCGACGAGCAGCCCGTCGCATTGGCTATCACGGCCCGGTCGCCGAACAGCCGGGAGAGGAGCGTCAGGTAAGGTGTCTCGCCACAACCGGTGCAAGCACCGGAGAACTCGAACAGCGGTTGCAGGAACTGGGTGCCACGCACCGTGCCGAAGTCCACCCGGGAGCGCTCGGCGACCGGCAGTGTCTCGAAGAACGCGATGTTGTCCCGCTCAGGCGGGACGAGCGACTCGAGGGGCGCAAGGTTGATCGCCTTACGAGTGGGGTCTTCTGGCGCCACTGCCGGGCAGGCCTCGACGCAGAGAGCGCATCCGGTGCAGTCGTCCACGTAGACCTGCAACGTGTAGGCAGTGTCGGGGAGTCCTCGAGCTCGAAGGGGTGCGGAGCGGAAAACCTCTGGCGCCATCGCCAATTGCGACTGGTCATAGTACTTAGAGCGGATGACGCTGTGCGGGCAGACGAAGCTGCAGTTGCCACACTGGATGCACAGATCGGGATCCCAGAGTGCGACGAGCTCGGAGATCTTGCGCTTCTCATATGCCGCCGTCCCGCTTGGCCACGTACCGTCCGGCGGCAAAGCGCTCACCGGCAGCTCGTCGCCGCGTCCGGCCATCATCATTGCGGTGACCCTCTGAACGAACTCCGGCGCGTCCGCGGGCACGAGCGGAGCCAGTTCGATGCTGGACGTTGCCGCGTTGGGCACCTCGACCCGCTCCAGCCCCTCGATTGAGCGGTCGACCGCCAGCTGGTTCGCCTCCACGACCTTTGTACCGCGCCGGCTGTAACTCTTCGCGATCGCCGCCTTGATCCTGGCGATTGCCTCGCCGCGCTCGAGCACCCCGGAGATGGCGAAGAAGCACGTCTGCAGCACTGTGTTGATCCGCCCGCCGAGTGCTGCTTCGCGCGCGATCTTGCTTGCGTCGATCACGTACAGTTCGATCTCCTTGGCGAGGATCTGCTCCTGGATCGGGCGGGCCAGCGCGTCCCAGAGCTCGCTCGCGGGATGGGAGAAGTTCAGCAGCAGGGTCGCGCCGTGTGCGGCGCGACCCAGGACCTCGCCGTGCTCGAGCAGTCCGAGGTGGTGGCAGCCGACGAAGCTCGCCTGGTCGATGAGATACGGTGCGCGGATCGGTTGTGGCCCGAAGCGCAGGTGCGACGCGGTCTGTGCCCCCGACTTCTTCGAGTCGTAGACGAAGTAGCCCTGGGCATATAGACGTTCTTCGGAACCGAGGATCTTGACCGTGTTCTTGTTGGCACCGACCGTCCCATCGGAGCCGAGGCCGAAGAAGATCGCTCGCAGCGTATCGGGCGGTTCGATGTCGAGCGACGCGTCGTAAGAAATGCTCGTTCCCGAGACGTCGTCGGTGATGCCGACCGTGAACCGCCTTCGTGGTTGCTCGCGTCCGAGCTCTTCGAATACCCCGGCAGCCATGCCCGGCGTGAACTCCTTCGAAGACAGCCCGTAGCGACCGCCGATGACGAGTGGCATGACCGCTAGCTCGGCGTTCGCGTGCGCCTCCGCCAGCACGCTGACGACGTCGAGGTAGAGCGGCTCCCCGAGCGAACCGGGCTCCTTCGTCCTGTCGAGCACGGCGACCCGTGACACCGTCGGCGGCAACGCGTCGAGCAGCGCCTCGGTCGGGAACGGCCGGTAGAGGCGTACCGTCACCACCCCCACCCGCTCACCTGACGCAGCGAGGTGCGCGACGGTCTCGCACGCGGTCTCAGCACCCGATCCCATCACGACGACCACTCGCTCCGCTTCAGGGTGCCCGGCGTAGTCGACGAGGTGGTATCGGCGGCCGGTTCGCTCGGCGAGGCCGGCCATGGCGTCCTCGACCAGCTTCGGCGTGCGGGCATAGAAGGGGTTCGCTGTCTCGCGCGTCTGGAAGTAGACGTCGGGGTTCTGCGAGGTACCTCGGATGAACGGGCGCTCCGGCGACATCGCCCGCAGGCGGTGCGCATGGATCAGCTCCTCGGGCACGAGCGCACGCAGGTCGTCGTCCGTGAGCAGCTCGATCGTGTTCAGTTCGTGCGAAGTCCTGAAGCCGTCGAAGAAGTGCAGGAAGGACACCCGCGCCGAGAGCGTCGCGGCCTGGGCCACTGCCGCCAGGTCGTGCGCCTCCTGGACCGAGGAGGACGCGAGCATCGCAAAGCCGGTCTGACGGACCGCCATGACGTCGGAGTGGTCGCCAAAGATCGACAGCGCTTGCGTGGCGAGCGAGCGGGCGGCGACGTGGAACACGGTCGGCGTCAGCTCGCCGGCAATCTTGTACATGTCCGGGATCATGAGCAGGAGGCCCTGGGAGGCGGTAAACGTCGTCGACAGCGCCCCGCCCTGCAGGGCACCGTGCAGGGCGCCGGCCGCCCCGCCCTCGCTCTGCATCTCGACCACGGCGGGCACGGAGCCCCAGACGTTCGTCCGCTTCTCGCTCGTCCACTGGTCGGCCAGCTCGGCCATCGGCGAGGCCGGTGTGATCGGGTAGATGCAGCAGACCTCGTTCAGTCGGTAGGCGACCGACGCCGCTGCCTCGTTTCCGTCCAGCGTGACCCGCATCAGCCGCCCTCCGGTACCATCTCGATCGCGTGCACTGGGCACTGCTCGAAGCACGTCCCGCAGCCGGTGCAGCGGTCGAAGTCGAACCGGTAGCGGTGCCCGACGCCAAGCTTGATCACCGCGTCTTCCGGACACGCCCCAAGGCAGGCGTCGCACTCGAAGCAATTCCCGCACGACAGGCACCGCGCTGCCTCGTAGCTCGCCTCCTCGAGTGACAGACCGCCTAGTACCTCGCCGAAGTCGGTGACTCTCGCGTTGAGCGCGAGCTCGGGTTGACGGCGGCGTGCCGCGTCGCCGAAGTACCACAAGTGCAATAGGTCGAACGTCGCCGACTCGTGCTTCGGGACGAACGCAGCCGTGGCACCGCGCAGCCAGGTGTCGATGTGGCGAGCTGCCTTCTTACCGTGCCCTACTCCGACGGTCACCGTGCGCTCGTCAGGCACCATGTCCCCGCCGGCGAACACACCGGGACACCCGGTCATCATCGAGCTCGACACCTTCACGGTGCCGTCATCGGTGAATTCCACGTCAGCCACTGCCTTGAGGAACGCGGTGTCGGCCTCTTGGCCCACGGCGACGATGAGGGTGTCGGCGGTGAGGTCTTCGAAACGCCCGGTTGGCTGGGGAAACCCGTTCTCGTCCAGCTCCATGGCCTCGACCGTCAGCGTCGGGCCGTCAAAGGCGGTGATCGTTCGAAGCCAGTTGATGCGCACTCCCTCGCGCTCGGCGTCCTCGGCCTCATCCTCATGCGCCGGCATCTGGGCGCGGGTGCGTCGGTAGACGACGATCGTGTCGTCCGCGCCCAGCCGACGGGCGGTCCGGGCGGCATCCATCGCAGTGTTGCCGCCCCCGTAGACCGCGACGCGCCGGCCGACCGCGGGCCGCTCACCGGAGGCGACGTTGCGCAGAAACGACACAGCGTCGACGATCCGCCCGGCGTCGCGGGCCGGGATGTCGACACGCTTGGACAGATGCGCTCCCACTGCCACGAAGACGGCGTCGAAGCCACCTTCTTGCCGCTCGGCGGCGAGGTCCTCGACCCGATGTCCGCAGATGATCCGCACACCGAGCGCCTCGATACGCTGCACTTCGGCGCCGAGCACGTCACGGGGCAGCCGGTAGGCCGGGATCCCGTAGCGCATCATCCCGCCAGGCTCGCCTCCGGAGTCGCGGATCTCGACCTCGTGGCCGCGCCGGGCCAGGTGGTAGGCCGCCGACAACCCGCTCGGCCCGGCACCGACGACGAGCACGCGCTTGCCACTGCGGGCCGGCGACGCGGGCAACGCCCAGCTCCGCTCCAGAGCGAGGTCGCCGAGAAAGCGCTCGACCGCGTGAATCGAGACCGCACTGTCGAGCTGGGCGCGGTTACAGTCGCTCTCGCAGGGGTGGTAGCAGACGCGACCGTGGATAGCCGGAAATGGATTGTCGCCGACGAGCTCACGCCACCCTTGCTCGTGGTGGCCGGCCTCGACGTGTGCCAGCCAGGCCTGGATGTTCTCACCGGCCGGACATGCGGTGTTGCACGGAGGCAAGAGGTCAACGTAGACGGGGCGGCGCACCCGGACCGGACCAGCCCGGGGCCGACCGTGCAACAGGTCCGGCAGCGGCGTGATATCTCGCCCGATCACGTCTGTGTCCTCCGCCAGCCGACGCGTCGTTCCGGCCGCCGAGCCACCACGACGACGTCACCGTCCTTGTCAACCGCGGGACCGGGTAAGTCCTCCCACGACGGCGAGCCGGGGCGGTGGTGCACGAGTGCTTGCATGGGTAGACTCCTGCGGGCGCGACGTCTGTCTTGAACGTTGCACAGCTCAACGTGCCTGCGCACCCGGCCGACGCGTTAGGGCGGAATGTTACTCTCCGGCTCGTGCTCTGCCAACGGTCGAAGCAGGCACGATATGTCGCAGAATTTTGGATGTCGTAGCAGAGCATGAGGGTGTTGGGCGCTCCAGCCAGACGGCTGTAGACCACAGAAATGCAGCTCAAAGGATTGTCGACTCTGTTTTGGCGCGGTCGAGTGGCCCGTAAGGTCTGAATACTCGACGCGTGTGGGTGCCGAAGAGCGTATCTTTCACGCAGCAAGTTCGTACTCGTGGAGGAGACTACCGAGCCTGTCAGGGTTGACGGGAACTGCTGAAAAACCCAAGCTGGTAACCCGCGCGTACGGAGGCAATACGGTGCTGCAACGGGTTGCAGGAGTCGTCGCAGTCGGGTGCGCGCTAGTCGCAGCCGCGTGCGGTCTGGTGCTCGGTACAGGGGAGGCCCCGGCCCTCGCCGCCACCTCGACTAGTTCTTCTCCTGAATCGGCGACGCCCGCTGTCTTCGCCAACCCCTCGACCGGTCTCGACGACGGGCAGCACATCCAGGTGTCGGGCTCGGGCTTCGATCCAGGGGTACAAGTCGGCATCGCCGAGTGCGAGGCCGGTGCGACCTCCGAAGCCGACTGCTACTTACAAGACGTCGGGTATGCCACGACAGACCAGAACGGTTCCTTCACCACCTCATTCGAGGTGGCACGCGTGATCCAAGTCGGCCCCGTTCCAGTCGGAGCTACCGGTGGCTCGTTGATCGACTGCGCCCAGACTGACGCCTGCGTGCTCGGGACAATCGAGTTGTCCGATTCTTCCGAAGCAGCCATCGTGCCCATCAGCTTTGACCCCTCTGTCCCTGCTCCAACGCCCTTGCAGGTGACGATCCAGCTGGCCGGGGGAACCATGCAGATCGCATCCGACGGGTCCATCACGCTCAGCGGCACGGTCTCTTGCAACGAATCGGCCACGGTCAATATCTACGTGAACATTTCGCAGCCTCAGAACGAGGTTCGAGACTCCGCGTCGCTGCCGGCTATGAGCTGTGACGCTTCGCCATCGCCGTTCACAGCCGCCATCTCGCCTACTGGCGGCCTTCCCTTCGAGTCAGGACCGGCGGACGTCCAGGCCACCGCACAGGGACAGTCCTCGAGTCCGAGTGCTACAGGCCAAGCCACAGCGAGTGCCACCCAGACGCTCACGTTGCAAGGCCCGCCCGTCAGCTCGAGCGTTCGTTACTATCTAGCGCTCGGCGATTCGCTCGCAACAGGCTTTGCCGCGGGACCGGGCCAGGGGTACACCGACGACCTGCTCGCCCATTTCCAGTCCCAGGTCTCCGGGCTGCAGCTCGTCGACCTCGGAGTCTCGGGTGAGACGACGACGAGCTTCATAGACGGTGGACAGCTGCAGGCCGCCGAGGCGTTCCTGGCGGCGCATTCGGGTCAGGTCTCCTTCGTCACGATCGACATCGGCGGGAACGACATTGTCGGATGCGGTTCCGTGACCTTGCCGGCACCCTCGTCGACGGTATGCGTGAACTCAGCTCTGACCACCATCGCCACCAATCTCCGCACGATCTTGTCGGGATTGCGCCAGGCGGGTGGAACCGATCTCAAGATCTACGGCATGAACTACTTCGACCCTTTTCTCATTGACTGGTTGCTAGGTCCCGCGGGCCAGGCCTCCGCACAGACCTCGGTGAGCAATCTTCTGGAGTTGAATGCCGAGCTCGCGTCCCTCTACACCGGCTACGGGATCCCGACCGCGGACGTGGCTACAGCGTTCCGCAGCACGGACTTCACCGACATGGTGAACTCCCCCTGGGGTTCGGTCCCAGAGAATGTCTTTCTCGCATGCTCATGGCTCGACGTGTCCTGTGAAGCCGGAGGTCCGGAAGGTTTCGGTGACGACGCCGACGCGGCCGGTTACCAGGCGATAGCCGCCGCGTTCGAACAGGTGATCGACTTGAGTTCTCCGCCCTCTACAGCTCCGGTCGGAATTCCCACCGCCCAGACCAGTCCGCCCGGAGCTGCTGCAACATCTGGCTCTTTGCCCAATACGGGATTCCCTGCCCAAGAAGTCGGACTTTTCGGCTTCCTGCTCGTTCTTCTGGGCCTCGTTGCGGTCGGTCTTTCCGCGGACCGGCGCCACGGACAGGGACTGGGACCTCGCCCCAGATGAACTTCATCTCGGGTGTCCTGCGCAGTTGCGGACACTCGGAGTCCGGACCCTGCCTCCAGTACCCAGATGTCACAAGCGAACAACAGCTCGCTCCTTCTACTCCGGGGCACTCAGGGGCGGCTTGCCAGCCCGTAGGGTCGCTGGCCGAAGCGGCGGAATCGTGGCGATCGGGTGCCGACGAGGCCCCGACCACAATGCCGGCGGAGCATCGACAGCGCGGGCGATGGCGTAGGCGGCCGCCTCGTAGTTGACCCGCCAACCCACGAAGTCGAGCCACGCTTCTTCGCTCGAGCGCTCGAGGGGAAAGTCCACTCTGGCCAAGCGGTCAATGGCGTCGACGAATTCCTCGAAGGTGAGGGCGATGCCGTCGTTTGGATCGGCCTCGTCGGGGATGGCGAAGCCACGTGCCCGGGCGATGGAGGTCAGGCAGGTGAAGCCGCCCCGCAGACACAGCCGGGCCGATATTGCACTAGGAGCGTCGGGCAACAGCGACAGATAGAGCGCGGTGGCATCGAGCACGGCCAATTGTGCAGTCACCCATGAGGAGAGCGGTCGTGGGGAGCGGAAGTTGACGAGGGGCAGGTAGGTGGTGTGGCTCTCGGCCACGTCGGCCGACCAGCGCTCCCACTCCACAAACAACTCTGGGAGCTCTACTACGGCGGAGACACCGGTGCCCAACCCATAGTGGGTACGGACCAGCAGTTCCGGACCCCAAGAAGGTACCCCTGCTCGGGAGTCCAGCAACGTTACGAGCGCTTCGCGCCGGTTGAAGGCAGAATAGAGCGTGGGGAGGTAGCCGATCTGGAGGGCCACCGTGCCCAGACCGGAGAGGGCGGCGAGGGAGTCCAGTGCTGCCACAGGGCTGGAGCGAGGTGCCAGGTAACCCAGCGTGCACAGCGCGGACCCGGCCTGCTCCAAGGCGCCGTACAGCCCCGCGGTGCCCACGAACGGCCACATCAGCAGCCCGAAGCCAACCTCGAAGGCCGCCAGCCACGCGACGATCTGCAGGATGAGTTGAATCGCAGCCTGGGCGGCCAGAATCCGATAGCGCGGCTCGTAGGAGTCGAAGTGGTCAGCGATGAAATGGAAGGTCACATCGACGGCGATGGCTACGGCTCGGGGGAGCAGGCTGCGGATCCGGCGGGGGACGACGACTGTGCCGATCACGCTCCATCCGGTGGCGAGAATCAGGAGCGCACCAGCCGCCGCCGCCAGGTCACGGCCGAAAACCATGACTCAGCTTCCCACGGATCATCCGAGTGGTGACCACGATTTAGTCGGGCCCCAGTAGTTTTGCGGGTTCGCCGATCACCGACAACACCACGGGTCCGCCGAGATATGTGGCTGCGCCCAGCAACTCCCCGAGGATCTCCTGAACCTTCGCATGCCGCCACGGGGTGCGACGTAAGCCGCGAGTTCACCAAGCTCCGCGACAGCAGGCGCATCAAGCTGTTCTTCTTTATGACATTGATTTATGACATTGACCGGCTACAACCGCTGGGTCATCAGGCGCTGGCAACGTGACCACCACCTCCTTGATCCGTCCGATCCCGAGGCTTTCCTACCCAAGCCCGTCCGTCGCGCACCGCGTCGGAGTCGAGCACGGCGCTACGAGGATCTACCTTCCCCCGGCGGCGCCGGACTGGCTGCCTGACTAGTTCGGACCTGGCCCGCGGACGTTGCCGCGCCCGCACAGGATCGAACATCTCATCACCGCCCCTGAGAGAGCGCGCGCAGCAGTCTGAGTTGCTACTGCGGCACAGGGGAGAGGCGGGAAACCCTTCCGGGCCTCCAGCCACCTCCAACAGGGCATGTTCTGCGAACACGTTCCTCTTTTTCCGCGAACACGCCTTGGTTGGTTGGTGGGATGTTCCTGAAATGCCTTGGCCAGGGTCGACGTTACGACCACGGGGGAGTCACCACAGGTTGAGGAGGGGAGTCGGCACAACGCCCTGTTCAGAGCCCGTGGATGGGATTTTCGGCACCGACACGGGCTTTACACGGAAACAGACAGTCAGACCGAGGCGACCCAGCCCGAATGCATCACGCACCAGGCCCACAGTCGAGTCTGGTCCGCGGCAGCGTCAGCTGGCCGGGTCCAGGGAAGCTTGTGCTCCCACCGGCGTCGCCGGTCGAGCCAGAAGCAACCGCTCTCATTGGCGACCTCGGAGGCGCTTGACAGCCACACGATTGTGTCGGCGCCTTGTCTTGGCGAACGCAGAAGCGGGCGCATGACCCGGTGGAAGCCGGGCAGTGACGATCGAACGCCCGGGGTGTCGGCCCAGCCAGGGTGCATGGCGTGGAAGACGACGGTCGAGGGATCGACCCGGCGAGCCCATTCGTGGTTGAGAACCAGCTGGGCCCTTTTAGCGCGCGCGTAGGCGATGACGCCGTCGTAGTCGTCGGGGCCCATCTCGAGCCGGTCGAGGTCGAACCGCTGGGAGTACATCCCTCCCGACGAGACTGTCACGACCCTCGCCGGACACGCTCGGCTCAACAAGGGAAGCAAGAGTCCCGTCAAGAGAAAGGGGCCAATGAGCTGTGCGGTGACCGTGAGTTCCGTTCCGTCGGGAGCTATCTGGCGCTGGCGCGTCAGAGCGCCGGCGTTGTGGATGAGAACGTCGAGGGACTCGCACTCGTCGGCAAGTCGGCCGGCCACGTCGCGCACCGAATCGAGGTCGGCCAAGTCGGCGATGGCATAGCTGACGTCGTAGTTTTCACTCGTGTCGACGATGGCGCGCCGGGCGTCTCTTGCCTTTTGTTCATTTCGTGCCACGAACCGAACCGATGCCCCCAGTGATGCCAGGCGGGTGGCAACTTCGTGACCAAGCCCTGAAGTGGCCCCCGTGACGAGGACCGCCTTTCCCTTCATGGAGGGTGGCTCATGCCAGTGACCCAGTCGGTTCCGCACGCCGTAGCCGATCCTCGAGAAGCTTCCGACCACGGTTGCCTCGAGCATCTTGTCGACGACGAACTCGGTTGTGCTCACCGGTTGAGCTCCCGTCGCAGCCCCCCGCGGGCGCGATTGCCAATGTGACCGAACACCAGGGAGAGGAGCGGGCCGGCGAGACGAAGCGCACCCCGGGCTTGAAGGTTGGCGTCATAGGTGACGTCGGTTCCGCTTGAGGTGACAGTGAAGGTGATCTGGTCGACGGAACGGATCATGGCGCTGTCGGCCGTGAGCACAACGCGTCGGCAAGGCTCGTACTCGGTGACTTGGTAGTCCAGCGGGATCCGCCTCCCGAGGAACGTTGCCACGATCCGGAACTTGGAACCGGGCCCAATCGGGCCATCGGTCAACCGCTTGGCCTCGATGACGCTCGGATCCCATTCAACCGCGCTGGAAAACTCGGCAAGGTAGTCGAAGGCTTCTTGGATGCTTCGGCGAGAGTGGATGGTCGTGTGGTAGCGGGCCATGGCTCCTCCGCGGCGATTCCTCATGAGTTTAACGCTGAACTAAGTTTATGGCTCCCGACGACGAAGTTGCCGGGAAACAGACCCACCGAGGAGCGACAGAATCGTGAGAATCGCCATCGTGGGAACTGGGGTATCCGGCCTCACGTGCGCCCATCTCCTGCACACTCGACACGACGTCACTGTCTTCGAGGCCGACGATCAGCCCGGTGGGCACGCCAACACGGTGACCGTTCGGCTGACAGAGGGCGAGCATCGGGTGGACACCGGTTTCATCGTTTACAACGAGCGCAATTACCCGCACTTCACCCGGCTGCTGACGGAACTCGGCATCGCCACGCGTTCCAGCGACATGAGTTTTAGCGTGTCCGACGAGGTGGACGACATGGAGTGGCGAAGTTCGTCGCCCGCGACAATGTTTGCCCAACCGCGCAACCTGGTGCGGCCGTCGTTCCTGCGCATGCTGGTTGACATAGGGCGGTTCAATCGTGGGGCCCGGCGTCTTCTCGAGGCACCGATCGACGTCGACTACACGCTCGCCGACTTTCTCGCCGAGGGGCGTTGGTCGCGATCTTTTGTGGACTGGTATCTGATCCCGATGGGATCGGCGATATGGTCGGCTGACCCGTCGGTATTCACCCGCTTCCCGGCGGCCGCCTTTGTTTCTTTTTTCAACAACCATGGTCTCCTCGGTCTTGGCAACCAACCGGAGTGGCGCACCGTCGTGGGCGGGTCGGCGATGTACGTAGATGCCATCGTCGGGCCACTCGGGCGGAAACTTCGGCTCTCGACGCCCGTGTCGAAACTGGGCCGCCGCAATGATGACGTCGAGGTCACCACCGCCACTGGAGACGTGGATCATTTCGACCACGTCATCATCGCCACTCATTCCGACCAGGCGTTGCGCATGCTGTCGGACCCCACCCAGGTCGAGCGGGAGATTCTTGGCAACATCGGGTATCGGCCCAACGTGGCCACTCTCCACACCGATGCACGCCTATTGCCTCGCCGCCCACGTGCCCGAGCAAGCTGGAATTGGCACCGACGCCCGGGCATCACAGCCCCGACGCTCACCTACGACCTCAGCCGGCTGCAGGGCCTGACGTCGGAGGTGCCGATCTGCCTCACACTGAATCGACCTGAAGCGATCGACCCCGGCCGGGTCGTCGACACGATGACCTACTGGCACCCGGTGTTCGATTCTGCGGCTATGCGCGCGCAGCGCCGGCACGCTGAGATCAGCGGGCACGCCGGCATCTCCTACTGCGGCGCGTATTGGGGGTTCGGGTTCCACGAGGACGGCGTGCAGAGCGCGCTCGGGGTATGTCGCCAACTCGGTGTCTCGTGGCCCGGGGTGTGTCGATGAGAAGCGGCATCTACGCGGGGCTCGTGACCCATCGCCGCTATGGGGATGTCACCCACGGATTCCGATATCGGGTGACCTTGCCCTACCTCTTCCTGGACGAGATTGACGAAGTCGCGGGACTCCACCCCATGTGGTCGGCACGGCGGCCGAATGCCGTCTGGTTTCGGCGAGCCGACTACCTGGGTGACCCCGCTGTCGCACTCGACCGAGCCGTGCGTGATGCGGCCGAAGAGCGCCTGAGTCGTCGCCCCTCGGGCCCCATCGCCGTGCTCGCTCACCTGCGTACGTGGGGCTGGCTGTTCAACCCCATCTGCCTCTACTACTGCTTCGACTCAAGCGGCACACATGTCGACTTGCTGCTCGCCGAGGTGACCAACACGCCCTGGCACGAGCGCCATGTGTACGCACTCGATGGAGGGGCCGACCCGCACCGGTTCCCGAAGGCCATGCACGTCTCACCGTTCCTGGGAATGGACCACGAATACGTAATGTCCTGGTCGGTCCCGGGTGATCGCATTTCGGTGCGCCTCGGCAACCGCCAAGGGCCCGAGCGGCTCTTCGATGCCAGCTTGACCCTGCAGCGCCACGAGCTATCACGCCGGGAGTTGGGACGTCTGGTGTGGCGACATCCGTTGCAGACCTACGGGGTGTCGGCCCACATCTATCACCAGGCGATGACTCTTGCCCGAAAAGGTGCGCCCTTTCACCCGCACCCCGGGCGAGATGACGGCCGAGCCACTGTGCGAGCAGCCCGTGGCTGACACGATCATCCCGCACTCGGCAACTTCCGGTGATCGCCCCGGGGTGGGCACGCGACTCGCCGCCTTGCTGGCGAAGGCGCTGGCACGCCGGATGCGTTGCGGGACCATCGTCTTGGTCGACGAGGCGGGTGCACATCGTTTCGGCTCGGATGAGCCGACCGTCCGCGTCACCGTTCACGACCCCCGGGTCTATAGGGCCCTCATCCGCTCTGGATCGGTGGGACTCGGGTCAAGCTACGTCGACGGATGGTGGGACTGTGACGACGTCACCACTCTCGTGCGGGTTTTGGAGCGGAACCTGGCGGGCTTCGGGCGCGTGGCGGACCGGATCGGACGCGCCGTGGCGCCCGTGTTGGCACCGGTTCACCATGTCGGGCTCACGGACAAGGACAGGGACCGCCTCAACGTTCGGGCCCACTACGACCTCGGGAACGAGTTCTTCGAGCTGATGCTCGACGAGACGATGGCGTACTCGTGTGCGTTCTTCGAGGATCCCACTATGTCATTGGCCGAGGCGTCCAAGGCGAAACTCGACCGTATCTGCCGCAAACTCGGGCTCGGCCCGAACGACGATGTGGTCGAAATCGGTTCGGGCTGGGGGAGCTTCGCGGTGCATGCCGCGTCTCGCTTCGGTTGTCGGGTCACGACGACCACGATCTCCGACGCCCAGTACGAGTACGCGGCCAAGCGCGTGGTCGATACCGGGCTCAAAGACCTGGTGACTGTCCGCAACGAGGACTACCGCGACCTCGATGGCGTCTACGACAAGTTGGTATCCATCGAAATGATCGAAGCCGTTGGTTGGCGTCAGCTTGACACTTTCTTCTTGACGTGCGCGGGGCTGATCCGGCCGGAGGGTCTCATGGGGCTGCAGGCGATCGTGATCGATGACCGGAGCTACGAGCGTTCCAAGGGCCGCGACGACCTGGTGAAGCGTCTCGTGTTCCCTGGGGCCTTTCTTCCTTCGATCGAGGCGATCGCCCGCTCGATCACCGCCCGAACAGACCTGCGCATCGTGGACCTCGAAGATATCGGTCGCCACTACGCCGAGACCCTTCGTCGCTGGAGGGAAAACGTCGAGGACAATGCTGGGGCCGTCGGGGCGCTCGGCCTCGGCGAGGCGTTCGACCGCCTGTGGCACATATACCTTTGCTACTGCGAAGCTGCCTTCCTCGAGCGCCACGTCAGCGATGTCCAGATAGTGCTGGCTCGGTCGCAATGGCGGGGCCAACTGGGCCAAGGGACGTTTCGTAGTTAGGCGAAGTCGCGCAAGGGGCAATCGTGCAGACCGGCCCTGGTCGTGTCTTCCACGGCCTGGATGGCACTGGCGGCGTCCAGGTCAGACCAGCCGTCGTGTGGGTGCCCATACTCTTATCTGGATGGGTTGACTAGGACTTTTTCCTAGCGTGAGCCGAGAGCGACGAACTGGCTCGAACTTGAGGCGTGGGCACCGATCGAATTTTCGGGCACTACGGATACCAGCCGGCTGTCTACGTACGGCATTGTCGTGTCTGCATGGCCCTTTGTGACTGAGCTGACACGCGAAGACGCCGGCCCGAGGGCCGGCGTCTCGCATCAAGAGGGGTGACGGAGAGCGTGAGAGCCGCTCCGCCACCTGCAGGAGGGGATTTCGAGATGATCGACCGTCCCCTTTCGGGAACATCTGTGAAGCCTCGGTACCCGAGCGACGTTGTGGCTCCGGCTCCTGGACGACAGCGAGTCGAAGGTTCTAGGCCGCATTGATGCGGTCCGGTCTACCACCGGGGTTGCCCAGTGCACCGTGCTCC
>Ga0181524_10002360_pt1 | contig 19552 bp, 18 predicted proteins | sample PEATcosm2014_Bin_34_FD_119761 | JGI IMG/M metagenome (GOLD analysis project Ga0181524, IMG submission 119761) | Peatland microbial communities from MTU Mesocosm Facility, Houghton, MI, USA - PEATcosm2014_Bin05_60_metaG | ecosystem: Environmental > Terrestrial > Soil > Wetlands > Peat | place...
ATCAGGTTCGGCATGACGCCGACTTCCCTGACGTGGCCGAAGACCTTGCGAACCCGCTTGCGGCCGGTGAATGTCTGCGCCATGTCGCTCCTCAATCCAGGCTTGCCGCCGAACCCCGCGCCGACGCCCCTTGGCAGGAGGGCGCCGAGCCAGGACGGCGGGCGATGCGGGCCGGAGGCCCAAAATCCTTTGTCGCGCGTCGCGCATGACCTCCGCTCAGCCGATCGGACCGAAGGCCGGCCGGCGCAAAGCCGAACACGCGAACGCGTTTTTAAACAGCTGAACGGCCCCAAGCCGAAGCCGGGACCGTTCGATTCACGCGCAGGCCCGAATGAGGCCCACGGTTTCTATTTGAGCTCGACCTTCGCGCCGGCTTTTTCCAAGGCGGCCTTGATCTTCTCGGCCTCTTCCTTGGAGACCCCCTCCTTGACCGGCTTGGGAGCGCCCTCGACGAGATCCTTGGCCTCCTTGAGGCCGAGGGAAGTGATGGCGCGCACTTCCTTGATGACTTCGATCTTCTTGTCGCCGATGGCGGCCAGGACGACCGTGAATTCGGTCTGCTCTTCCACCGGCGCGGCCGCGGCGGCGCCCGGCGCGGCGGCGACCGCGACCGCGGCGGCGGCCGAGACGCCCCACTTGGCTTCCAAGAGCTTGGCGAGCTCCGCCGCCTCGAGGACGGTCAGGCTCGACAGTTCGTCGACGATTTTTTCGAGATTAGCCATTGTTGTCGTTCCTATATGGTTCGAATCAGGGATTTGTGAAGAGCCTTACGATCAGGCTGCGTCTTTGGCGGCATAGGCCCCGATCACCCGGGCGACCTTGGCGGCGGGCGCATTGGCGAGCTGCGCCAACTTGGTCGCCGGGGCGGCGATGAGCCCGAGCAACTTGGCGCGCAGTTCATCGAGCGAGGGCAAGGTCGCGAGCGCCTTGACCCCTTCGACGTCCAGGGCCGTCTTGCCCATGGCGCCGCCCAGAAGCACGAATTTCTCGTGATCCTTGGCGAAAGCCACGGCTGCCTTGGCCGCCGCCACCGGATCGCTGGAATGGGCGATCAGGGTCGGTCCCTTGAGAAGGGGGCCGATCGAGGCGACGTCCGTGCCTTTGAGAGCAATCTGGGCGAGGCGGTTCTTGGCGACCTGAACGTGCGCGCCCGCCTGCCGCATCTGCTTGCGCAGACGCTGCATCTGGGCCACGGTCAGGCCGGAATAGTGCGCCACGACCACGACCGAAGCCTTCGAAAAGACTTCGTTCAAGGACGCGACGGCCTCCTTCTTTTCCGCTCTATCCACGGTGCTTTCTCCGGTTGGCGGGAATGTCCCGCCTCCTGCACATGTCGCGCCCGCCCGTCTTTCTCCAAGAGAAAGCGGCCGGTCACGACGACTTGCGCCTGTCCCCGGAGCTGGGCTTTAGCGCCCACCGCCGGACAGATGGTTCGAACCGCACGCGCCGACCGGCTCGTTTGAGAGCCGCCCGACGAAAAATCGGTCTTCCCCGTCTATGCAGGCCCCCTTGAACCCCTAATTCGCGGGAGGGAATTAAGCGGCGCTCCCGCAAACGGGAAGCGCGCGCGCCGGCAGTCTCGGACAGGACAAGGCCGGACGAGACGCGAGGGGAGCCCCCGTGTCCTCCGGCCTATCCACCGCTCTCGCTTCGACGCTCCCTTAAAAGGGTCTCGACAAAGCGCAGCGGAAGCCTTTGATGATCATAAGGGGTCGCATCGCGCCGCCGACCCCAGCGCGCTGTTTAGCCGGATCGAGCGCTCCTGCCAAGAGGCTTGACGAAAATTTTTGTTGCGCCGCGAAGGGAGCTGGGCATGGCAGCGCCGCGCCGCATTCTTTTTACACGCCGCAGGCGCATTAAGGATTGGGCGCTCCGCCGCCCGCCTCGCCAGATAAAATTCCGGCCCGTCCGCCGCAAGAGCGCGCTTGATTTATTTTCTGCGGCGCAAAACACTCGCCGGCCTGGGGGAAAGGCGGCCAGGCGCCCTCCCCGCTGGAGTGGAGCCGATGAAAATCGCCGAGCTGAAGACCTTCGTCGTCGGCAATCCGCCGCCCAGCTTCGGCGGGCGCTATTTCCTGTTTCTCAAGCTCAAGACCCAGTGCGGGATCGAGGGCGTCGGCGAGGTCTATACCGCGAGCTTCGGCCCGGCGGCGATCGAGGCGATGATCGCCGACGTGTTCCAGCGCCACGTCATCGGCGCCGATCCCTTCCGCATCGAGGCGCTGTGGCGCAACGTTTACGGACGCGGCTATTCCGGACGCCCGGACATTTCGCTGATGGGGGTGCTGTCGGGCTTCGAAATGGCGTTTTGGGACATCGTCGGCAAGGCGGTGGATAAACCCGTCCACGCGCTGCTCGGCGGTCTCGTCCACGAGCGGCTGCGCAGCTACACTTATCTCTATCCCGACGAGCCCGGCTCGCACGCCTATTCCGACAGCCCCGTCTATCGCGACCCCGACGCGGCGGCGGCGCGCGCGCTCAAATACGTCGCGCAAGGCTTCACCGCGGTGAAATTCGACTGCGCCGGCCCCTACTCCACCTTCGATCCGCGCCAGCCCAGCCTGGAGCGGCTCGCCCTGAGCGAGGCCTTCTGCAAGACCTTACGCGCCGCGCTCGGCGATTGCTGCGATCTGCTGTTCGGCACGCACGGGCAGTTCACCGCCTCGGGCGCGCTGCGCCTCGCGCAGAGGCTGGCGCCCTATTCGCCGCTGTGGTTCGAGGAGCCGACGCCGCCCGAAATGCCGGAGGAGATGGCGCGCGTCGCGGCCGGGTGCCCGATCCCGATCGCCACCGGCGAGCGGCTGACCACCAAGTACGAATTCGCGCGCGTGCTCGCGACCGGCGCCGCCTCGATCCTGCAGCTCAACCTCGGCCGCGTCGGCGGCCTCCTGGAAGCCAAGAAGATCGCCGGGATGGCCGAGGCGCATTACGCCCAGATCGCGCCGCATCTCTATTGCGGCCCCGTCGTCGGCGCCGCCAACATCCAGCTCTCGGCGTGCAGCCCGAATTTCCTCATCCTCGAAAGCATCGAGCGCTGGGACGGCTTCCAGGCCGAGCTGTTGAAGAAGCCGATCGTCTGGGAGGACGGCTACGTCATTCCGCCGAGCGAGCCCGGCCTCGGCGTCGAACTCGACGAGGAGGTCGCCAGGGCGCACCCCTATACGGGCGACGCGCTGCACCTCGTGCCGACCTTCGCGCCGGTCGGGCGGGGGGATTGAGGGGGAGCGCGCCGGGTCGGGCGCCGGCGCGAGCGTTGAGCGCAGCGAGCCGGACCGCCTTCACAGAATCGCGTCGATCCCTTTCTTGTCGGCAAGGGCGAGAAGTTTGAGAGAAGGCCCGCTCGGGCGCACTTCTCCGCGCTCCCATTTGCTGACGAGAACCGTGCTGACGTTCAACGCCAGGGCGAAGGTCGCCTGGCTCATATGCGATTTCTCGCGAATGAGTTTGATCGCTTCGGGTCTGAGAGTCTCCACGGGGGTCAGGCAGCTCAGATCGAAACGCCGCATAGTGGCTTTGTCGATCACGCCGACGTCGTGGAGGTCCTTCGCAACCGCGTGAAGCGATCGGAGCGCGTCGCTCCGGTAGCGCTTCGTCTGGGTCATATTTCCAATTCTCTCCATCCTTTTTCGGCGCCCAGCTCCATAAGCTTCGTTTCCGTCAGCTTTTCCAGGCCCCGGGCCAATTCCCTGTATTCAGCCAACTCAGAACGCGTCAGATTGGCTTCGGCGCTCTTTGAGAAGACGTGCAGGAAAATCGCAACTTCTCCCCGCTTATAAAAGACGACCGCTCGCAGCGCTCTCGCCGCGCCTTGTCCACGTCTTGGAATTCTTTGTTTGATCAGCCTGCCGCCGAGGTTCGCATCGATAAGCCCGCTTTCGGCCCTTCGTATCGCTTCCCGGCAGTCCTCGTCCGATACGCCCTCGCTTTTTGCTTTACGCTGAAATGATTTTGGCAGGTAGGCTCGCATTTCGGCCTCTCATGCCTCGCTTGGAAGGCGGTTCGTGTTTCCGTCGCATCGCAGTTCTCCCTGGCAGGGCGGGCACGATCGCCCACACACAATCTATAATACTCGCTATCATATCTCAAGAGGCTTTTTCGCCGTCTCTGCGGCGGGCGACGCAGCACGCGCGACTGCTCCGGACGGGGCCAAGGCGCGCCGTATAGACGGAACGCGCCGGCTTTCAGAGCGGCGCTTCAGCATTGCGCGCCGGCCGGAAATGGCGCAATCTCAGCCGAAAATCGGCATCTTTCGGGACAACGCCGGCCGAGGCGAATTCACCATTGAGGAGATCGTACCGCGCCCCGCATCAAGGGGGCGACGCGACAAGCACGCGAGGTTCACATGCCCAAGGTCAAAGCGAATGGCATCACCATCAACTACGAGAGCCAAGGCGCCGGCGAGCCGCTGGTCCTCATTCCCTATCTCGCCGCCGACAACGCCTGCTACGCCTTCCAGGTCGCCGATTACGCCAAGCGTTTCACCTGCATCAGCCTCGACCCGCGCGGCGCCGGCGAGAGCGACAAGCCGGACGGCGTCTATTCCATGGAATTGTTCGCCGACGACGTCGCCGCCTTCATGGCGGCGATCGGCGTCGAGCGCGCGCACGTCAGCGGCGTGTCGCTCGGCGCGGCGACAGGAATGTGGCTCGCCGCCAAATATCCGGGCCGCGTCAAATCGCTGTCGCTGCACAGCGGCTGGCCCAAGACCGACCCGTTCCTCAAGACCGTGGTCGAAGGCTGGCGGAGCATCGCCAAGGGCCTCGACAGCGTCCAGGAAATGGTGATCCAGGGGATATTCCCCTGGTGCTTCACGCCTGAGCTCTACGCCGCCAAGCCCGATTACATCGACGGGCTCGCGGCGTTCGTGCGCAGCCGGCCCAAGCAGCCCTTCGACGCCTTCGTCCGCCAGTCGGGCGCGGTGATCTCCCACGACGCGCTGGCCCAGCTCGCGCGCATCGAGGCGCCGACCCAGATCACCTTCGGCCGCCACGACCTCGTCTGCTCGCCGCGCTTCGCCGACGCGATGAAGAGCGGCATAACCCAGAGCGAGCTCACGGTGTTCGAAACTTGCGCGCACGCCGCCATCTATGAAAGCGTGGCCGAGTTCAACGAGAAGACGTTGAGCTTCCTGAACCGCCATACGGGTTAGCCAGGCGGGCCGACGCCGCTTGCTCCGCGGCGGCCTCTCCGCCGCGGCGTCGCGCCCGTCCCGTCGGGCGCCCGCCCCTACCCGAAGCGGAACGCCGAAATCACCTTGCCGCCGATCGCCTCGCGAAAACTGTGCTCGCCCGCGCTCGTCCCGGCGGCGCCTGCGACGACCATCAGCGGGATGAGGTGCTCCTCGCGCGGATGGCACGCGCGGGCAGCGGGCGCTTCCTTCCAGCCGATCAGGCGCCGCTCGCGCGTCTCGGGATCGCAACGCGTCACGGTCTCGTCGAGCCAGGCGTCGAAGGCGACCGAGGCGCGGCCGTCGCCGTCCCAGAAGCTGCCGAGATCGTGATAGCTCATGCCGCTGCCGGCGATGACGACGCCATCGTCGCGCAACGGCGCCAGCGCCTTGCCGATGGCGATGTGGCGCGCCGGATCGAGGTCGCGCTCGATCGACAGCATGACGACGGGAATTTGCGCCTTCGGGTCGACGATCAGGAACGGCACGAAGACGCCGTGGTCGAAGCCGCGCTTGTCGTTCTCGCCGACGGAGAGGCCCGCCGCCTCCATGAGTCGCTTGACCTCGGCGGCGACCTTCGGCTCGCCCGGCGCGGGGTAGCTCAGCTCGTAGGTGTGGGCGGGAAAGCCGTAATAGTCGAAAAGCATCCCGGGCGCCTTCGCGGTGCTGACGGTGGCCCTCGCCTCCTCCCAGTGCGAGGTGACGACCACGAAGGCCTTCGGGCGCTCGGGCAGACTGGCGACGATGCCGGACAGATAGTCCCTGAGGCCGTCCCAGGCGTGCGGCCCGAACGGCGGCGGAAACTCCATCCAGAAGCACGGCCCGCCGCCGTGCGGCAGAAAAATCGTGGGTTGGCGAGCGTTGGTCATGAGCCTCTCGAAAAGTCGCTTCGTCTCCGGCGGCGACCGGCGCCGCGTTACGCGTGAGATAGGCGCAAGTCCATGGGCTGCATAAGTAGTGCGTCCTTGCACAAACGCAAGCGCCTTGCGCCCTGCGGCGGCGCGGCGGCGGCGGCGCCGAACCCACGTTGACGCGGCGCAATGACGACAATCCGGATCGGCGCCACCGTGCTGGCGCCACGCGTGAAAGGGGGGACGCGCCCATGCAGACGTCGCTCTTCGTCGCCAAACTGTTGGGGCCGGTTTTTCTCGTCGTCGGCGCCGCGCTGCTGAGCCGGCCCGAAGCGTTTCGCGCTCTGCTGCGCGAGTTCGTGGCGAGCGGCGTGCTGATGTATCTGGCCGGTTTTCTCGGCCTGCTCGGCGGCCTGGCGTTGCTCATCGTCCACAACGTCTGGGCGCTCGACTGGCGGCTCGTCATCACGCTGATCGGCTGGGCGAGCCTCTTTCGCGCGCTGGTGACGATTTTCCGGCCACAGGCCATCGTATCGATCGCCGACAGGCTGATCGAATACAAAGGCGCCTTCCGCGCCGCCGCCGTGATCGACCTCGTCATCGGCGCGGCGCTGAGTTATTTCGGCTATTGGGCGTAGCGGCTCACAGCAATCCCGCGACGCCGCCGTAGAGCCCGACGGCGATCACGACGGCGCAAACGCCGATCAGGAAGGCGAGATAGAGGCCGCGCGGACGCAGCGGCGCGGGTAGCGCTTTGACCGCCAAAGCCACGAGGAAGCCGATCACCAACGGCAGCAGGAAGGCGTTGAGAACCTGCGCCGCGATGTTCAGCCACACGAGGTCCGGCGCGAAGCCGACGAGGGCGGCCGAACCGACGACGGCGAGCGCATAGACGCCGTAGAACCATTTTGCCGCGAACGGATGATGTTCGAGCGAATGCTTGTAGCCGGCGATCTCGCCCACGCCCCAGGCCAGCGCCAGCGAGCAGACGATGGCGGCCACCAGCGAGGCGCCGAGCACGCCGGCGCTGAACACCAGGCGTCCGAAACTCTCGCCGAGCAGCGGCGACAGCGCGGCGCTGATCTCGCCGACGCTGCTGAGCCCCGCCGAGGCGCCGCCCGAAGCCAGCGTCGCCGCCGCGGCGACCAGCACCGCGCCCGTCAGGCACTGTGTCAGCGCGGCGCCGAACGCCGTATCCCAGCGGGCGGCGGCGAGGTGATCGGGCCGTAGCTTCTTATCGGCGATGGCGGACTGTTGATAGAAGATCATCCAGGGATTGAAGGTCGCGCCGATGACCGCCGCCGTCAGATACAGGAATTCATGGTTGCCCAGCGGCAGGTCGACGACGTCCTTCGCCAAGATTCCGAGATTTGGGTGCGCCGCCCAGGCGACGGCGAAGAAGGCGAGCTCGAACAGGCCGACGACGATCGCGGTGCGCTCGACGCGCCGGTAGGAGCCGGTGGCGACGACCGCGAGCAAGGCCGCTGCGGAGAGGGGCAAGGTGAACCCACGAGACAGGCCGTAGAGTTCTCCGATCCCCGCCACCCCGGTGAATTCGGTGATCAGCGAGCCGATCACCGCCGCCGCCAGGCCCGCCGTCGACAGCCACGCCCATCCCACGCCGAAGCGTTCGCGGATCAGTTCGCCATGACCGCGCCCGGTGTGAAGCCCGAGCCGCACCGTCAATTCCTGCACCATGTAGAGCATGGGAATGAGCAGCAGCAGCAGCGGCAGCAGCCGATAGCCCCATTGCGCGCCCGCCTGGGCCCCCGTCACCACGTTGCCGGCGTCGGTGTCGGCCAGCATCACCAACAGGCCGGGTCCCCAGACCGCGATCCAGCCGAGAGGGGCGACGGCTTTGGTTCGCGGTCGGGCTACGCCGTCCATTCCCCTGTTTCCTCCCAAGAGTCGGCCAAATTCATATAGGCCGGCGCCGGGACCGGCAAGGCGCGAAAGAGCCGGCGCCGGCCGCCGCGCGTTTCGTTCTCGAAAGTCGAGGACGCGCCGTGCGTTGGGCGTCGCTGAGAACGCCGAAGCGGCGCGGATGCGCGGTGGACCAGGCGATTTGCAGATGTCGGATGAAAATGGTTTTGGCGGCGCGCTTCGCGCTTGGTATATGTCTATGAGTACGCGGCCGGTCGGACGCCGCAAGGGGGGCTGAAGACATGACGTGGGGAGGCGGCTTTGCGCGCCTGCTCGTCATTGCATTGGCCGGCCTGACGGCGGCGGAAGTCCGCGCCGAGCCGATGCCCGCCGCCTTGCGCGGAAAATCGATCGACTTGAGCTATACCGTAGCTGTAACGACAAAGTCTCTCGGAGGACCTGATCAAGGCCAGACGTGGGCAGGACAACCGACCTATTCTTTCAAACTTTACTTGAGCCTTCAGGGCCGCATTTTCAGCTCGTACCAAGGGGATGCGCCCACCACTCGCAACCAGGTTTCGGGAACCGGAGAAACGGGCATGCAATGGCGGTTCGAGGATGGCGCTGTGGTCGGTTATCAGGCTTTGGTTCGCGGCGCGCGAAGGGTCGCCGTCGGTTTCAGCGATCAGTTCCGAAGCTGCTCGGTCGCCGTCATTTACGCGAAAGAAGTCGGAACAGGGGCGATGGTCACCCAGGGGTGGCATGGCGGGTGGGAACACGAAATCCTCGACGTGAAAGTGCTCTCGACCACATGTTCGGTGCTGCAGGGCAATATATTCGCCAACCCTCAATGAGTGCGTCCGGCGATCCGCGAGCGCCGCCCGTCATTCGCAATATTGGGCGCCGTTGAAGGTGAAGCACGGATGCGCCGGCGCGCGCGGCGCCTGGACGACGCGGCGCGGACGATAGGCTGGGGCGCGCGGAGCGGCGGTGATCGGCGCGGACTGGATCTGCAATTCCAGTTGGCCCGTCGACGCGGGCGCGCTCGGCGACGCCGCCGCGGGGGGAGGCGTGAAGCTGATGCGGCAGCCGCCGCCCGGTTGCAGGGAAATGGCGATTTGCTGAGCGCAGCCGTCGCAGAGCAGCGCGCGCGGCAAACGGCAGGTATAGTCGCCCGCCGCCGCAGGCGTCGCCGCGCCGACCAGGATGGCGAAGGCGCTCAGCCAATTCTTCGCAAACAGACTCATTGGCGTTACTCGCAATATTGGCTGCCGTTGAAGTTGAAGCAGTGGCCCTTCGCCGGAGCCGGCGCGGCCGCCGGCGCGGCCTTGCGCGGCGCGACGACGCGCGTCGCGACCGGCCGCTTCTGGCAGGCGCCGTCGCGCCCCATGACTTCGCCCGCAGCGCAGGACTTGGCGACGCAGCGCCCGTCGACGGCCGTTTCGTTGGCGGGGCATTCGAGCGGGCAAATGCGGCCGCGTTGGCCCTTGAGGCTTTCCAGCAGGGCCTCGTCCGGCCCTGCGGGCGTCGCCGCGAGTTTGGCGTAGAGCGCATATTTGACCACGCTGAGCTGCATCGGCACCGAACCCCAGTCGCTGTCGCCGCCGGCGTAGCAACCGATCCGGCGCAGTTCCGCCTGGATCGGCAGGACGAGGGCGCGCTGATCGGGCTTCGGGCTCGTCGCCTCGACCGCAGGCGCCGCCGGGGAGGCCAACGCGACCTTGGCGGCTTCGGCGGCGGCCGCCGCCTTTTGCGCCTCTATGGCCTTCTGCGCCTCTTCGGCCTTTTGCGCTTCTTCCGCCTTTTTCGCCTCTTCGACCTTTTGCGCCTCGGCCGCCTTTTGCGCCTCTTCGGCCTTTTGCGCCTCGGCAGCCTTTTGCGCCTCTGCCGCCTTTTGCGCCTCTTCGGCCTTTTTCGCGTCTTCGGCTCTTTGCGCATCCGCGAGTCTCTGCCGCTCGGCTTCCGCGGCCTTTTCCGCCGCCACCCGGTCGAGCACGTCGAGCAGCGCTTTCGCGTCCGGCGCGTGCGGGCTATCGGGATAGCGAGCGAGAAATTCGCGGATCGCGTCGGCGTCCGCCTCGGCGCGAACGCGCGCCCAGATCGCCTGATCGGCCGCGGCCTGAGCGAGCGCCGATTGCGCGGCAGCCGGCTGTTGCGGCGCGGCAACGGGCGTCGCCGAGGCGGCGGCAATGGGCGTCGGCCTTTCAGCGGCCGGGGCGGGCGGCGAGGTCACGACGACGACCGGCGTCGGGGCTGCGACGATCGGCGCCGGGGTCGCGGCGGCCGGCGCAGGCGTTTCAGCGGCCCGAGTCGGCGCCGGCGAGGCCGTCGGCGAGGCGGCGCGCGACGGCGCCCTGGCTTCGGGCGCCGCAGTCGGCGCGGCGACGGCCGGCTGCGAAGGCGCTGGCGTCGGCGTCGAGGGGGCGTAGGCGACGTTCGAGGGGACGACGGACTCCCGCGGCGCCATCGTCTTCACCACGGCGACGCCGATCGCGACCGCCCCCGCCAGCCCGAGGATCGATGCGGCCAAGGCGACGCGCCGCCTTGGTCGAGCCGCGCCGACGCCTTCCTCCCGACGCCGCGCGAGGCCGTCGGCGGCGCCTTGCGAGGCCGCGGGGGAAGCGCCGGCGATCGGGCGCGCCGGCGGCGATTCGACCGTCGGCGGCCGACCGGCTTCGGCGACGATCGCGGGCTTGTCGCCGCCCGTCGGGGGTTCGTCCCTACTCTCGGCTCGCAGCGCCGCGTGTCGAGCGTCCTCGGCGGCGAGTCGCGCGGCTTCGGCCTGTCGCCTTTGCTCCTTGGCCTCTCGCCGAGCTTCGTCCTGCTTTTGTCGCTCCTGGCGCTCGAGCTCGGCGCGCTCCAGCTCCGCCTTGCGCGCCGCTTCCGCCTTCGCCAGCTCGAGCCGTTGCTCCTCGAGGCGACGCGCCTCTTCCGCGAGCTTCGCTCGTCGAGCCTCTTCAGCGGCAAGCCGCGCGGCTTCGGCCTGTCGTATTCGTTCCTCGGCCTCTCGCCGAGCTTCTTCCTGTTTTTCCCGCGCCTGGCGTTCGAGCTCGGCGCGCTCCAGCTCCGCCTTGTGCGCCGCTTCCTCTTCGGCTCGCTTGAGCCGCTGCTCCTCGAGGCGACGCAACCAGCGGGTCAAGTTTTCGGCGTCGGCGTCGAAACGGGTGTGGGAAATCTCGATGGCTTGCCGCTTCGACAAGGACTTCAGCCCGTCCGGCAATTCCTCGGCGCGCGGCATGCGCGCGCCGTCCACGAGAACCGGAATGACGCGAATGTCGCGTTTAAGCGCCGCCTCGATCTCGATGCGCACGAAATCTTGGGGATCGTCGATGCGTCGTCTTTGCTGGTCGTCGCGGACAGTCAGCCACTGCCTGCCGATCACCGCCACCAGCGAATCGCAGGCGCCGACGCGCTCCGACAGGATATTTACGAAATCGAGGCCCGGCTCGATATTGTCGACATCGAAGAAGACATGATCGCGGTCCACCCGATTGACGATGCGATCATAGATGAGACGAGCGTAACCCGCCGAGTCCTCACGCCGGTAGCTGATGAAGATCCCGCCGTCCACGCGACCGCCCTCGGTCTGGCCCACGTTATCGCCGGATCTCCGGGTCGACCGGTTCAGCGGGCGAGCCTGTTAAAGCAGTATTCCCGAAACGGCCGCCGGTTCCAACTGAAATCTGCGAGATTTGTGGTTTCTGGCAAGCCCCGATCGGATCGCCGGGTCGCGCCGAGGCGTTCTCAGTTCGGGCTTGCCTGGAACGGCCAGTGGTCGCGGATTCTAGGCGTCGTCGGCGGCTATGCGACGAGGGCGGGTCGCGCCTCGCGCCCACAAACGCTTCGCGGAGGGCTCATGCGTCTCTCACTGATATTCGCGGCGACGTCGGCGATTTCTCTTTCGGCTTTCGCGCAAGAAACCCGGCCGACCGTCATCCATGGAAAAATCATTTCCACGCATGACCGCCTGCCGCCTATCGAGGTGCGCGACATCGTGGTCGAGACCGACTTCACCTTCACCTTGTCCGGAAAGAACAATATCAAGGAGAGCTGGTCCTCCGTGCCGCTTCGGAACCAAAACTCTCCCGCCCTGCACTACCCCCCGATGCTGGCGAACAACGAAGCGGCGCTCGGCGAAGCCGGCAGCACAATTTCCTGGCGTGTGCTGGGACCCCATAAGTTGCAGCGGATAGCGGCGGGCAAGCAATTCATTTTGATTGTGGAGATAACCACAGATGACAACAGAAATTGTACGTTGGAGGCAAACTTCTTGCTGCAAAAAGGCAAGACGTCCATAATCAATCGTCGTTCAGACAATGGAGAGTTGGCGTATTATTCACTCAATAAAGTCAATGAAGCATCTTGTTCGATAGAGTGATTGAATTATAAGGGCCGCTCTGGGAGCTTGTCGAATCATGTGACAGTGACGCTGCGCGTGACGCTGTGGGTTGCAAGCTGCGCTCGGGCGACCGTCCGTCTCGACAAGCAGGGCGCGACGATCGCGCCGGTCGGGACGCCCCGCGCGATAGCCTCCCGACGGCGCCTGCCCGCCGCCTCGGCGGAAAATCGCAACGCAAAGCCTTGAACGGATTGCCTCGCGCCGAAAAACGGCGCCCTCCCCGGCCCTCGCTCGCCCGCCCCTTTACGCCGTCCGCCGCATCGCCCCGTTCGCCGCGTCGAACAGCGACTTGGCGCCGAAGGCGATGAAGATCAGGCCGACGACGCGCGTCACGATGACGCCGTGGGTGAGGAAGAAGCGCCTGACCGTCGGCAGGCCGGCGGCGAAGATCAGCGTCGCGTCGGCGGCGAGGAAGCCGGCGAAGGCGGCGACCAGCATCTGCGGCGCGTCGCCGAGATGAAGCTCGGCGACATAGGGCGCGACGATAGCGGAGAACATCGCCAGCGCGACCGGATAGGCCTTGGGGTTGGTGAGGCCGAAGGCGAGCCCTGTCGCCAGCGGGCGGCGCGCGCCGATCGTGCGCGGCGGCGCGTCCTTTCGCGTCGCCACCGCGCGCGCGCCGAGATAGATGAGATAGAGCCCGCAGCCGGCGCCCAACAGCTCGAACATGGTCGCCCCCAACCGGTTGGCGCCGAGGATCGCCGCAACCGCGAGCCCGCCCCAAGTGACGTCGCCGACGAGATGGCCGCAGATGAACCACGCGCCGGACGCGCGCCCCTTGGACGCGGCGAGCGTGAACAGCGCGAGAAACGCCGGCCCCGGCGAGATGACGTAGAGATAGGCGGCGACGGCGCTCGCGAAGAGAATCTTCTGATCGATCACGGCGGCTTCTCCCGCGCCAGGCGCTTGAGTTCATAGAGCGCGGCGAGCGCGTCGCGCGGCGTCATATCATCGGGATCGAGCTTGTCCAACGCCTCGCGCAGCGCGTCGGGGCCGGGCGGAGGCAGTGGTTCGTAGGAGAACAGCGGTAGCGCGTCGAGGCTGGAGAGCGCGGTCCCAGCGTGCTTGGTCGCCTCCAGTTCGGCCAGCACGGCGCGCGCGCGCTTGATCACCCCTGCGGGCAGCCCGGCGAGCTTGGCGACCTGGATGCCGTAGGAACGGTCCGCCGCGCCGGGGATGACTTCGTGCAGGAACACCAGCGCGCCTTTCCACTCGCTGACCCGCATCGTCAGATTGAACAGGCGCGGCAGCGTCTGGGCGAGCTGGGTCAATTCGTGGAAGTGCGTCGCGAACAATGTGCGCGAACGATTGACCGCGTTGAGATGCTCGACGCAGGCGAAGGCGATGGAGAGGCCGTCGAAGGTCGCGGTGCCCCGGCCGATCTCGTCGAGGATCACCAGCGAGCGCTCGCTCGCCTGATTGAGGATCGCCGCCGTCTCGACCATTTCGACCATGAAGGTCGAGCGCCCGCGGGCGAGGTCGTCGGCCGCGCCGACGCGCGAGAACAGCCGGTCGACGACGCCGATATGGGCGCGCCGCGCCGGCACGAAGGACCCCATCTGGGCGAGCGCCGCGATCAGCGCGTTCTGGCGCAGGAAGGTCGACTTGCCCGCCATGTTGGGGCCGGTCACCAGCGCGATGCGCCCGCCCTCCCCTGGCGCGCCTGAAAGGTCGCAGGCGTTGGCGACGAAGGGCTCGCCGCGCGCCGCGAGCGCCGCCTCGACCACCGGATGGCGCCCGCCCTCGATCGAAAAGCTGAGCGAATCGTCGACCTGGGGGCGGACCCAGTCGCGCACGATCGCGAGTTCGGCGAGCGCGGCGGCGACGTCGATCTCGGCGAGCGCGGCGCCGAGGCCGCGCAGCATCTCGGCTTGAGCCAGGCACGCCTGACGCAGCCGCTCGAAGATTTCCAGTTCGAGCGCCAGCGCGCGGTCGGCCGCCGAGGCGATGCGCGCCTCCAGATCGATCAGCGCGTTGGTGGTGAAGCGCATCGCGCCGGCCATCGTCTGGCGATGGATAAAGGTCGCGCTGTGGGGGGCCTTGAGCAGCGCCTCGCCCTGCGCCTGCGGCGTCTCGATGTAATAGCCGAGGAAATTGTTGTGCTTGATCTTGAGCTGGCGCGTCCCGGCTTCCTCGGCGTAGCGGGCCTGCATCTCGGCGACGACGCGCCGGCTCTCGTCGCGCAGACGACGCGCCTCGTCGAGCGGGACGCAAGCGCCCGCGCGCACGAAGCCGCCGTCGCGCTTATTGAGCGGCAACTCCTCGGCGAGCGCCTGGGACAGATCGCGCGCCAGGGCGCCGTCGTTTTCGCCGAGGCGCGCAAAGCTGCGCAGCAGCGCCGGCGGCAAGGCCTCGACGGCACGAAGCGTTCGCGCGATCGAGGCGCTCGCCGCCAGGCCGTCGCGTAAGGCGGCGAGATCGCGCGGGCCGCCGCGGTCGAGCCCGAGGCGCGACAGCGCGCGCAAGAAATCCGGCGCTGCGGCGAGGGCCTTGCGCAACGCCTGGCGCAAGCCCGGCGCCTCCGCGAGAAAGGCGAGCGCGTCGAGCCGCTCGTTGATCTCCTTGGGGTCGGTGAGCGGGCTCGCCAGGCGCTCGGCGAGCAGGCGCGCGCCGGCGGGGGTCGCGCTCATGTCGATCGTGGCGAAGAGCGAGCCCGCGCGCTCGCCGGCGAGCGTGCGCGTGAGCTCCAGATTGGCGCGCGTCGCGGCGTCGATTTCCAGGCCGGCGCCGCGCGCGCGCCGCGTCGGCGGCGCGAGGCGCGGCGTCGCGTCGATCTGGGTGCGCTTGACGTAGCGCAGCGCCAGCGCGGCGGCGGCGATCTCGGCGCGGCTGAATTGCCCGAAACCCTCCAGCGTCTCGACGCCGTAGAATTCGCGCACCCCCTGCTCCGCCGACGCGCCGTCGCCCGAATCGCGCCCCAGCGGCGTCGCGGCGACCCTCGTCTCCGCGATCAGCCGGGAAAAGCCGGGGTCGTCGAACAGCGCCTGCGGCGCGACGATCTCGCTCGGCTCCAGGCGCGCAATCTCAAGGCTCAAGGCCGCTTCGTCGGCCTCGCTCAAATCGAACGCGCCGGTGGAGATGTCGAGCGCGGCGAGGCCGAAGACGGCGCGCCCTTCGCCCATGCGGACGCGTTGCACCGCGAGAAGGACGTTGGCGCGGCCGGGCTCCAGCAGCCGCTCCTCGGTGATCGTGCCCGGCGTGACGAGGCGCACCACGTCGCGCTTGACGACCGACTTGCCGCCGCGCTTCTTGGCCTCGGCGGGATCTTCGAGCTGTTCGCAGACCGCCACGCGATGGCCGAGCGCGATCAGGCGATGCAGATAATCGTCGGCGCGCTCGATCGGCACGCCGCACATGGGAATGTCCTCGCCCTCGTGCTTGCCGCGCTTGGTCAGCACGATGCCGAGCGCGCGGCTGGCGATCTCCGCGTCCTCGAAGAACAATTCGTAGAAATCGCCCATCCGGTAGAACAGCAGGCAATCCGGATTGGCCGCCTTGATCTCGAAATACTGCGCCATCATCGGCGTCAGGCGCGCCGGCTCGGGAGAGCGCGGCGGGCCGCTCGTCGCCGGCTCCGTCTCAGGCGCAGCGGGATTTTCTGGCTGGTTCATCGGCGCGACCCTAGCAAACCCGCTCCGAGCGCGCACGGGCGCGCAACGGCCTGTCCACTGGCGCCTAATCGTCGGCGCGCGTCTCGCGCAGCGGGAATTGCAACAGCGGTCCCGCGCCGGCGCCGAACCTCGGCTCCCGCCCTCGCTCGATCGCGTTTCCCACGAATTCCTTGGCCGCCGCGACGGCTTCCGGCAGGAAAGCGCCCAGGACGACGTGCGCGGCGATCGCGCTCGACAACGTGCAACCGGTGCCGTGCAGGTTGCGCGATGAAAGACGCGGCGCGGCGAAGCGACGGACGGCGCCCGCCGTGACGAGCAGATCGACCGCCTCGGCGCCGGTCAGATGCCCGCCTTTCATCAGCACGGCGCGCGGGCCGAGTTTCAGCAGCGCCGCGCCCTGACGCGCCATTTCGGCTTCGTCTTGCGCGAGCGGCGCGCCGATGAGCGCCGCCGCCTCGGCGAGGTTGGGGGTCAGGCAATCGACCAGCGGCAACAGCCGCGCCTTCACGGCGTCGATAAAGCCCGCGCCGGCGAGCGCGTCGCCGGAGGAGGCGACCATGACGGGGTCGTAGATGAGGAAAGGGCGCGTTGGGCTGTCAGGGGCTGGCGGCAAATCCCCCGGCCCCTCACCCTGCCTCTCCCCGCAAGCGGGGAGAGGAGTGCGCGGCGCCGTTCTTCCCCTCTCCCCGCCTGCGGGGAGAGGTTGGGTGAGGGGCGGGGTGAGTTTCCGCGAAGCCCGCAAGCATCCCGCCGTCGCCTCCACGATGCCCGCGCTGCCCAGCATGCCGATCTTGATCGCCGCGACGGCGAAGTCGGCCAACACCGCCTCGATCTGCGCGGCGACGATCTCCGGCGGCGGACAGTGGATCGCGCTGACGCCGCGCGTGTTCTGGACCGTGAGCGCCGCAATCGCGCTGGCGGCGTAGACGCCGAGCGCGGAAAAGGTCTTCAGGTCCGCTTGAATCCCGGCGCCGCCGCCCGAATCCGAGCCGGCGATGGTCAGGGCGATTCGAGTCCGCGCCGTCACGGCGCGCGCGTCGCGGCGATCCATTGGCGCGCGCGGGCCTCGGGATCGGCGTTGAGGGTGATGTCGGTGACGACCGAGACGACGTCGGCGCCGGCGGCAAGGCACGCCACGGCGCGCTCGACGTTGAGGCCGCCGATGGCGACCAGCGGGATCGCGCCGATGCGCCGCTTCCATTCGCCGATGCGCGCCAGGCCCTGCGGGGGATGCGCCATCGCTTTCAGGATCGTCGGATAGATCGGGCCCAGCGCGACATAGTCGGGCGCCAGCGCCAGCGCGCGGGCGAGCTCGGCGTCGTCGTGGGTGCTGACGCCGAGCCTGAGCCCGGCGCGGCGGATGGCGCCGAGATCCGCGCCGTCGTCGAGATCGCCCTGGCCGAGATGGACCCAGGGCGCGCCTTCGTCGATGGCGACGCGCCAAAAGTCGTTGACCACCAGGGCCGCGCCGGCCGCGCGGCACACCGCCAGCGCCTCGCGCGTCTCGTTCACGATCGTCGCTTGGTCCTTGTCCTTCATGCGCAATTGGATCAGCCGCGCGCCGACGCCGACGAGCCGGCGGACCCAATCGGCGGAATCGACGATGGGGTAGAAGCGGTCGAGGGTCATTAGCCCTTCTCCCGCTTGCGGGAGAAGGTGGCGCGAAGCGCCGGATGAGGGCGAGCGCCGGCGTTCGTTCGTTGGAAACACCCCTCACCCCGCCCTCTCCCGCAAGCGGGAGAGGGGGACCGCGAGCACGCGCCCCTCACTTCAGCGCCGCCTTGCCGACGACCGGCGTCGAGGGCGCGGCCAGATCGCGCGGCTGCATCGGCCCAGCGCGATGGGCGGCCCAGCCGGCTTCGACCGCCTGCCTGAACGCGCGCGCCATCGCGACCGGATCGCCCGCCGTGCCGACCGCGGTGTTGAGCAGCACCGCGTCGTAGCCGAGCTCCATCGCCGCCGTGGCGTGCGACGGCAGGCCGATGCCGGCGTCGACAATCAGCGGCGTGTCGGGATAACGCGCCCGCAGCACGCGCAGGCCAAAGGGATTGTTGAGGCCTTTGCCCGAGCCGATCGGCGCTCCCCACGGCATCAGCGCCTTGCAGCCCGCCTCGACCAGCCGGTCGCAGACGATGAGGTCTTCCGTCGTGTAGGGAAACACCTCGAAACCGTCTTCGCAAAGGATGCGCGCGGCCTCGACGGTGCCGAAAACGTCGGGCGCCAAGGTGTCGCGGTCGCCGATCACTTCGAGCTTGATCCAGGACGTGGCGAAAATCTCGCGCGCCATCTGCGCCGTCGTCACCGCCTCCTTGACCGTGTAGCAGCCGGCGGTGTTGGGCAGCACGCGCACGCCGAGCTCGCGGATGATGCGCCAGAACTCCTGCCCCTCACGAAACTGGCTCGACTCGCGCCGCACCGAAACCGTGACGACCTCCGCCCCGGCAGCCCGCACGGATTTGGCCATTACGTCGAGGGAAGGGTATTTCGACGTCCCGAGCAGCAGCCGCGAATTGAGTTTAACGCCATAGAGTTTCAGCGTTTTCGCCTCCATAACCTCAACCTCCTTGTCGCGGCGAAACGATTTCGATCCGATCGCCGTCTTTGAGCTTTGTCGCGGCGCGCGCGCGCGCCGGCACGAATTCGCCGTTGAGCGCGGTCGCCACCACCGCGTCGGCGTAGTCGAGCGTCTGCAACGCCGCCTCGAGCGTGGCGGCGGCGACGTCCCGCTCGACGCCGTTGACGACCAGTTTCATGGCCGCCTCGCTACTCCGCCGCCTTGACGTAGAGCGCGCCGCCCTGCTCCAGGAATTCGCGCGACTTCGCCTCCATGCCCGCCAGCGCCTCGGCCTCCTTACGAAGATCCTGGGTGATCTTCATCGAGCAGAATTTCGGTCCGCACATCGAGCAGAAATGCGCGACCTTGTGACCGTCCTTGGGCAAGGTCTCGTCGTGGAACTTTCGCGCCGTGTCGGGATCGAGCGACAGGTTGAACTGGTCCTGCCAACGGAAGTCGAAGCGCGCGCGCGAAACTGCGTCGTCGCGGATCTGCGCCGCCGGATGGCCCTTGGCGAGATCGGCGGCGTGGGCGGCGATGCGATAGGTGATGACGCCCGTCTTGACGTCGTCGCGGTCGGGCAGCCCCAGGTGCTCCTTGGGCGTGACGTAGCAAAGCATCGCCGTGCCAAACCAGCCGATCATCGCCGCGCCGATGCCGGAGGTGATGTGGTCGTAGCCCGGCGCGATGTCGGTGGTCAGCGGCCCGAGCGTATAGAACGGCGCCTCGCCGCACTCCTTGAGCTGCTTTTCCATATTGACCTTGATCTTGTGCATCGGCACGTGGCCGGGGCCTTCGATCATCACCTGGCAGCCCTTGTCCCAAGCGATCTTCGTCAGTTCGCCCAGCGTCTCCAGCTCGGCGAATTGCGCGGCGTCGTTGGCGTCGGCGATCGAGCCGGGGCGCAGACCGTCGCCGAGCGAGAAGGCGACGTCGTACTTGCGCATGATGTCGCAGATGTCGCCGAAGCGCTCGTAGAGAAAACTCTCGCGATGGCCGGCCAGGCACCAGCGCGCCATGATCGAGCCGCCGCGCGAGACGATGCCGGTGACGCGCTTGGCGGTGAGCGGGACATAGGCGAGGCGCACGCCGGCGTGGATGGTGAAA